>Ga0182738_1005414_pt1 | contig 13648 bp, 7 predicted proteins | sample eDN5th30CBELigMG_FD_128876 | JGI IMG/M metagenome (GOLD analysis project Ga0182738, IMG submission 128876) | Enriched Miracle-Growth compost microbial communities from Emeryville, California, USA - eDNA 5th pass 30_C BE-Lig MG (version 2)... ...
CGTATCAATCATTTAATGTTGTATTTATTAAAATATCATGGATACGATAATTCATATGTTTGAGTTTTCCCCCTCTATTATTGGGTTACTTTATAAAATAATTCTCAGTTGAAGTTTAATTAAGCAAGTCGAAATAAGCTGTGTATAACATCATCATATTGTAGTGTAGGGATTCTACAGTAGTTGTTTTTTAATTTATATAGGCCTTTATCTCAAAGTAGGAGAACTACATCTCGTAAAAATATGGATATGGACGATCTTGATGACTATGTTAGTTTTCTTCTTCCAAGTAAAAGGACACAGGCCACACAGAATGACACTCATCCCGAGCGTTTTAACACAGAAGTAGATCATGATATTACTCCTTGGTCAGATGCTGAGATTCCGAGAAACTTTCTCAGTCTTCAAAAGGTGAGCTATACAGAACCAAAAGTCTCTTCAAAACAAAAGGAAGTTTCAGAAATGTACTACAGTTCTTGTCAACCCAAAATTTTCCAAAGGCCAGGCTTTCAGGAATTTTATGGGAAAAAACTCCAGAGACTGGCGACGGAAGGAGAAAAGGATTCAACTATCTCATCGGAATCAACAAATCTTCGAACTTCAACATCCCATAACCAAAGAAGGGTCTTAAGCCGTCAGCAGTCAAAGAATAAGAGTGTGTCTAGCAGCATAAATCCTCCTTCGAGATCAGAAAAGTGTGCTCTTATAAAAATCGAGCAGCAAGCACCCCAAACAACTGAAAAAGAGATAGATGAGCCGCTTATAAGCAAAGAGATAAGCTATGAGACACCCTTTGATATGGCCAATAGCCTAGGGACAGCAAGGCTTGAGCTGAATTCTAGGTTACAAAAGATACATCAATTCTATTTTCCTCCTGCAAAGCCTTTAGGGAAACAAATTCGAAAGAGTTTGACAAGAAGCAAGCTGTCGGTTGATAAGTCAAAGAATATGATGAATCAAGATAGCTCCAAGGATCTGCACCGAAATCAGAAAGCCCTAATTTTGATAAAAAGCTATAGAGATTTTAGGCCTCTCAGTATAGCTGAATCCAAAAAGACTTGTGTGTATAAAAATTTGGGATCACCTCGAAGCAAATCAAGAGAGCATATTGTTTTGGAGAGATATGCGACAGAAGTTCCAAGTCTCAATTCGGCATTAACTGGAGAAAAGACGAAGTTGAACGATTTTAGCAAGAAGTTTACCCCTTATGGGAATTTTAATCTGGAGAAAAGGGGAAACTTTTTCAAGGAAAAGAGTATAATTGTGAAGCAAAAAGACAATACAAACTCTTATGATGACGCACTGAGGAATAATTTAAAGTTGAAACTGGAAATCCTGAGGAAAATTGGCCGTAAAGAGAATACGCAAAACACTTCCAAGAGTCGAGAGAATAGCGTAAAAATCAGGGCACATCAACAGCAGCCAAGTCGGCCTGAAACTCAAAATGAATCTAATCTGAGAAAAGCAAGTGGTTCTGGTCTGACAACCAAAAGTGCAAGTAGTGTCCTCTTTATCTCAAAATCTCGAAAAGTTTCAAAAATAAATGAATTGTACAATAATGAAAAATAACTTGTCATGTGTATATGGTAAATGTTTGATTGAATACTTGGAACTATAATTAGTCATGAGAATAATTCGAATGTATTTTACTGTATGAAGGGAAACCTTAAATTTTTTTCTTAAATTGACAAACGAGAATCTTTCTTTTGTTAAGAAGAAATTTGGTTTAATCTAAGAACTTGTAAGTTGCTGATTAGGAAAAAAATTCAAAGTACTAAAACCAAATATATAAAAACCTAATTTAAATTAACCAAAATAATCAATAAACAAAGAATAAATTGTAAATGATTCAAACAGTTCAAAGACTCAGAAACGGAAAGATCTACGTGAAACCCTTAAACTACATCTGCGGTTTGGCTTGCATTGGATGTGGTGTCCTTGCTCTTCTCGGTGGCTATAGATACAACCTTTACACTTACGTTGTGCCTTTCTATTTTGCTATTTTTGGTGTTATGATGCTCGCTTCTGATTTTAACATCCGTCTTATTATCGAAAAGTGCAACTTCCTTGATGTGTATATTGGCAGAGGATTGTTCAACGTCTTCGTTGCATCTCAAGTTATAGATCAAGCTAAGTTTGCAAATGATACCGCAAATACTCTTGCTTTCGCGAGTACGTTCCACTATTTCGGAGAACTTGTTGGATATGGTATCTTGATTCTCGGTTTCTATTTGATTATCCTTCACTTCTTGGAATCAAACACCAGTATCAACGGAAACATTAGAGCCACTTTGGTCAGAGGCTTTTTCGGCAGCTAAAGAATATTGAGCTCCTTCAAAAAATTTGATAGCATCCTCACTGTATTCAAATATTTGTGTATGCTATTAATAGTATAGATATATAGACAAGAGAGAGGTTGTTTGATGACGTGTCAGTCTTTTCATATCATGTTATGCTCTGCTATGCTTCCCTCTTTAAATCAAAAATTTTATAATCCTCGTTTCGAAGAGAAAATACAGTGTCGTTTTTTTTTATATTAAAAATTTTTTGAAAACATTTCCAACAAACCAATGGTTTTTATTTTCTGATATCAAGATGACGTCCAGGAGGAGGAGTGTTTTGATTTCATTTGAATAGGGTACAGATTTGTAATTAAATCTGATCTAAATCAAAAGTTTAGATAATAGTATCATTGAGATGTCGGTTATTGACGAGATATTAGAATACAAGTATGTCCTGGCGAGTGCTGTATTTCGGACAGTAGATTACTTTTACATTCCTAAAAGTAAAGCTCATTCTGATCAGAGTTGAGAACCACTAACCTTATAGCTTTTTACTGGACAATTGGAAGTTTTGCTGTTGAAACACTCATTCTTGCATTGATCTGTGTGGACGATGTTGAAGTTTACTTTTCTTTTATCAGAAGAGAAGCCTACAAAAAACACCATAAAGGCAAGTATAATGGGAAGAGGCTTGAATCTTTGCGAATCTCACTGTATATTGCCCTTTTAGTTACGCTTAGCAAAGTATTCATAAAAAATATGGAGTTAATTCTAACTTTTGGCCTCTAGGTTTTGGTGTTTTTAAACTGGAGACTATGGGATGCTATCTTGCTGCCTTTCATGTTTTCTTTCAGTCCATATTTTATGCAATTCTGTCCAAGAAGTCTCAAGAGATTATGGAATCTGAATCAAGACGCTTCGCCTTTGCCATTTCACAAATTCTCTTCAATTGAGCAAAGTCCAATAAACGAGTATTACAATCTGACTGCGCTCTCCGTATTTGGGTATATTTGTGCAGGAGCATTTATTGTTCTTGGAAACCTCACAACATATCCAGTACATTCGCAACAGTTTGCTGTGTTTGTGACGGTTGGGTATCTGGTTTTTGTCAGCCCCCTCTTGGTTGGAGACATCAACGTGCAATCTCATAAGGTGAGAGACTTGGTATTGATACTCGGAGTGTTGAATTTTGGAATGATGTTCATCCCATTTTTCGAAAGAATATTAATAAACGTGTCTTTTCTTACGGGATCAGTGGCATTGAAGAAATATGACAAGCACTTTTATTCTCTACAATATGCTGCAGGTTTGATTTGCTTCAGTTTTTGTCTTTTGAAAGAGGATATCGACACCAGTTTCATTCAAAGAAACTTTTTGTTTATTGTGTGTCTGACGTTTGCAACGGTCTTCTTTGCAATTTCTTTGATTTCACCAACGAGAACATTGGTTAAAAATGTCTATTTCTACAAAGATGTGGCTCGGTGCTTATTGTTTTTGATTGGAATACAACTTATAAAAATGATTGAAGATGTGGAAAATCAGTCGTTTACACTTGAAGATGCCATGTCAAATTTCCACACAAATTTCAAGAACACAAGTTTGCTGATTATTTTGATTGGAATGGGAATTTCCTTATCAATAAAAATGCTGCTATTTGTCCATAATGACTTTGATATTGTCAAAGCCATTGAAGAAGAGGAATCTGAGCTTGAATGCATCGGCTGTCTTTGCTTCTTAATGACTGAAGAAGTTCAATATCGAATTAGTGATTCTTTCTATTTGCTTGCTTTAAGGAAAATTTCGGACTATACGATCATCCTTGCTGCTATTCTTTTGAACTTAATCTTTTTAGAATGGCCTTGGTAAGATATCTGAGATATATAATCAGCTTATTTTTTCCTCAAGGGTTCGCTTATTAACAAATTTCGCAGTTACACATTTATATTCCAGTTCAAATCTATCATATTTCATCAAGAAACTCAATTTGGTTGTTTTTGGTTTTCAATTCATCGGCTGCACTCTCCTCAAAAATGCCTTTGTAATATTTTGAATTTTGAGAAAATCATTAATATTTCATAGATATTTATTTTAGAGAAGGTGAATAATATCATCTCATTGAATATTATTAAAGCAACAACATTGAGTTGGAAAATGAGCCCCTATACTTTTGATACCCTTCACGTTGGATTCTCGAGAGGATTTTCAACAAAGGTTATGCCTCAACAACCAACAAAATGGGATATAGCGATAAATATACTGGTTCTGAGCATAATAGTTTTGCCATTATGTGCACTTGGGTATTATTTGAACACAAGACATTATCAGAAAAACAAAAAAACCTTAAAACCTCGCCTAGAGTTAATCCTAGTAAATTTTTAAAAAGAAAACTTCTCAACCTTAATTCTTTAGGAATTGGTGGCAGCTGTGATAATTTGGATTATGTTCTATTTCCCTTTATATGACTCTGTTTTCTTCTTGTGTATTTCTTCTTTTGTAACAATATAATTATTTTGTTTGCTTGCTTGCTTTCAAAATTTTTTACAATATGGAATTAACTCTAACTTAACAGATATAACATGCGAATAAATAATATTACAACACTTTGAGAAGAATTAAAAATACAATATCACAATGAGATAAAATTCTGCTGATATTTTTCGATTCTTTTTTGGATTTTTTTGAATGGTTCATGCAGATTTTTCCTTAATAAATCTGCAGTTTCTCCATCCTCTATGGTACTTTGAGTTTCACTGATTTTCTCTTTCAGTCGATTGAAGTCAAGTCTTTTGTCTTCATACAACTTTAAATTGAAACATAAATCTTGGAGAAGTCCGGTAAAAACATCCAAGCCTCCAGCATAATCAATATTCTTATGATTGATCAAAAGAGAATTGAGAAGCTCAAGGCATTTAATGATGATAGTATCTCCAGAATGTTTGAGTTCAGTGAAATTGTAGAATTCGTTGTATTTAAAAGTCATGCAACTAATGACAAAGATCTGAAGCATGACAGAAATTGCCTTTTGAGAGATCTCTTTGGTCAAGTCAAGATGATTGATCAGGACCCCACCAAGGGTGTTGAGGAATATGATAATTTTGCTTTTGACATCAGCTTCCTTGTTGATGATTTGTCGAATTTCGATTTTTCGGATAAAGGTATTGTATAAGGAAGCAAAATCATCTGTGAGATCAAGGAAAGGAATAAAATCCTGATTCTCAGCAAAATTTTTACCAGTCAAGAGAGATTGGATATTGTAGAGGATGATATCAAGGAAATTGTCAAAAATTGTGATTAATTTGCTATGATCCATCATGTACAAATGTTCAGTCAAGAACTTGTAGATATCGACATAAGCTTTATTGATTTTTGGAGAAATCTTTTCTGGTAATTTTTTATTCCCATCATCATACACGTTTTTGATGAATTGATTCAAAGTGCCGTAGATTTTGTTAAAGTCAAGGTTCAAACCAAACATCGATTCTTCACAGAAATAGATGATAAAAGGCAAGATTTTGAGTTGAGTTTCAAAGTCAAGCATATCACTGAAAATATAGGAGCAAAAAGGTTCCGTTAATTCTGTAAAGTACACTTCTGACTTGAGTTCTTGGATATTGCAGCTCAAAATCAAATCAAGTGCTTTCATTAAAGATTCCTTGTCAGTCTCCTCATTAAAATTTGTCACTATTTCTTCTATTGCATCATTTATTGCATCTATCCTTGCATCTCTGATTGAGTTATCAAGAATATGAGACACAGGTTGTGAATCCTCTGTGATAGGCAGCGCCTGTGCTTGCTGAAGAAATTTATACTCTTGCAACTCTTCAGCTGTGAGGTTGATATCAGGAGGAAGTTGATGGAATCCACTTTCAATCGACCTATCCATAGGTTCTTGATGCTGATTATTAATTTTTTCTTCTTGATGGACCGTGAAAGGCTGGTGATCTGTGATGAGTTGAGAAGTTGTTGTATTTATCATCGAAATATATTGGCCAATTTTATTGCCCGCTGCGTTGTTTGTATGATGACTTGGCAATTTATTTTCTTGAGTAAAAGCAGGACTTTGTTGGTTTCTGAAAGCAAAACCCTCGACAGCGTTTTGTTTTTGCTGAGCTTTTTGCATCATTGGAGGAGGAGGTTTAGTGATTTTTTTTGTTTTCTGGGAATTCGCAAAAGATTTAGGAAGATTCTGTTTGTTGTTGAAGGATTTTGGCTCAGGCATTTCAGGAAGAAATTGAGACATGTCGACTCGGTGAACTTCATAAGGATTTCTGTTTTTTGGGCGATTTGTGCTTTGTGGAGCTGAAATATTTGGATACATGAATCTAAAAAAATTGTTGTTTGATTCTCTCTTTTTTATTTAATGATTTAATTAAAAGAGAAAGTTTATACTATTTTCAACAGAATTTTGTTGAACAGGGAGGGTATTTTTGAATATACTGAGAATGAGAAGATATAAGAGGATTTTTATAATATTTTAACGAAAGAAATAAATGAAATAATATGTTTCAACGATAATTTTCTTTGATAAATAAATAGATATTTTTGAATTGTCAAACTTTTGATGAATAAAAAAACTCGATAGATACTTTTTGTAAAAATATATAGGCATCTAGATAAATAAAATACAAAAATCTAATCACATGACATGAATTTGGTTTCTTTTTAAAAAAGATAAATATCATTCTTATTGTTATTATTGCTGTTAAATTAATTGATAGTCCTTTTGTTTTCCCCCAGCTTTTCTGCCAAATAGTCTGCTGATAAGGTTATAAACTCCTTTGAAGAATCTGTCAAAGATGTCTTTATAGTTATCAACCATCATGTAGGTCCAGTGGGCAAAAATGAGGCCTGTGAAAATATCGATTGAATAATGGACTTGATAAGACAAGAGAATAAAAGCGGTGTAAATTCCTCCAATCCAAGAGAAAGCGACCATTGTATAATTTTTGGCTCTTGCCCATTCGGTACCGCAGATTACGACGAATCCAATATGCCCAGAGAAGAAGAAATCACTGCCTCTTCCATAAGGGACGACCAAGGAGGGAAAGCCAGGATCATACCACCAGAAGCCGGGAGGGAAAGGACTGTACCACATTTTTTGTACAAGTGTTCTCACTCCATAGAAGAAGAGGATGGTCATAATCAATCTACTGGATTTTCCAAAGAGGACCCAATAGCCTGCAGTGCTTAAAAACAAAACATCCATAAATAATGAGCAAATAATTTGCATGGCGTCTCTCCAGCCAGTATTGTGTAAGATAAAGTAGTTGACATCATCGAGCAAACCTTGAACATTATCAACTATACAAGCTGGCTCATTATCAGGGACTGAGGATCGGCCAATAATGAGAAACGATAAGCAAAAGACAAAGATTGAGAACCTGATGCACAACTGTTTTCTTTCAGAAGCGGCTTCCTTTTGGAGTTTTTCAAAGTCATCAGATGTAGGACTTTTGACTAAATTTCCAAGTTCGAGGCCATCACCTTTTTTCACGTTGCTCATGTTTAACCCTTTAAATTAATTTATAGAGTAATCAAAACCTTGTCCGTAATTACGCAAGATATTGAAAATAAAATTTAATTAAATGTCCTAGTCATCCAGCTAGTTTTCGGTGTAAATTTCTTCTCATTAATTACATATTTGAGAATTATCTTGGATTATTCAAAACAATTTGTCAAGAAACCAGATTACCAAGAGATTGATAGACGTTGGTAGAAGCTGCTTGACCACCTTTTCAACGACGAAAAAATACCTTTTTAGATTTTAATTATTTTATGCGCACATACTGAGAAAATTACGTACGTGTCTGAAATATTGAATTAACCTTAAATAAAATGCGACAAATTTGAGTAGTAAGGGCTTAGCAACGCAGAATATGAGAAGTGTAGATGCGTCAATTGGTTTCTTTCTCCTTTCATTGAGGGTGATTATTGGGAAAAGAGTCTGTAATCAAACTTTTTTGTACTCAAGAAAAAAAATAGTATTTTTGTCTCGGCCCTCAAACATTATTTATCTTTAAATTTTAATAACTCCTGAGTGAGGTCTTGTTTTGCTCTGGACGAAACAAAAATTACATTTCTTCTGCTTCCGAGGATAATTTCATTCATGTCTCAAATTTGTTTGTTTGTTTATTTGAATGAGATGGTGTTTTGGGCGGAGTTCTAGGAGTCGAGCTCCTTCCGAAGACGAAGATGAATAGAAAGAAGAAATAGAAACTCTTCAAGAAATCAAAGAGATCAACAAAAATTTTGCCACTAAAAATGGGCTGCAATTGAATTTTTCCTGTATTTTCTTCAGATACAGTAGTTTTCAAAGCATGTATATTGAAAAAAATTTGAAAACATCTAATTTTTTTTTTCGTCATTTTTATTGCCACCGATAAGACAAAGAGGGAGATGAAGGGTTTGTTTGAAATTGAAAGGTAATTTGATAATTGTGGCTTGTGGCTTTTTCGAGCTTCTTTTTGAGATTGTAAATTTCCAAAATCAATTTAGATTTTCAGATTTGTTTAATTAACGTCATTGAAAATATAACCGTCTATTGAATCAAATTTGCCCTAGTCAGTATTTTTGACCCAGAAATTTTGAATTTCACAATTTTCAAAAACGGTCAACTTGAATTGAAAATTATGTATGATACTGATACTGATAGATATATAATTTTCAGAAAAGAGAAGATAAATAAAAGCATATTCTCAAATATATAGATGTATAACAACATTATTAACACGTTTCTCATCAAACAAACAATTAGTAATTTATCTGATACAATTCTAAATAACTCAAATCACAGACCATCTACAGGAGAAATGTTGATTGATGGATTTATAAAAATTTTTTCATCGTTAGAAGAACCCACCAACCACTTAGTAAGCGGAGCTTAAATCAATATGTTCAGGGTTATGATGAGGAGTACTTGGCATAAGCTTGATGGAGCTTGGATTAAAACTGATGAAGGGATGTCTTCTGAGCTCTTCAGGACTTATTCTCTCTTCAGGATTAATCTTTAAGCACTTGGCAATAAGATCATCAAGTTCTGCGCATTTACCCGTGTGAAGCTCAAAGAGTCTATACTCTCCAGCTTGCACTTCTAAAGGTCTTGTTCGGTAAACCAGTTGATACATGATAACGCCTAGCGACCAAATATCACACTTTTCTGTGATGACTTCAGCACCCTTGAAGAGTTCTGGGGCTTTAAAGATGGAGTACTTTTTGCGAACACCTTCAACAGAGAGTTTTTCAAGTTCTGTTAAGCCAAAGTCACTAATTTTTAAAACGTCATAATGGATGAGGATGTTGTGAGGTCTCAAGCTCCCGTGAGTGATGCCTTTTTGATGGAGTGCATTGAGGCCTGAGATGATTTGGTGACAATATTGCAAGTTCTTTCTGATATCCCCATCATGGTTTGAGGTAGGGGTGCTATTCAGCAAATCCTGTAGACTTCCGTGAGCACAAAATTCAACAATCAAGCAAATTTTCTTTTCCTTGGCGTTGTAGTGATAATCTATGTAGTGGGCAATGTTTTCGTGGTGGACAGAAAGAAGTTTTTGCAAAAGTCCTTGAATTTGATCAAAGTTTCTTGAGCTAAAAGAGTGGTTGATGACTTTGACTGCTATTTCAAAGAGTTTATCTTTTCTGGGACTTCCCTGAAACATAATGCCGTGGTGGCCAGCACCGATGATGTCGTTAGGGTTGAACTCGTAATCTCCAACCTGGATGAGGGGAGTAGGGTTAACAGCGCAGTTTCCCATTCGAAAATTTTGTCAGAAATAAGATTATAGAGTTATGGAATTTAAATTTCAATTCGACTGTTTAAAGAATGGTCAGGTCTAATAATAGTAAGTTTGCACATAATCAATCCGTGATAAATAGAGACTCTTAATTTGATCTGCCGGTAGTTTTCAATTTATGGTAAATTTGTACTATTAGGCTTACATTTGGTGAGACACTAGAGGTTTTGGAGATAATATGACAAATGAGAGAAGTTGTGTTCATGATGAGAGTTTTTATTAAAATTTAAAGATTTTAAATAAGCTAAAGTAGTGATCCAATTGAGGAATTCTAAAAGCAAATTCTAATCGTTCTTTTTTTTCATGATGAATCATGGGATATGCTAATACAGGTTAAAAATTAGAGTCCAGAAAAATACTTCATACAAATCCTTTCTTTGATTCGCCATGATGCATGGGATTCGTCTCTCTTAGAATGGTGAAGTAACGATCACTTTAGTGTTTTGTTTTTCCCAATCCTTCGGAAATTTTTTAATACAAATCAAGAGAATCCCGCCACAATATTATATGAGATAAGTCAAAATGAATGAAAGTCACGTTTTTAAAATTATATAAGAGTGAAAACACCCTAATTTTAGTAGTAGTTTCTTGATATAAAAATGAACATTTCGATCTGTTTCCCTCCGTCTGTTTCTCTGAGTTCTCAGGAAAACAACATCTTGAGGAGGGAATTCAAGTGCTCTGCTTAACTCTCGTGCAATGCAGTTTTTGAGACATCTGGCTAATGCTGATCCCGGCGTTGATTAAACTCAGAAAAATGTATCTTAATACAGATTTGTAAAGAAGATTGTCTGATAAGGAATTTTGTTTGTTTCTGGTTTTCTCCGAGCTTTATTAGATATTTAAGTTTCTAAAACAATTTCTCTTTTATTGAGAGTGAAACCCCCTGAGTTCGAGGTCAACTTGGGCTGAGAATAATCGAGGTTTAGTGAGAGAAAAGAAGTCGAAAAAATCGCCTTTAAGATTCGAAAGCACTTTATTGCGTTTAAATAGAAGGAATTTAGAAGAGGGGTGTTTTCTTTTTCATCACTGGGAAGAAACCACAGAACCACAGAGACCAGGATACTCACTCTGAGGTTTAATTTTTAAGATTACATTTTTTTAAATAAAATAATAAACTCAAAACTGGAGAGCTCCCCCTTAGTTTTTTCTTTGAAATCAACTCTTTTGGATTTGGTAAAGGATCCTTTGTGAGAATATTCAATTTAAAGTTTTGGTTGATCATGAAGTCTTTTCCTTCCTTCCTTTCAATATTAATTTTGTATGGTATCTGTGGTTCAGGTGAAAAAATAATTTTCAAAATTAGGCAAGTCACAAATGTATTTAATTCAAGTTGATCTGTGATTTTTAAGCAGAGAAGCAGAGAGAAAACATAGTCAGTCGAGGAAAAATAAAACAAGTCAATTCAGGAAGTTCTGTCAGTGTTTTAAAATTTTTCATATAATTGGGTTCGTTCTGAAAGAAAGAGCTTTCCTCTGGAAATATTTCCCATAAAAGTATTGTCAAAAAGTTTTAGAGCAAATAAATACATCCAGAAAATTTTGTCGAGAGAGTTTTGTGTTTTAAAAAGTTAAGAAAAATTTTATTTTCTGAAATCTTCAAAAGAGAGAGAAGAATGGGAAAAAATCAATCCAGTTTTTCCCTCTTAAATATCAAGAGTTTGACTGATCTCGATTTTGTAAATACTGGAACTTCAATCTTGCTTCAATATAATTAATTCTGATATTTTTTATCTTTTATGGATCGGTTCATTGAGCTGACAATCTACTGGTGCTCATTAAGGTTGAATTTTTGTTGGGAGCAATAAATTTCTCAACTAGAAAACTGATGATTAATTGACACGCCTTGACTATGAAAAATCATTCTTTTTGAGAGAATGGTGGAGTCAATAAGGATTTTTTCGAAAAGTGGTTGTTTTGTTCCGAAATGAAGGACTTGAAAAATTCGCAATAAATTATTAAAACAAGGTTTATTTGTTGTGTTGAAATACCCTGGCCAACTTTTTTCTAGATGAAACTCGGTATTGTTTGCTCAATTCTAGCTACAACTGTCTTACTTTGTCTTTTTGATGGAGGCTACTCTCAGTTTAATCCCCAATGTCGAGGCAAAAGATACATGTGCGACAAGCATAATGTTATCAATGTTACTGACCAATGTATGATGCTCAATGATACAAAGAGTAAACTCCATCTGATCAAACCGTGCACACATGCTGACAAGCCAATTTGCGATTATTCTAGCATTGCTTATGGATCTCCAGCTTACTGCGTAGCAGATACAACCCCTAAGGCACTGACTTTGCCTGGAGAGTATTGCTCAAAGGACTCTAAATGCCTTTCAGGCAAATGCAGAGGAGGAGTTTGCAAAGGAAAGTCTGAAAACGCTGTTTGCTCTTCAGATTCAGAGTGTGATGTCGGATATTTTTGTTCAACAACATACAAAGTTTGTACAGCACAACAATTATTTGGACAGGTAAGAGTTGAGGATTAGGGTATATCTGACTTGAAGTAGAATTGCACAAGAGATTATGAATGTACTAACAACTGCGCTTGCAATAAAGAAAAGTGCGTCTACTATTACTCTTTTGACAATTTCCTGCCTGCTGATAACCCACGTATAATAAAAATCAATTTGGCTTGTTTTCTTAAATTGTTTAGTGGCTTGTGCAAGTGGATATGTCAAGGATGGTGAATGTTACCCTGCTCTTGTTTCAAGATATAAGGGAAGAACTTGCGCTACTGATGATGAGTGCCAAGCTTACAATTATAAGGGCGAATTAGTTCAATACGGAGAATGCCAATGTGGATATAACGGAGGTATAATTTTTTTGGATGAATAAATTTTTAAAGCAATCCTTCATTAGGTGGTTTCACTTATTGTACGTTGGCTGAAGGTGATGATGAATTTGAACAAATGAAGAATAAATTTGCCTTTATTGTTGCAAGAGGATACTATTGTCATACTACATTGAGATTTGGTCCCTGCAAAGAGTTATATGATGATGAGTACAATGATTATCAAGTGGCAATTCGTTATTTCCAGCAATATCCCCAGCTTGTGTTCAATGATGATTGCATCAAATCAACAATTAATTCTGAATTTTGGGACTTTTTAGGATCAAGTAAGATTGAGGTTCAATCATTACTCTTAGGTTTAATCGCTGCTGTTTTATATTTATTATAAAGATACTGTTATCGAGATCGATACAACAACATACTTTTTCGTTTGTAAATTTTTTTTTTACTATGAGATAAATAACTCATTGAGTTTTGAAAAAAGTAATGATTTTATTTTGAAAAAATGTTCCCTCTCTCTCAAAAAGTTCAGAGAAAGACTGAGAATATCGAATTATATATTTTAATGTTTTCTGGAATGAACGAGAAAGAATTCTTCATTTGTACTCTACGGTCATTCAAATATCGAGACAATTTAAGCTATAGATTATTGTTCGGTTTCCTCACCAAAAACTCCCTTGAGATTTGATGTTGGTTATTCTCAAAATTCTTTTGTCGAGGCGAACTGCCGAAAAACTCTTTGATGGTTCAGGGATGAGAGAAAGGAGGGAAATTAAATTAA
>Ga0182738_1005415_pt1 | contig 13647 bp, 15 predicted proteins | sample eDN5th30CBELigMG_FD_128876 | JGI IMG/M metagenome (GOLD analysis project Ga0182738, IMG submission 128876) | Enriched Miracle-Growth compost microbial communities from Emeryville, California, USA - eDNA 5th pass 30_C BE-Lig MG (version 2)... ...
CAGCGCTTCTGCCGCATGAGGCAGGAGCGCCGCATACCGATGCGCGCATCGCCATGCGAACCTTGCGGCCGGCCATGTGGCGCGAGTTGGGCGTCGCCTACCGGGCCGGGCAAAACGAGCGCGCCACGCAGCATGTGCTGGATGCGCTCTGGCAATTGAAAGCGGGCGCGGCCCGCTAGCATGGGGCGGACCTAGCCGGCCGCCTGCTGCTCGAACTGCGTTTTCAGCATTTCGTAGATCGCGATGGTCAACGGGCTGATGGTGTCGCCGCGCGTCCATAGCATGTAGGTCATGGGCGGCAGCGGCGGCAGGCCGTCGGCCTCGCCCAGCACGCGCATGTCGGCGCCCAGGAACTCCACGCTGCGCGCCGTGACGCCGAGTCCGGCGCGCACCGCCGCCTTGATGCCCACCAGGGTCGGCGCGACGTAGTTGATGCGCCAGGTCAGTCGTGTCTGGCCCAGCGCATCGAGCGCCAGCCGGCGGAAAATACTGGGCTCGTCGGCCAGAATCAGCGGCAGGGGCGCGCGGCGGTTGTAGATGTAGTCGGCGGCGCATATCCAGGCGGTGGGCGAGGTGCGCAGCGCGAAGCCGGTCAGCTCGGGGCTGGATCGCGTAGAGATGGTGAGGTCGATGTCGCCCGAGTTCAGCGCGTCCATCAGGAAGGGGCTGCGATCGACCCGGATTTCCATGCGCACCCGGGGCGCATGGCGCGCGATGTGCGTCAGCACTGGCGGAAGAATGGTGTCGGCCACGTCCAGCGGCGCGCCCAGCTTGATCTGGCCTTCCATCTGGTTGCGTCCGATACTGCGCAGGGCTTCGTCGTTGATGGCCAGCAGCCGGCGTCCGTAGTCGGCCAATTGCTGGCCCTGCGCCGTCAGGACGCGCCGCCGCCCCTTTTTCTGGAACAGCGGGCAGCCCATCTGGTTTTCCAGCCGCTGCATCTGCTGCGTAACGGCCGACTGCGTCTTGAACAGGGCCTGCGCGGCGCCCGAGAATGTATTAGCTTTTTCCACAGTCACCAGGGTGCGCAGTAAATCCAGGTCGAGATTCTTCATAGGGATTACCCTTGTCGGTGCGGGCGCCGATGACGGCTCTTCATAGACAACATATTAAAGTTGCTTATGTATTTCTTATAACAATTAATTTGTGGGCCGGGGTGGCGCCACCTATAGTCGTTGGCACTACAGGAGGCCAACATGACTCAAGCCCATGAAAAGCAGGCAGCCATTGCCCGCTTCATCGACACCGCAAAACAGCACACTGGCGGCGACGTCAGCCGCGCAGACCTCGACGCCGTACTCGACGCGCTGGTGGGCATCGCCTCCCGGCAGGAATGGTGGTCGGCGCAGGACTACCCGGCGCCCGAAGGCGACGAACTGCAGGCCCGCTACCTGATTCACGAAGAGCCGGACAGCACCTACGCGCTGTACTTGAACGTGATGAAGCCCGGCAAGAAAATCGTGCCGCACAACCACACGACCTGGGCCTGTATCGCCGCCGTGGAAGGCACGGAAAGCAATTACCTGTACGAACGCACCGACGACGGCAGCCAGCCCGGCCACGCGACGTTGCGTGAAACCGGCGTGAAGCTGGTGTCGCCGGGGCAGGGCATTGCCTTGCTGGCTGACGACATCCATGCAGTGCGCATTGAAGACGCCAACATCCGGCATCTGCACATGTACGGGCTGGCGCTCGAAAAACTCGACCAGCGCCTGGCGTACGACCTGGAAAACAACACCTGCAAGGTCATGTCGGTGGGTGTGAAGACGCGCCGGAGCGCGTAATGAAAGCCCGGTCGACGCGGCTGGCGCATATGGGCCGGCCGGCCTCGGGGTGGGCAAATACCCCTATCGTGAAGGGCAGCACCTATCTTTTCGAGAGCCTGGAACAGTGGCGCGGCGCGCGCAAGCAACGCGAAACGCAGCGGGTGCTGTCGTACGGCGCGCGCGGCAACGAGACCGTGTACGCACTGGAAGACGCGATCACCGAGCTGGAGGGCGGCTACCGGACCAAGCTGTTTCCGACGGGGCTGGCGGCCATCGCCTCGACCCTGCTGGCGTGCCTGAAGGCGGGCGATCATGTGCTGATCTCGGAAGGCGTGTACGAGCCGGTCAGGCGCCTGTGCGCGACACAGCTTGTGCATTACGGTATCGAATACAGCTTCTTCAGCCCGCACGATGCCGATTGGCAGCGCCATCTGCGGCCATCGACTCGCATGGTGTACGTCGAATCGCCCGGCTCGCTGCTGTACGACATGCTGGATCTGCCAGCCATCGCGCAGATCTGCCACGAGCGCGGCATTCTGCTGTGCGCCGACAACACCTGGGGTTCGGGGCTGGCGTATCGGCCGCTCGCGCTGGGGTGCGACATATCGGTGGTGGCGGCGACCAAATACCTGGGCGGCCATTCCGACGTGATGATGGGGTCGGTGACCACCACCCGCGCGTGTTTCGATGCCATCGAGAATGTCAGCATCAACCTGGGGCAAACAGTGGCGGCGGAAGACGCCTTTCTGGTGCTGCGCGGGTTGCGCACGCTGGACCTGAGGCTGCGGCGCCACGCGCAGAGCGCGCTGGATGTTGCCGGCTGGCTGGCGGGGCAGGCGGCCATCAGCGCCGTGTTTCACCCCGCCTTGCCGGGCGACCGCAACCATGCCTTGTGGCGCCGGGATGCGTCGGGCAGCAACGGTTTGCTGACGATTGAATTCAACCCGGAATTTTCCCAGGCAACGGTAGAGGCCGCCATCGGGGAGCTGCAGTTATTCGGCATCGGGTCGTCCTGGGGCGGGTTCGAGAGCCTGGTGCTGCCGGTAGACCCTGCCAGCACGAGATTCGCCGGGCAGGCCACGCCGCCCGGCTACCTGCTGCGCCTGCACATTGGCCTGGAAGAACCGGCGGACCTGAAAGAAGACTTGGGCAGGATGCTGGCCGCCTTGCCTGGTTTGTCACAACAACAAGCGATTGCATGATGATAGATTCGACCCCGCAGTACGTCGACGCGCGTGAACTGAAAGCCTGGATACACGATGAGGCCGAGCTGGCCCTGCTGGACGTGCGCGAGCACGGCCAGTTCGGCGAGAACCATTTGTTTTTCGCGGTGCCGCTGCCGTACAGCGAACTGGAACTGCATATTGCCCGGCTGGTGCCGCGCAAGGGCACGCGCACGGTGATCTACGGCGATGTCAAGACGGCCGGCGCCGTGCTGGCGGCGGCCAAGGCGCTCGAACGCCTGGGGTATAGCCAGGTGCACGTGCTGCGCGGCGGGATCGAGGCGTGGCGCGAGGCGGGCTACGCCACGTTCGCGGGCGTGAACCTGCCCAGCAAGACTTTCGGCGAAATCGCCGAGCACGTCTACCATACCCCTAGCGTGTCGGCGGCGCAGCTGCACGACATGCTCAACGATCCGGACCAGAACGTCATCGTGCTGGACGGCCGTCCGGTGGCCGAATACCGCAAGATGAACATCCCGGGGGCGATCTGTTGCCCGAACGGCGAGCTGGCGTTGCGCATCGGCGAACTGGCGCCCGACCCGGACACCAAGGTCGTGATCAACTGCGCCGGCCGCACGCGCAGCATTATCGGAGCGCAAACGCTGATCAACCTGGGCATACCCAACGAAGTCTATGCACTGGAAAACGGCACGCAAGGCTGGTACCTGGCTGATCTGCCGCTGGAGCACCAGTCCAGCCGCGTGTATCCGGAGCGGATACCGGCGCAAAGCCTGAGCAGCCTGCGGCAGAGATCGCGCCAGCTACAGGAAAAATTCGGCGTGCCCGTGGTAGATGCCGGCCAGGTGCGCGCGTGGCTCGAAGACGACACCTGCAATGTGTTCCTGTGCGACGTGCGCACCGAAGAAGAACACCGGCAGGGCGGCGTGCCCGACCGGACGCAGCATACGCCGGGCGGCCAGCTTATCCAGGCGACCGACCAGTACATCGGCGTGCGCAAGGCCCGAGTGGTGTTGTGCGATACCGACGGCATACGGGCGCCCGTGGTGGCAAGCTGGCTGAAGCAGCTGGGTTGGAATGTCAGCCTGCTGCAAGAGCCGCAGCAGTTGGACGGCGCGCCCGCCGCGCCGGCCGCGGCGCCGGCGCTGTCGCATACGCAGGATATCCCCGCGGCACAGTTGGCGGCATTCGTTGCCGCCAACCCCGGTGCGGCCATCCTGGATACCCGGCCCAGCATGCAGTTTCGCAAAGCCAGCCTGCAGGCTGCCACGTGGACGATACGTCCGACAATCCTGCAGCAGCTGGAAGGCCATGCCAACGGCCCGGTGCTTCTGCTGGGCGACAACCGCGCAAAGCTGGCCTGGCTGGCCAGCGACCTGGAGCGCGCCGGCCGCACCGATATCCATCTGTGCGTCGTCGATGATGCCGGCTTGCGAGCTTGCGGGTTGCCCATGTCTGCCCGCCCCGAGCTGCCGGACGAAGCGTGCATCGACTATCTGTTTTTTGTGCACGACCGCCACGACGGCAATAAAGCGGCGGCGCGCAAGTATCTGGAATGGGAGACCAACCTGGTGTCCCAGATCGATGAGCAGGAGCGCAAGACGTTCTCAGTGGGCGGCTAGCCCCGATTACAGGAGAAAAGGCATGCATTACCAGTCAATCAAGACAGTTGTGTTGGGTACGATTCTGCTGTCCGCGGTGTGGGGCAGCCAGGCTTCGGCCAATCAGTGGGACGAGATCAAGGCGCGCGGCACCATCGTGTGCGGCACGCAGAATGCCAGTTCGCCGTATGGCTTCCAGGATCCGGCCAAGCGCGAATACGTGGGATACGACGTCGATATGTGCAAGGCGATTGCCAAGGAGCTGGGCTTGAAGCTGCAGCACAAGCCGGTATCGACCGAGGCCCGCATCCCGGAAGTGAAAATGGGCCGGGTCGACATGATGGCGGGCGCCGTGGCGTGGCTGCCCAAGCGCGCCGAGCAGGTCGATTTCAGCGACCAGTACCTGCAGGGCTACATCAAGGTGCTGGTGAAGGCGGATTCCGGCATCAAGACGCTGGCCGACCTGAAGGGCAAGAAGGTGTGCGCTTCGTCGGGCTCCAGCTCCGCCGCTATTGCCCAGAAGGTCTTGCAGGACGCGAATGTGCTGACGTTCCAGAATATCGCGCAGTGCTACGTGGGCCTGCAGAGCGGCAAGGTTGAAGCCATGACGGCCGGCGAGTTGGTGCTGCGCCGTTTCCTGAACGATTCCGTGAAGGAGGGCAAACCCACGGCGTTGCTGGACGAGCCGACCTACACCGAGCATATCGGCATCATCGTCAAGCAGGGCGAGCCGGCGTTGCTGGCGCAGATCAACCAGGCTATCGCGGCGCTGGACAAGTCGGGCGAGCTGACCCGGATCTATGACAAGTGGATGGGACAGGAGTCGATCTACAAGATGACGCGCGACTTCAAGGTGAAATCGGTGTCGGCGGCCGCCCAGGCTGACGCGTCGAAGTAGCAGGCAACCGGAGCAAGAGGGCGCGTGGCGCCCTCGCCATTTTCTTATGGATTTTTCGTTTTCCATGCTGTCGGATCCCGAGGTCGTGGGCATGCTCACGACCGGGATCACCGTTACCCTGCGGCTTTTCGCGGGCGCGCTGGCGGGCGGGTTTCTGCTGGCGATGGTGCTCACGGGCATCAACCTGATCCCGTCGCGCCTGGTGCGCGCGGTGGTGGCGCTGTATGTGGAATACCACCGCAACGTGCCGACCGTGGTGCAGATTCTGGTGTGGTACTTCGGCATGCCCGAGATCTTGCCAGAAGCAATCCGCGTCTGGATCAACCAGGGCAACACGGAGTTTTCCTTTGCGCTGATCGCGCTGTCGTTGAATGTCAGCGCGTACTACTACGAAGACATTCGTTCGGGTATCCGGGCGATTCCGGCAACGCAGGTCGAGGCGGCGCGTTCGATCGGCCTGGGCGCCGTGCAGGCGCTGATTTATGTGGTGCTGCCGCAGGCGGTGCGCTATGCGGTGCCGCCCATCATCAACCGGTCGATCATCCTGTTCAAGGACACCAGCCTGGCGATGGTGATCGGTGTTACCGACCTTACCTACCAGACCAAGCGGATCGAGAATGCCACGTTCCAGACGTTCCAGATATTCATGATCTCGACCCTGATCTACCTGTGCATGGCCCTGTTGATTTCAGCCCTGGGCTCGCATCTCGCGCGCAAGTATCCGGCCAGTTTCAAGAGTTGAGCATGATCGAGTTCCTGCATACTTACGGCATGCTGTTCCTGGTGGGGTCGTGGCCTAACGGCCCCATCGGCGGCTTTGCCGGCACCCTGATTCTTGCGGCCCTGGGCCTGGCGGGCGCATTTCCTGCCGCGCTGGTCATCGGGGTGGCGCGCACCAGCGGCAATGCCCCCCTGAAGTGGCTGTCGTCGGCCTGGGTGCACACTTTCCGCTCTATTCCGCTGATCATGATTGTGTTCTGGGCGTATTTCCTGCTGCCCGTGATGATCGGTTTCGAGGTGCCGCCATTCTCGACCGCGCTGGCCGCGATCATCGTCTACGAGTCGGCCTTCCTGGCCGAGATCGTGCGGGCCGGCATCCAGTCGGTGCCCGCGGGCCAGGTCGAGGCGGCCCGGGCGGTTGGGCTCGGGTATTTCCAGACATTGTGGTCGGTACAACTGCCCCAGGCGTTGAGCAATATGATTCCGTCATTGGTCAACCAGTTCGTGTCGACCATCAAGGCGACGTCTATTGTTTACATCATCGGCGTTCAAGAGGCGGCGTTCTCCGCGCAGCAGATCAACAGCATCGAGCTGACCGGCGCGCTGCGCACCTACCTGGTGCTGGCCCTGTTCTATTTCCTGTTGTGTGCGTTGTTGTCCCGGCTTGCCAGGCGGCTCGAACTGCACCTGCAAAACAAGCGCCTGGGGCTGGCGATATAGCCCCATCGGAAACGGAGAGAGCGATGATCCAGTTCGAAGGCGTCAACAAGTGGTACAAGCGATACCACGCCCTGAACAATATCTGCGGCGAAGTGCGAGCCGGCGAGGTGCTGGTGGTGTGCGGGCCATCCGGCTCGGGCAAGTCGACCATGATCCGCACCATCAATAAACTGGAAGAAATCCAAAGCGGCACCATCCGGGTGGAAGGCCAGAGCATCTGCGGCGAAAAGGTCGACATTAACCGGCTACGCGCAAAGATCGGCTTCGTATTCCAGCAGTTCAACCTTTTTCCGCATTTGTCGGTGAAGGACAACATAGCGCTGTCGCCGGTAAAAGTAGGCGGCATGGCCCGTAATGAGGCCTACGCGCTGGCCGAGGAACTGCTGCACAAGGTGGGCCTGGGCGACAAGCTCGACGCCATGCCGGCCAATCTGTCGGGCGGCCAGCAGCAGCGCGTGGCCATCGCGCGGGCGCTGGCGCAGAAGCCGACGCTGCTGTTGTTCGACGAGCCCACCAGTGCGCTGGACCCGGAAATGGTGGGTGAAGTATTGAACGTGATGAAAAGCCTGGCTGCCGAGGGCATGACCATGGTGTGCGTAACTCACGAGATGAACTTTGCCCGCGAAGTGGCCGACCGGGTCTGGTTCATGGACCGGGGCGAAATCCTGGAAGACGCTCCGCCCGCGGAATTCTTCTCGCGCCCGCGGCACGAGCGCGCCCGGAAGTTCCTGGCGGACATCATCCACTGAGCTTGTCGGAAAGACTGGCTGGCCATTTACCCTCCGCCATAGGCGGCGGGCGGCGCACAGCGGCGGATTCAACATTTGCCTGCCCCCATCAGGCATGACAGGTATTTGTTATCTGCAGTGCCCCATAATCATGGATGCATCAACATTTGTGGCCCGACCGGCGCAATGCCGGGCAGCGCCTGGTTTTCAGTGTGTGAACCATGCAAACCCATGATTGTGGCGGGGCGCCACGCCCCACCGCCTGGCGCCTGTTTCTCTTTTTTTCGCGCATCGGCCTGACGAGCTTCGGCGGCGGACTGAGCGGTTGGCTATTCCGCGAGTTCGTGCAAGAGCGCGCCTGGATGAGCGAAGAAGAGTTCCTGAATGGCCTGTCACTGTCGCAGGCGCTGCCCGGCGTGAACGTGAAAAACATGGCGATCTGGATCGGTTGCCGCCTGGCCGGCGCACGCGGCGCCGCGGCGGGGTTCATGGGGATCATTGTGCCGCCGGCTATTTTCATCGTGATGCTGGCGGCAGTGTTTGCCGCTTTTAATAAATACCCGTTGACCAATATGGCACTGGCAGGCGCGGCCGCGGCTGCCATCGGCTTGTCGGCCAGCATGGCCATTACAGCGGCTCGGCGGGTGCCGCGGCGCGTATTGCCCATGATGTTCCTGGCTGCCACGTTCGTTGCGGTGGCGGTGCTGCACTGGCCACTGCTGTGGGTAGTGCTGGCCGAAGGCGCATTGAGTGTGGCTATCGAGTACCGGCGCCTGGGCTGCGCAAAGGGTTGAAATGGGCAGCGTACTCTGGAGTTTGTGGGCGGTGTTTGCACCGCTGTCGCTGGTTACCATCGGCGGCGGTCAGGCCACGGTGGCCGAGATTCATCGGCAGGTGGTGGATGTTCACCAGTGGATGACGGCACAGGACTTTCTGAACACTTTTGCCATCGCGCGGCTGGCGCCCGGCCCGGGATCGTTGCTGGTGACGTTGATAGGCTGGAATGTGGGCGGTTTCTGGGGCGCCGTGGTAGCGACCTTGGCGATCTTCGCGCCCACAGCCTTCTTGATTTACGGCGTGGCCTATTTGTGGCGGCGTCACCGAGGCGCGCGCTGGCAGCTCGCGCCCGAAGCGGGCCTGCGGCCGATTGCCGCGGGCATGATTCTGGCGGCCGTATATGTGCTGTTCATGGCGCTGGAAGGAGGATGGTGGGCGTGCGCAATTGCCGTGGCGGCCACCTTGCTGATGAGTCGTTCGCGGTTGAATCCGTTGCTGGTGATCGTATGTGGCGCGGCGGTGCTCTGCGCCGCGCAATGGGCCGGGTGGCTGTCCTAGGCGCATCTGTTCATGCTCGCCTGTGCCGTGGCATGAAACGACGTGTGCTTGTCCTGATCCGTGGTCGCATGTCCGTTGTCTGGCTAATGGGTGGATGCTGAAATTCATCCAGGCGCCAGGCCGTACGGCGGCGCATCCGTTCAACGCGGCCCTGGTCTGGCGCACCGCGCCGGGCCTGCAGGGGCCGACCCACCAGGAGTACTTCCATGGCCGAAACCATTGCCGGCATCCGCATTCCCGACAGCGCCATCGCGCGCGCCGCGACCGAACTTGTACGCGATACTGAAGACGATCTGCTGTATCACCACAGCCGCCGGGTGTTTCTTTGGGGCGCGCTGGCCGGCGAGCGGCGTGGCCTGGAATTCGATCCGGAGCTGCTGTACCTGGGCGCCATGTTCCACGACATGGGACTGACCCAACCCTACGCCAGCGAAGATCTGCGATTCGAGGTCGATGGCGCTAACGCGGCGCGCGACTTCATGAAAAGCCATGGCGTGGCCGAGCGCGAGATCGAAGATGTATGGACGGCCATCGCCTTGCACACCACGCCCGGCATCCCCGAGCACATGCGGCCCACCATTGCGCTGGTAACGGCGGGTGTTGAAATGGACGTGCTGGGCATCGACTTCCACAATTTCACGCATGAGCAGCGCGACCATGTCTGCCGTCACCACCCGCGCGAAGCGAACTTCAAAGAGAACATCATCGACCACTTCGCGGAAGGTATCCGAAGCAAGCCGTTGACGACCTTCGGCAATGTCAAGGCCGATGTGCTGGCCCTGAAAGACCCCAGCTACAAGCGTATGAATTTCTGCTCCATCATTCTCGATTCGGCCTGGCCGCATTGATCATTGATGTACGCAGTCGCCGGAACCGCAGAAGCTACATAAGCACGCCGCGCCGGCGGAAGCTGGCGCGGTACTGGGCCGGCGTTACGCCCAGCCGTTCGCTGAACACGATGCGCATTCTATCGACCGTGCCGAATCCGCATTCGTAGGCCACGGTCTTGAGCGGGCGCTCGCTGGCTTCCAGCATCATGCGCGCGGCGTCGATGCGGGCGCGCTGCACGAACTCGTGCGGGGTGATGCCGGCTTCTTGCACGAAATAGCGCGCCAGGTTGCGTGGGCTCATGCCGACCTCGGCGGCCAGCGACTCCAGCGTGTGCCGTTGGCCGATGTGCGTCATGACATGCGCCTGGATGCGGGCTACAGGCGATACCGGGTCGGCCGGGGCGGCCAGGTAGGGGCTGAACTGCGATTGTCCGCCCTGGCGTTGCGCGACGACGACCAGCCGCTTGGCTACGGCCACCGCGATTTCCGGGCCATGGTGTTGGCTGACCAGCGCCAGGGCCAGGTCGATGCCGGCCGTAACGCCAGCCGAGGTAACCAGCTTGTCGTCGCGCACATAAATAGCATCGGGTTCAACCAGGGCGCGCGGAAAGCGCGCCGCCAGCGTGGAAGCATTCTGCCAATGGGTGGTGACGCGGCGCTGGTCCAGCAGGCCCGCATGGCCCAGGACGAATGCCCCGGTGCAAATCGAGCCATAGATGCCGGCGCGCTGCGCGGCCGCGCGCAGCCACGCGACGAACCTGGCGTCCGGCTCGGCCTCGGGCAGCGTGGGGCCGCCTGCCACCAGCAAAATGTCGAAAGCCGAGCCTGCTTCTTCAAACGACAGGTCGGCCAGCATCTGCATGCGGTTCGACGCGCGAAGAGGGCCCCGATCGGCGGCGACCAGCACAGTTTCATACTGGTCTTGTGGGGGCAGGTAGCCGTTCGCTTCATGAAAGACATCTACCGGTCCGGCCACATCCAACGCCTGGACGCCGTCGTGGATAGCAAGCGCGACGGTTCGGCTGGGCATTATGTTTCTCCTGGGGGGCGGGGCTCGCGCGTTCGCCAACGGGGCTTGTCTGCGGGCCGGTGTCAGGGCAACTGGCGTGACCGGTCTTCAGCTTCCAGGCGATGCGGCATGATAGCCTGAGCAAGAAAAATGGGGCCGCAGACCTGAAGCCGCGACTTGCCGCTGCGAGCGCGAGCCGTTGCTGGAAGACCAGGAGTTCAGTGCGGTCATCACGCAGTTCGATTCACTGGCCATCCTGGAAATACTGCTGGAAATCGAGACCGAGTTCGGACTGACCACCGACGAGATGCTGCCTACCCATCACGACGTGGGAGCGCAGGAATTCACCAGTGTGTTTCCCAAGAATCTGAGCGCGCTGATCGTGTACATGCATGAGGTGGTCGAGCGCCGTTCAGCCGGCCCCAAGACTGGCGAGCCAACGGCCGCGCCGGGCGCCTTGGGCATTGCCCGCGGCGCCGCACAGCGGGACAACGACACGGAGCACGCAGAATGACGCGCCGCAAAGTCGTCGTGACGGCGGTCGGTGTTGCCTCGCCAGTGGGCGGCTCGGCGCAGTCGACCTTCGATGCGCTCACCGCCGGCACCTGCGGTATACGCAGGCATCCCGATACGCGCATCGAGCGCAGCGTGGGTTATGTCGAGCAAGACGTGGCCGCGCGACTGCACCCCAGCCAGGCCCGCATGCTGGACCGCGTGACCCTGATCGCCAACTACGCGGCGAACCAGGCCCTGGATGCAGCCGCGCTGGATGCGGGCCAGCAGGCTGAGTGCGGCGTGTTCGTCGGCACCGGCATCGGCGGCGTTTCTACGCTGTGCGAGGCCGTGGAGGCTTATCACGGCGTGGTGCCCAAGCGGGCCGTGCTGGTGGTTCCGGCCGTGATGCCGCAGGCGGTTGCAGCACAAATCGCGCAGGGGCTGCAGTCCACCGCCGAGGCGCAAACCTACGCGACGGCCTGCTCGGCCGGGGCGGTAGCCATCGGCGAGGCGTACCGGCGCATTCGCGACGGCTATCTCGACGTGGCGATCGCCGGCGGGTCGGAATCCATGTTCTCACCCATGTTGATGGCGGCATGGACGCAGCTGCATGTGCTATGCGCCGAGCCGGGGCCCGGCCAGGCTGGGTACTGCCGGCCATTCAGCCATAAGCGCACGGGGTTCGCCCTGGCCGAGGGCGCGGCGATGCTGGTGCTGGAATCCGCCGAGCATGCGCAGGCGCGCAACGCGGCGGTCATCGCTGAAATTTGCGGCTACGGTGTCAGCAACGACGGCACCCATCCGGTGCGCCCGGATCCCCGCGGCCAGGCCCTGGCCATGTCGCGCTGCCTGATAGACGGCGGACTGACGGCCGCCGATGTCGGATACATCAATGCCCACGCCACGGGCACCCTGGCCGGCGACCGCATCGAGACCGCCGCGATCAAGCAGGTGTTTGGCGCGCGGGCCGCCCACATGCCGGTCAGCAGCATCAAGGGCGCGCTCGGGCACACGATCGGCGCGGCGGGAGCCATCGAGGCCGTTGTGACCGCCATGGCCGTGCAGCAGGGCGTGGTGCCGCCCACCCTGTTCTACGAAAGCGGCGACCCGCAATGCGACCTGGATTATGTGGCTGAAGGCGCGCGCCAGGTGCCCGACTTGCGCGTCGCCATCAGCAATTCCTTCGGCATGGGAGGCAACAACGCCGTGCTGGCCTTTCGTAAAGCGGCCTGAGCGCGGGCCGCGCTACGCCGAGAATGGCGGCCGCCTTGGTGAAGCTGCCCAGTTCGGCAACGTGGACGAAGCATTCGAGCTGGCGTAGGTCCATGGCTGGCTCCATTGGCGCCGCTGCGCCCGCGCGGCGACTGCGTGGTTTCTTTCGAGGCGAACAGGCATTAGTATGGACTTTTTCCCGCCTTGTCTTCCCTCGCCCAAGGAGCCTTCCCATGGCCAGCTTGACAATCAATGGCAAATCCCAAGACGTAGACGCACCCGACGACATGCCGCTGCTCTGGGTCATTCGCGATCGCCTGGGCATGACCGGAACCAAGTTCGGTTGCGGCATGGCCATGTGCGGCGCCTGTACGGTGCACCTGGACGGTGCGCCCATTCGGTCTTGCGTGACCCCCATTTCGGCGGCGGCCGGCAAGCAGATCACGACGATCGAAGCCGTGGGCGAGGACGACGTGGGGCGCGCGGTGCAGCAGGCCTGGACCGAGATCGGCGTGCCGCAATGCGGCTACTGCCAGTCGGGCCAGATCATGTCCGCCACGGCGCTGATCAAGAGCAATCCCGCGCCTACCGACGCGGACATCGACGCGGCCATGAGCGGCAATATCTGCCGCTGCGGCACCTACCCGCGCATCCGCGCCGCCATCAAGCAGGCCGCTGCGGCCAAGGGAGCCGCCAAATGAACGGGTTCTATCGGATGTTCCCGCAGAGTGATGTCAATGGCGCGCCCGGCGTCGCCGGTGAACTGCCTGCCTCGCCGGGCCGGCGCGACTGGCTGAAGACCGCCGGGGCGTTGACCGGCCTGGTGTTGACCGTAGGCGCCAGCGGCGTCGTGCGCGCCGCCGAAGGCGACAAGGCCGAGAAAAAATACGGCGCCGACGGCATGCCGCACGGCACCGTCGACGATCCGCAGGTGTTCGTGTCTATTGGCACCGATGGCATCGTGACCATCATCGCGCATCGCGCCGAAATGGGCACCGGGGTGCGCACGGGCCTGCCCATGGTGGTGGCCGATGAGCTCGAGGCCGACTGGGACCGGGTTCGCGTCATCCAGGCCCCGGGTGACGAGCCACGCTACGGCAACCAGGATACCGACGGCTCGCGCAGCACGCGGCATTTTTTCCAGCCGATGCG
>Ga0182738_1005417_pt1 | contig 13644 bp, 11 predicted proteins | sample eDN5th30CBELigMG_FD_128876 | JGI IMG/M metagenome (GOLD analysis project Ga0182738, IMG submission 128876) | Enriched Miracle-Growth compost microbial communities from Emeryville, California, USA - eDNA 5th pass 30_C BE-Lig MG (version 2)... ...
AGCTCGCGGGACTCGAGAAAGCGCCGGAATCCACGGTCGAATGTCACCAGCTTTTCGTTACTGTAGCGCGTGGCCGCCGCGATCCATGCATCGGATACGTCGTTCCCCCTTATTTCGTACTTCTCGCAGAGGTGCTCGAGCATGGACCACTCCGCGCCGAGCTCCTGCAGCTCGACGCCGGGAACGATGGTGAGAGCGCGAACGAAGCCGAGTGCGGCTGCACCGGGAGTGGGCCGCGCGAATACCCGTGGATTGGTCACCACACGGAGAAAGCCGGCGGCCACCATGGGAAGGAGAGTGAACCTGCCACCGTGCGCGCATGCGGCCAACGCACCTTCCAGCCACTCGCGCGCGACATCGTAGTGTGGATGATCCGAGCGCGAAGCCGCGACCAGAACGTTGACGTCGGGCGTCACCCGCCCACATCCTCATCGGCGGCATCGAAGAGCGAACGATTGCTGAGCGGGTCCACTCCTGGCACGAGCCCGCCCTTTCCATTGTAGACGGGAAGGCGAACGCGACTCGCTCTTGGTTCCGACACCGCTCCGCGCAGACGAAGCTCCAGTCCTTCTTCGATCAGGCGCGTGAGCGTCGTGCGCTGCCGTACTGCCGCGGCCTTGGCTCGCGCGAGGAGCGTGTCGTTGAGGTCGATCGTGGTGCGCATCGGTCGCTCCATGCAGATATATGCATAAGCTACCATACTTGCTGCGGCGGCGAAAGGGGTCGCTTCGACCGCGTGCCCGGCCGCTCCCCTACCCCTTCACGGCGCCCGCCGTGAGCCCCTGTACGATCCTGCGCTGGAAGAGGAGCACCATCGCGGCCACCGGCACGGTCGCCACGACGGCGGCCGCGAGAATCTCTCCCCACGGCACCTGATACTGTCCCCGGAAAAGCGCGATCGCCACCGGCACGGTCTGCCGATCGGGCCCCACTGTGAACGAGAGCGCGAAGAGAAACTCGTTCCACGAGTAGATGAACGTGAGGATCGCGGTTGTCGCCACTCCCGGAACGCTGAGCGGGAGGAGCACCTTCGTGAAGCTCTGCCATCTGCTCGCACCATCCACCAGCGCCGCCTCCTCGAGGTCGGGCGGTAGCTGGCGGAAGTAGCCGACCAGCAGCCAGACGGTGAGCGGCATCGCGAAGGTCAGGTACGGAAGTATCAGGCCGGGATAGCTGTTGATGAGGCCGAGCGCTCGCAGCATGAGGTAGAGAGGGCTCACGATCGAGATCTGCGGAAACATCGAAACGGCCAGAATGAAGCCGAGTATCAGCCCCTTCCCCCTGAAGCGCAGACGCGCCAGCGCGTAGGCGGCGAGCGAGCCGACGGTCACGCAGAACAGCGTGGTGCACCCCGCCACTACTATCGAGTTGCGGATCGGCACCAAGAAATGCCGCGTCGTGAAGAGCGCGCGATAGTGATCGAGTATCACCGTGCGCGGCCAGAGCGACGGCTCGCGGAAGAGCGTCGCTTCCGGAGTGAGTGACGCGACAACCGCCCAGTACAGCGGGAAGGCTATGAGTACCACGAGAACCGCGAGGCCGATCCGGCGGAGCGCGCTGCTCATGGCTCCGTCCCCGCTGCGCCGCCCGCACCCAGTCCCTTGATGTAGAGCAGCGCGAGTCCGAAGGTGATCGCGAAGATCACCACCGAAATCGCGGCGCCGTAGCCGAACCGCAGGTTCTGCAGGAGCGTGTTGAAAGCGTACAGCGCTATCGGCTCGGTGGATGTGCCCGGGCCGCCGCCGGTGAGCACGTAGATGAGATCGAACACCCGAAACGCGTCGAGCGTGCGGAAGATCAGGACGAGCAGTATCGCGGGTTTCAGCAGCGGGATGGTGATGCGGGTGAGCTGCCGCCACGCGCCCGCGCCGTCCACTTCCGCGGCCTCGTACAGCGCCGGGTCGATGTTCTGGAGTCCGGCCAGCAGAAGAAGCGCCACGAATGGCGTCGTCTTCCACACGTCGGCCAGAATCACCGGCACCCACGCCGTCGCGGTGTGCACGAACCACACTACCGGATGGTCGACAATGCCGCTGCCCACGAGGAGCGCGTTCGCGATCCCCGCCTGCGAATCGAAGAGGAAGCGCCAGAGCAGCGCCGCCACCACCGTAGGTATCGCCCACGGCACGAGCACCGCCACGCGCACCACACCGCGTCCGCGATAGGTGCGGTTCATCGCGAGCGCGAAGATCAGGCCGAGCACGAGCTCCAGTGCCACGCTCACGATCGTGAAGAACGCGGTGTGGCCGAGCGCTCCCCAGAAGCGCGCGTCGTGCAGCAGGCGCGCGTAGTTCCCGAGACCCACGAACGGCTGTCCGAGCCACGGCAGCCGGAGGTCGTGCCGGTGCAGTGACTCCCACAGCGTCCAGCCCAGCGGAAAGATCGCGACCAGTGCGATCACGCCGACCGCCGGCGCTACCAGAAGTCGCGCGAGGCGCGCGTCGGAGTCGTTGCTCCGCCTCAACGGAGCGCGCCTCGCTCGTCGAGCCCCGAGTCGCGGATCACCGCCTTCATCTGCCGGGCCGCTTCGTGCAGCGCGTCGGCCGGCGACGTCTGCCCCGTGAGCGCGCGGTGCAGTTGTACCTGGAGAAGTCCCGACAGCTCCGTGTATATGGGTGTCACGGGCCTGGGCACCGCGCTCTCGATCGCGCTTCGTACCTGATCCAGCGGCACCGCGAGCGCGCTCGCGAGTCGTGGATCATCGTACAGCGCACGACGAGTCGGATAGTCGCCCGTCGCGGCCGCGCGCTCGAGCTGCTGCTCGGGCGCCGTGAGGTACTCGATCAGTTTCCACGCGATGTCGGGATGCTCCCCGTGCGCATTGATGGCCAACTCCGCTCCACCCAGCGCGCTGGTCGACTTCCCGCCCGGAGCCGCCGGCATCGTGGCTACCGCGAACTTTCCCGCCACCCGCGACCGCGAGCTGTCCGAGAGCAGCGAGTACGCGTATGGCCAGTTGCGCATGAACACAGCGTTGCCGTTCTGAAAGGCGAAGCGCGTCTCCTCCTCGTGCCACGTAAGCACTTCCGGCGGCGCGACGTGGTTCCTGATGATCTCGTCGCCCATGAACGTCAGCGCCTCGATGGCCTGCGGCGTGTCGACGACCACCTCTCCCTCGTCGTTCATGATCTCCGCACCGAACGCGCCGAGGTATTCCACGAAGGTGGTGATCAGTCCCTCGTAGCGGGCGCCCTGCCACACGAATCCGTAGGGCGGACCGTCCTTCCCGCGCATCGCCTGCTCGGCCTGCCGCACCAGTTCGTCGAGCGAGCGCGGCGCGTGGTCGAGCAGGTCGGTGCGCCAGTACAGCAGCCCCACGCCGACGTACCACGGAATGGCGTAGAGTCTGTGGTCCCACGTGTTGGCCTCGATCGCGGCGGGAAAGAATTCCGACGACGCCGGCGCATAGCTATCGAGCGGCAGGATCCAGCCCGCCGCCGCGAACTCCGACGTCCAGATCACGTCGAGCTCCAGTACATCCGGATCTCCCACGTGCGCATTCAGCCACTGGACGAAGAGCTGGTGCCGTTGGGTGGCGTCGTCGGGGCTGGGCTGCACGCGCACCACGATTTCCGGATGCAGCTTCTGAAATCGCGCGATCTGTCGCCTGACCGTTTCGCCCTGTGAGCCCACCGCGCTCCCCGAGTAGGTGATGACGGGACGCGTGTCCTTCTCGCCGGCGCACGACGCGATGACCTGCAGGAGCACGATGACGAACACGAACGACATCGCGCGGAGCGGCTGCCTCCACTGCGAACAATGCATGTTACTGTTTAGGCGCGTGGAGCGGGTGGTGTCAACCTGCGATACAGCATTGCGGAAACCGGTGTCATGGGCGCAGCGTATGGGGATGCGACTGACTGATCCCGGAGGAGAGTCGATGCACAGCGGAACGGCGGACACGGAGTTCGTCGACTTTCAGCGTGCCCTGGCGGGCGAGTACTCGCTGGAACGCGAGATCGGTCGCGGCGGTATGGGCATCGTTTATCTCGCGCGCGACGTGCAGCTCGACAGGCAGGTGGCGATCAAGCTCCTCCCCACTGCGCTCGCATCGCGCGTCGATCTGAGGGAGCGGTTCATGCGCGAAGCGCGCACCGCCGCCGGGCTGTCGCATCCCAACATCGTCCCGATCCACCGGGTGGGAGAAGCAGGCGAGTTCGCCTTCTTCGTGATGGCCTACATAGACGGCGAGTCGCTCGGCCAGCGGCTGCGCGAGCATGGACCGCTCACTCCGGCCGCCGCGGCGAAGCTGCTCCGCGAGGTCGCATGGGCGCTGGCCTACGCGCACGGACGCGGCGTGGTGCATCGCGACATCAAGCCGGACAACATTCTCATCGAGCGTGAGACGGGACGCGCACTCGTCACTGACTTCGGGATCGCGCAGGTGGCCACGCGCGCAACGCTCGATGCTGGCACGAGCGAAGTCACCGAGCCGGGCCGCATCATGGGCACGGCGCACTTCATGAGCCCCGAGCAGGCGGCCGACGACCCCGTGGATGGGCGCAGCGATCTCTACGCGCTGGGCGTCGTCGGCTTCCTCGCGCTCTCCGGGCGCCTCCCCTTCCAGGCGTCGTCGGTGCCGGCACTGCTGGTGAAGCAGCTCACCGAGACGCCGCAGCCACTCGCGCAAGCTGCGCCGTCGGCTCCCGAGCGTCTCGCGCGAGCCATAGATCGCTGCCTCCGGAAAGACAGAGACGAGCGCTTCGCCAGCGGCGAGGCGCTCGCCGAGGCACTCGAGCCCGCGGCGGCCGCCCAGCGCCAACTGCCGACGCCGCTCAAGGTATGGCTGCAGGCCCAGAATCCATTGAGGGGCGTGTACGCCGCGTGGAGCGGGCTTTTCGGACTGATTGGCACGGCGGAGATCATCGAGATTCTCACGAGCGCGAAGGCCTTCGGCCCGCGTGATGACCCGCTCGCTGCCTTCGGGTTGGCGCTCCTTCCCGTGATTCCGACGGCGATCTTCCATCTACGGCAAACGTATCGAGCGCTCAGGGCGGGCTATTCACTCTCCGATCTGCGCTACGCCCTCGCTCGCTGGCGAGCGGACCGGGAGGAGGAGTTGGCATTCGAGATCGATGAGGACCCCGCGTTCGCACTCAGGATTCTGCGCGTCGCGACTTACGCCTCGATACCCGCATTCGCGGCGTGGATGACGTGGGGCATCACTACCGGAGTGTTCGGTGCGGGGGTACACACGGTGCCATCCTGGGCCGGCACCGCCACCGGCGTGCTCTTCTTCGCGATCCCGGCGACGTTCGTCGCGAGCACGGCACTCGGCATACGCCTCCTCCCCAGGAGGCTCTCCCGCGCCATCTCCATCGGAGCGATTCGCAGTCGTTTCTGGAACAGCCGCCTGGGAGCGTGGACGGCGAAGGTGCTCCAGGGGAAGAAGCGCGGCGTTCCCCACCAGCTCGTCGACCGCCCCACCGAGATGGTACTCGGCCTCGCCGCCAGCGAGCTGTTCGCCGCGTTGCCGAAGGCGTATCGCGACCGGCTACGCGAGCTTCCCACCGTCGTTCAGAAGCTCGAGGCGCGCGCCACTACCCTGCGAAAGCGCATCGAAGAGACGGCCGGCATAGTGGCGCACGCGCGTGAGGAGCGGCCGCTGCCGGCGGTCGAGCACCTCATCGCCAGCCACGACAGGCTCAAGGGCGATCTCGCGCGCACGGTGGCGACGCTGGAATCGATCCGTCTGGATCTTCTGCGCGCCCATGCGGGCGCCCACGACATCGAGCCGCTCACCACGCTGCTCGATGCGGCGAACGACGTGGAACGTGAGATCGGATTTCTAATCGAGGCGCAGGACGAGGTCCGCGCTGAAGCGACGGGGACAGGCACCTGATGTAGAGCTCCTGGCAGCGCCGCTGCCGGGAGCTCTACATCAGGTGCCTGACCCCGTCAGTCCCGTCAGTCCTTGTACGGATAATCCGGGTCGGAAAGTCGCTCGGCGCGGGCGGCCGCTTCGGGGCCGGCTATCTCACGAGCGAGCTCGCGGAGCATCGTGCTGAGGTGAGAGCCGTACCGGAGCAGGCTCGCGGCACGGGTGCGGCGGTCGAGGAGGAAAGCGAGAATCGGCTTGTCGGCCTTCTGCGCGTTGCACCCCGGACAGCAGAGCACCAGGTTGTCACGCCGGTCGTACGCGGTACGCCCGCGGCGCGGCGTCACATGGTCGAGTGTTATGTAGTCAGGATGAATCCGGGTCTCGCAATAGGCGCACACTGGACCGTGGCGGCCGAGGAGCCACTCGCGCGTTTCGGTATACGCGGTGCGGCTGGTTGGGAGCGAGGTATGTCTGGATAGCGGTGAAGCCGTCCTGCTACTACTGCGCCGTCTACGGCGCGAGGCCCTCGATGGCCCCTTCGATGTCGATTCGTTTGGCATACTGATGCGATAAATATAACCCCCTTTGCATGACTTCGCACGGAGACGGACGTCACCGCCAGGGTTCGTCCGCGGATGGACCGTAGATCGAGGGCACCTTCCCTCCGGCCATTCGGAGGTAGACGGAGAGCTGCCCGCGATGGTGAATCTGGTCGCAGAGCATGGCCCACAGAAAGGCGTACACGGGGATGTCACCCATCTGGTGTGGCCCCGTGAAGAACGTGACGGTGCCACCGTACTCGCTCTCTCCGACTGCCCTCAGGCGCGCCAGAAGCCGCGAGTGCTGCTCCTCGAAGGCATCCAGCACCTTCTCCCACGAGTCCGGCGGCGCGGGGAAACCGCTACCGACCACTGACTCGCGGTTGATCGCGAGCAGCATCATCCGCTCCTCGAGCACGAAGGTCCACGCGAGTTGCAGCGCGGCGTTCGAGCGTTCGTGCGGACGAAACGAGGCCTGATCCACCGGGAATGCACGGAGCACCTTGAGAGTGGTGGCGTGTTCGCGCTCGTAGCTCTCCGGGAAGAATTTCTTCGCGGCACGCGCCGCGGAGACCTCCGACGCGGCCGCGGCCGGATCGTCCCCCTTTCCGGCGAGCGAGAAGACCGGATTTTCGATCAGACCTATGACGTTGCCGAACGGGTCGGTGACGGTTGCGACCTTGATCCCCTCCCCCACCTCCTTCGCCGGCGATGCCACGCTCGCGCCCGCGCGCTCGAACCGCGCCACACCCTCCTCTATCGACTCCACGCCCCAGTAGGTCACGCTTCCACCGGCGCCGGCACTTCCCGCCGCCGGATCGGGATCGAGACCGAGCTCGTAGCCGCCGATTTCGAACCCCACGTAGAACGGCTGGTCGAAGTACGGCTCCGTCCCGAATGCGCGCGCGTAGAACTCCTTCGCGCGCGCCAGGTCGGATACGTGGAAGATGTTCGTGCGAAGGCCGAGCGGCATCTGGTGTTCCAGGGTTATGTGAGCAGTCGAAGCTCGCGATTTCCTTTCACGCATCGCGAGCGTGTGAGGCGGACCCCCGATTCTTCGGCGTGCGGGAAGCGGTGTCTATATAAACATCACGAGGTCAGGAGCGCCACTACGGGCCCACCACGCGGCACCTACGCCGCAAGCGCGATGAACTGCCGCAGGATCCTCTCGGTGAGTCCCCAGATGATGCGCCCCTCATGCTCGAACGATGACACACGACGTGGTCCACCGGTGAGCTCCAGCACTATCTCGCGCGATGCACGCGGATCGCGCAGCGCTTCCACGGGCACCCAGAACGCCTCGGCCACCTCGTCGCTGAGCCTGACGACTCCGGAAGCTCCGTAGGCCACGAGGAACGGCGTTATCGCGATGGGCGGGAGCGGGGCGGAGTGTGGACCGAGGTCATCGAGCCGGCCGATCAGCTCACCATCGCGCGCGATGTCGAGCGAGGTCTCTTCGCGCGTTTCGCGAACGGCGGTCTCTACCAGCGTGCGATCGTACGGCTCCTCGCGCCCGCCGGGGAGCGCGATGTGACCGCTCCACGGATCGCCCTCGTACTCCGCTCGGCGAATCATGAGGAGCTCGAGAAGTTCGTCGCCGCCGAGCCGGAGGATGAGCGCTACCGCTGCGCGCCTCGTGACGGCATCCAGCTCCATCGAGCGTGGCACTCGCTGCGCCAGCGCGCGAGTCACGCGCCGCACCATCGGGTGGCCTAGTACTCTCTCAATGCCTTCCGATGCCGTCGGACCTCCGGGTTCCACCACTCGACTCTCCCGCTTACCTACTGCTCGAGCTCACCATCCACATCGTGCCAGGCGTGCACGCCGCCGCAGATCGTGGCGACGCTGCGATAGCCAAGCTCCCGCATCACTGCGGCGGCCTGCACGGCGCGACCTCCGCGCGCGCAGTACACCAGCACGCGCGTCTCCAGTGGAATCACATCCCGTACGCGCTCGCGCACGCGGCCCACCGGAATGTGCACCGCACCGGGAATCCGGAAGAGATTCCACTCCCTCGCTTCGCGAACGTCGAGGTAGATCAGGTCGGAACACTTCCCGAGCAGCTCCACGGCGTCACGCGCCGGGATTTCCGCCGCACGATCGCCATTCGTCGATACCAGCTCGTCGAACTGCTGCGTGTTCATGGATAGCTATACCGTCCAACTGCAGGTGAACGGCCGGCGCATCCGGCCGCGCCGGAACGTAGGACGGAAGGCCCAACCGGTCAACAGCCGCCGTGTCCGTCCGGGGGATAGACGAGCGCCGGCACTGCAGTAGTATTAGCGAATGTCGCTCACCGCCCGTGTCCTTCTCGGACTCGTCGTCGGCCTCGCTGCCGGCATCGTCATCTCGCTGGTTCCGTCGCTCATGGGAGTCGTTCCCTTCGTCGAGCCGATCGGAACACTCTTCATCAACGCGATCCGGATGACGGTCGTTCCACTGGTCTTCGCCTGCCTCCTCGTCGGAGTGGCGGACGCCGCCGATGCGCGAGTCATAGGGCGATTGGGTCGACGTTCGCTCGTCATCTTCATCGTCATCTCACTCGTGGCGGCCGTGTTCGCGGTGCTGCTGTCGCAGCCGCTCATGGCCCTGCTCACCATTGACCCGGCCGCCAGTGCATCGCTGCGCGAAGTCGCATCGAGCAGCAGCGCGATGGTGGAAGCGGGAACGAAGCAGGTCCCGACCGTGGCGGAGTGGATAATCTCGCTCGTGCCGGTGAATCCCGTGAAGGCCGCCGCGGATGGAGCGATGCTTCCGCTCATCGTATTCGCGATCGCGTTCGGGGTCGCCATCCTCAAGCTCCCCGAGAAGAGCCGCGAGCCACTCGTCGCGTTCTTCCGCAGCGTGTTCGATGCCATGCTGGTGCTCGTGCGCTGGGTGCTCGAGCTCGCGCCGATCGGCGTCTTCGCGCTGGCGCTCCCGCTCGCGGCGCGGCTCGGGATCTCGGCGGCAGGCGCGGTGGCGTACTACATGGCGCTCGTGGCGCTGGTGTGCCTGCTCTTCGTACTGCTCTTCCTTTTCCCCGCGGCGTCGGTGTTCGGACGCGTTCCGATGCGACTCTTCGCGAAGGCGATCACGCCCGCCCTGGCGGTCGCGTTCAGCTCGCGATCGTCGCTCGCGGCGCTTCCGGTAATGATCGAAGAGTCGAACAGCACGTTGAAGCTCCCGGGTGAGATATCGACCTTCTTCCTGCCGCTGGCGACCTCGGTGTTCCGGAGCGGTTCGGCCGCCATGCTCACGATCGGCGTCCTGTTCGTGGCGCGGCTGTACGGAGTGGAGCTGGGCATCACGCAGCTCGCGAGCGTCGTGGTCACCGCAACGCTGGTGAGCTTCAGCGTGCCGGCGATCCCATCGGGATCGATACTGGTGATGGTACCGGTCATGATGGCGGCGGGCGTACCGGTCGCGGGCATCGGCATCCTGCTGGGCATCGACACGATTCCCGATATGTGCCGCACCACCACGAACGTGATCGGCAGCATGTCCGCGGCCACGATGGTAGCGCGCGACCAGAGCGCTCCGGTCGCGTCGCTGGTGAGACAGCCGGATTCGTGATGCTGCTGCCGCTCATCGCGGCGCTTCCGTGGCTGCTGGTGCCGCTGCTGCTCGTGATGCGAATGCGCGGCTCGCCGCGCCTGCGAGACGAGCTCGCTCTCCCCGACGCCGAATCGCCGCTGGTCAGCGTCATCATCCCGGCACGCGACGAAGCGCGCAACATCGCGCTCTGCATGCAGTCGGTGCTCCGCTCGGACTATCCGGCGCTCGAGCTGATCGTCGTGGATGATCGCTCCACCGATGGCACGGGGATCATCGCCCGCGAAGTGTCGCGCAACGACGATCGTGTACGCGTGATCGACGCGCCGCCGCTCCCCGAAGGATGGCTCGGCAAACAGTGGGCATGCAGCCACGGCGCGGCGGCGGCGCGCGGCGACGTCCTCTGCTTCACCGACGCCGACACGGTGCATGGACGCGAGCTGCTCACGCGCTCCGTGGCCGCTCTGCGCAACCGGAAAGTGGACTTCGTCACCGTGGCTGGACGGCAGCGGCTGGTGAGCTTCTGGGAGCGCGTGGTGCAGCCGCACATCTTCACGGTTCTCCTGCTCCGCTACGGAGGGGCAGGTGCGGTGAATCGCTCGACGCGCGTGGAAGACAAGATCGCGAACGGGCAGTTCATGCTCTTCGAGCGAACGACGTACGAGGAGATCGGCGGCCACGAAGCCGTACGCGGCCGCGTGGCTGAAGACCTCGCGCTCGCGCAACTCCTCTTCGAGCGCGGTAAGCGCACGCTCGCCACGATGGGTCTCGAGCTTCTCTCCACACGCATGTACAGCTCGCTCCGCGAGATCGTGCGTGGCTGGACGAAGAACGTCTACGCGGGCGGACTCGACGCCGCACCCTTCGGGAGCGCCGGGCGCCTGCTCCTTCCGCTCGCTCTCCTGGCAGTCCCCGCCGCGATGCTCGCGCCGATAATAGTGCTCGCACTCGCCGCGCTCGGCGTTGCGTCGTCGGGCGCACTGGCCTGGGCGACCGCGTGCACCCTTCTCATGCTCGTGTGGTGGGCGTTCAGCTACATGGTCGCGGTCCGGATCGGTCCGCTGTACGCATTCACCTTCCCGCTCGGCGCGGCCGTCGTGGCGTTCATCGTGATCCGCGCCGTCTATCGTGGGATGCGGGTGGAGTGGAAGGGGCGCGAATACCGACTCGATTGACCCGATCGAAGAGGCCGGTGCGGGGTTGCGAGCTGCCAGGAACAGCCGTGCAATACGATTTCTCCAGGACGTGAAACCTTTTCGTGGTGGAATTCGTCCAAGGATAGGAAGCCCTGACTGAGCTTCTTCCTCCGAGTGGGGCGCCCCCGGTGGCCGCGAAAGCGGTTGCCGGGGGTGTTCCTTTTCCGGGCCACTACCGGTCGCCGGCTTCGAGCATCGGTGCCTGCCATCGACGGCGGAGGGCCGCCGCGGATGGCGAAGAGCCGCCACCGACGGCGGCGAGCAGCCACCGAAGCAATGCCAAAGCGCGACCCGCAACGTTCCGGTGCACGGTGCGATGATACGGTGATGGAGCATCGGAGCCGCGGCGCTAACGTGGCGGCATGCGCTCACCCGCCGCCGCCGCATCGCTGCTCGCCTCCACATCTCCCGATCGCCTCGGCGCGCTTGCCACGATGCTCGGCTTCGCCAACGAGCCGCTCCCACTCGACGATGCGGTGCGCCGCGCTCTGCATCTCGCTTCCGCGCCGATCATCGATGCCAGGATAGTACCGGGACGGGGAACACTGCGAGCACTCCTCGTCGCGCTGGATGCTTCCATTCCCCTCCACGCGAGCGTCGCGCTGGTGGCGTCGCGGCTCGCCGCGCACGCGCCTCATCTCCTCTGGCTTCTGCTCGCATCGCAGCATGGCGCCTCTGGAGTCGTGGTAGCGGCGTGGAGCGGCGATCGCGCCCGACCGCGCGTGGCCGCACTGCTCGTCGATCGCGAACACGTTGCCGCGAGCGATGCGGAAACGCTGGTGGCACTCGCCGATGTACCTCACTCCACCGACACGCTGGCGCACGCCTGCTGGCTCGAGACGCTGGGACGCGAGTCGCTCTCCCGGCGCTTCTACCGCGCTCTGGAGCGCGTGGTACACGAGATGGGCAGCGCCGCACGCGGGCGCATCGAGCCGGAGCAGAGTGCGGAGCTCGCGCTGCTGTACGTCTCCCGTCTCATCTTCCTCTCGTTCCTCGAGAGCAAGGGGTGGCTGAACGACGACCATCGCTTCCTCGAGAACGCGTTCGAGCGGTGCATGGAGCGGGGCGGCGAGTTTCATTCCCGCGTCCTGCGCCCGCTCTTTTTCGGGACGCTGAACACACCTGTGGGCCGCCGAGCGCGGGTCGCTCGGGATTTCGGACGCGTGCCGTTCCTGAACGGAGGCCTCTTCGCGCGCACCACCCTGGAGCGCAGGCGCCGCGACATCACCTTTCCGGACGAAGCGCTCGGCACGGTGTTCGACGACCTGCTCGTCCCCTACCGCTTCAACGCGCGCGAGGAGAGCAACGAGTGGAGCCAGGCCGCCATCGATCCCGAGATGCTCGGCCTCGCCTTCGAGTCGCTCATGCACGAGGGGACACGCCGTGCCAGCGGCGCGTTCTACACTCCGCACGCACTCGTCGCGCGGGTTACGCGCTCCGCGCTGGTGGACGCGCTCGCGAGCAGCGACGCACCCGGCGTGGCGGTGGAAGCGGCGCTGGCGGGGGAGCGCGTCGAACCGGAAATCGGCCGTGCGCTGCGCGAACGTTCCGCCGCGATCCGCGTCGTCGATCCCGCGTGCGGCAGCGGCGCGTTTCTCGTTCACGCCCTCGAAGAACTCTCGGCGCTGCGACTCAGGCTGGGCGATCCGCGATCCACCGATGAGGTGAGACGCGAAATGCTGACGCGATCCATCTTCGGCGTGGACATTAATCCGATGGCCGTCTGGCTCTGCGAGCTGCGGCTCTGGCTCTCGGTGATCATCGAAGGCACCGCGAGCGACCCGCTCGCCGTGACGCCTCTTCCCAATCTCGACCGCCACATCCGTGTCGGCAATTCGCTCTCGGGCGAGCTCTGGGACGACGCGCTCCCCGTGCGCGGCGGTGACCAGCTCGGGTTGCTGCGCGAGCGCTATGCGCGGGCCACCGGCGCACGAAAGCGGACGCTGAAACGCGCTCTCGATTCTGCAGAGCGTGCGGCCGCCATCGCTCATCTGGAGTCAGAGCATCGGCGCTGCTCCGCGCGACGGCGCGATCTCATCTCGGCGCTGCGCGGTCGTGATCTTTTCGGCCAGCGAGTGCGAGCCGGAGTCGCGGAACGACAACGCCTCGCCGTGGAACGCGCGAGGTCGCACGAGCTCTGTGCGTCGCTCAGAAGCCTGCGCGGCGGCGGCGCTCTGCCGTTCGCATGGGTTGCGCAGTTCCCGGACATCGCGCGACGCGGCGGGTTCGATGTCGTGATCGCGAACCCGCCGTGGGTCCGGCTGCACCGAATCCCACCAGCCGAGCGGGCGGCGCTGCGCGAACGCTACGCGGTGTTCCGCACGGCGGCGTGGGAACGCGGGGCGTCACTCGCGCGCGCAGGCCCCGGCTTCGCCGCCCAGGTGGATCTGGCCGCGCTCTTCACGGAACGCTCGCTCGCGTTGCTGCGCGGGGGCGGTACGATGGCACTCCTCTTACCTGCGAAACTCTGGAGCTCGCTTGCCGGAGGCGGAGTTCGCCGTCTGCTCGGCGACCGCACGCACGTCGTCGCGCTGGAAGACTGGTCGGAGTCGCC
>Ga0182738_1005419_pt1 | contig 13636 bp, 17 predicted proteins | sample eDN5th30CBELigMG_FD_128876 | JGI IMG/M metagenome (GOLD analysis project Ga0182738, IMG submission 128876) | Enriched Miracle-Growth compost microbial communities from Emeryville, California, USA - eDNA 5th pass 30_C BE-Lig MG (version 2)... ...
ATGTCCTCCTCCGACGCGCCCGGCGCGGCGTGGCAGGAGGCGCAGCCGCCGGCCCAGAACATGTACTCGCCGTTGGCGAGGTCGGGCGCGTGGTCGGGGAGGTCCGCGGCGGCGAAGGTGCGCGGTGCCGAGAGGAGCCAGAAGGCCCCGAAGCCGGCGATCGCCAGGATCACCAGAACCGCGATCAGCTTCCGGACCATCGTCGTGTCGCCGCCACCCTGGAACTATTCGCGGTCCATGATGGCAAGCGCTCCCGGTGCCGACAAGACGGACGTCCGCAACCTTCCGTGAGGGGCGCGCCTCGCAAATCCGGCCGCGAAGGCCTAAGTTCCCGGCCATGGATTTCTCACGCGACGAGATCGAGCGCTACGCCCGCCACATCGTGCTCGCCGAGGTCGGCGGTCCCGGCCAGCAGAAGCTGAAGGCGGCCCGCGTCCTGGTGGTGGGGGCCGGCGGCCTCGGCGCGCCGGTGATCCAGTATCTGGCGGCGGCCGGCGTCGGCACGCTCGGCATCGTCGACCACGACACCGTCTCGCTCTCCAACCTCCAGCGCCAGGTGATCCATGCGACCGAGGCGGTCGGCATGGCCAAGGTCGAGAGCGCCGCGGCCGCCGTCGCCCGCATCAATCCGCACGTCGCGGTCGAGGCCCATTGCGTCCGCCTCGCCGCGGACAACGTCGCCGACCTCGTCGCGGGCTACGACCTGGTGCTCGACTGCACCGACAATTTCGGCACCCGCTACGCGGTGTCCGACGCCTGCTTCCATGCCGGCAGGCCGCTGGTGACGGCCGCCGTCGGGCAGTTCGACGGCTCCCTGACCACGCTCAAGCCATATCTTCGCGCGGCCGACGGCACGCCGAACCCGACCTATCGCTGCGTCTTTCCCGAGCCGCCGCCCGACGGGCTCCTGCCGACCTGCTCCGAAGCCGGCATCGTCGGCGCGCTGGTGGGTGTCATGGGTTCGCTCCAGGCCCTCGAGGCGATCAAGGAGATCGTCGGCATCGGCGAAGGGCTGGTCGGGCGCCTCCTCCTCTACGACGCGCGCGCGCTCCGCTTCGAGACCATCCGCTACCGCTGGAATCCGGCCAATCCGCTCAACGGCGCCGCGGCCGAGGCGGCGGAGTAGCGTCGGCGGCTACGCGCCGCCGAAGAGGCCGGTCAGCACGACGACCGCCACCGCGATGGCGATCGCCGGCGCGGCGGGCGCGGCCCGCCGCAGCACCGGGCCGCCGTGCAGCCGGTAGAATCGGTCCTCGTCGTCGCGCGTCGTCCTTCGCGAAGCCGTTGCGCTGATCGCGGCCGCCGCCAGCAACGGGTCCATGGTCCGTCTCCATCGTCGATGGTGCAGTGCAGAATCGGTGAGTCAAATGAACCGATTCAATACGTGTTCATATTAGTGCGGACAGGGGATGTGTCAATGCAAAAATGAACCGGTTCAAGCGAGATTTGATCCGTATCGGGCCATCGCTTAGCATTCCGAACATGAAGCGCAGCGTGAAACTCGCGGACGTCGCGCGGGCGGCCGGCGTCTCCCAGGGAACGGCCTCGAACGTGTTCGCCAAGCCGGACCTGGTCCGTCCCGAGGTGCGCAAGCGGGTCGAGGCGGCCGCGGCGGCCCTCGGCTATCATGGGCCCGACCCCAAGGGACGGCTGCTCCGCGCCGGCAAGGTCAACGCCATCGGCGTGGTGGTGATGGACGACCTCGCCTATTTCTTCAACGACCCGTTCAACCGCGAATTCATGACCGGGGTCGCCGAGGTCTGCGATGCCCGGGGCGCCGGCATCTCGCTGGTTTCCGCCGTCGACCGCGACAGCGCCGCCTGGGGCATCGACACGGCGCTGGTCGACGGCTTCATCCTGCAATGCATCGAGGACGGCGACCGGCTCATCGAGCTCGCGCGAAAGCGCGGGCTGCCCTTCGTCGCGGTCGACGTCGATGCCGGCCCGGGCACCAGTTCGCTCCTCGTCGACGACCGCCACGGCGCGCGCCTTTCGGCGGAGCACCTCCTCGCCCTCGGCCACCGCCGCTTCGGCATGCTCTGCCTCGACCTGCGGTTCGACGCGCATTACGGCCCGGTCGACGCCGCGCGCCGCGCCGAGGTGAGCTACGGGGCGACCCGCGACCGTCTGGAGGGCTATGCCGAGGCGCTGGCCGCCGCCGGAATCACGCTCGACGACGTCGCGATCATCGAGGCCGACAACGGCCGGGCGGGGGCCCTTGCGGCCGCCGAGACGCTCCTCGATATAGCGCCGGAGGTGACGGCGGTGCTCGCCATGTCCGACGTGCTGGCGATGGGGATGCTCGCCGCGGCGCGGGCGCGCGGCCGCGCCGTGCCGGCGGAGCTGTCCGTCATCGGCTACGACGACGTGCCCGAGGCGGCGGCCAGCGCGCCGCCGCTCACCACGATCTCGCAGCGGGTCCAGGAACGCGGCCGGCTGGCGGCGCGGATGATCTTCGATTCCGGCCCGCCGCGGAAGGAAACCGCTCCGGTCGAGCTCGTCGTGCGCGCCTCGACCGGCCCCGCGCCGCCGCCGCGTTGAGACCTCCTTAACCAAGCCCGGACAGGATACGCGGCACGGGCGGGGGACGTTCCGTGTACGGGGTGGTCGACATGCGAAAGGGCAAGACGCGCGCGTTCTGGCGGGGGTTGAAGGCCGTGGCGGGCCTCGCGGCGATCGCCGGCCTCGGTACGGTGCTCTTCGTGCAGCCCTCGACCATCACCGCCGCGCCCGCCGACAAGCCGAACGTGCGCACCGCCGGCAGCGGACTGCCGGTGCCCCGCTTCGTCAGCCTCAAGTCCTCGAAGGTGAACGTGCGGGTCGGCCCGGGAGAGGACTACGGCGTCGCCTGGGTCTTCGTGAAGCCGGGCCTGCCGATCGAGGTCATCCAGGAGTTCGACAACTGGCGCCGGATCCGCGATTCGGACGGGCAGGTCGGCTGGGTGTTCCAGAGCCTCCTGTCGGGCAAGCGCACCGCCGTGGTGGCGCCCTGGCAGGCCGGCGAGCCGCGCCCCATCCGCGCCTCGGGCGCCGCCGACGCGCGGATCACGGCCTATCTCGAGCCGGGCGTCATGGGCAATGTCGACCGCTGCCGGAGCGGCTGGTGCCGGATCTCCGGCAAGGGATTCGAGGGCTGGATCGCCGGCGACCAGCTCTGGGGCGTCTACCCGGGCGAGGATATCGACTGAGCCGCGGTCGGGCAGTAGGCAGTAGGCAGTAGGCAGTAGGCAGCCGGCAGTCGGCAGTCGGGCTCTCGAGCAAGCCGTCCTCCCCGGACGGCACCGCAGCCCGAAGCGATGCGGTGCTGATCCGGACCCTCGAGACGTGGAGACTCGTCCGCCGGGCATTCGGCAGGTCACGTGGCATCCCGGGTCCGGTTCCTTGCGCGGTCCCGGGATTCTGCTTCCCTTCGCGCGGGACGGTGCGTTAGCCCTTCGACTGCCTACTGCCTACTGCCTACTGCCTACTGCCTACTGCCTACTGCCTACTGCCTACTGCCTACGGCGCTGCCGACTGCCGTCACAGGATGAAGCGCGACAGGTCCATGTTGCGGGAGAGGTCGCCGATATGGGCCTCCACGTAGGCCGCATCGACCGTCACCGCCTCGCCGCTGCGGTCGGGCGCGGCGAAGCTGATCTCGTCGAGGATCCGTTCCATCACGGTCTGGAGCCGCCGCGCGCCGATGTTCTCGATGTTGGCGTTGATCGACACCGCGATGTCGGCGATGGCGTCGATCGCGTCGTCCGTCACCGTGAGGGCGACGCCCTCGGTCGCCATCAGCGCCACGTATTGCTTGATGAGGCTCGCCTCGGTCTCGGTGAGGATGCGGCGGAAGTCGTTCTTGGTGAGCGGCTGGAGCTCGACCCGGATCGGCAGCCGGCCCTGGAGCTCGGGCAGGAGGTCCGAGGGCTTGGCGACGTGGAAGGCGCCGGAGGCGATGAACAGGATGTGGTCCGTCTTCACCGGCCCGTGCTTGGTGGCGACGGTGGTGCCCTCGATCAGCGGCAGGAGGTCGCGCTGCACGCCCTCGCGGCTGACGTCGCCGCCGTAGCGGCCCTCGCGGGCGCAGATCTTGTCGATCTCGTCGAGGAAGACGATGCCGTCGTTCTCGACCGAGGCGATCGCCTCGCCGGTGATCTCCTCGTCGTCGAGCAGGCGGTCGGACTCCTCCGCGATCAGCAGATCGTAGGAACTGGCGACGCTGACCCGCCGCTTCTTGGTGCGCTGGCCGAGCGCCTTGCCGAGCATGTCCGAGATGTTCATGACGCCGACGCTCGCCCCCGGCATGCCGGGGATGTCGAAGGACGGCATCTTCCCGGCCGTGTCGCGGACCTCGATCTCGATCTCCTTGTCGGCCAGCTCGCCCTCGCGGAGCTTCTTGCGGAACGACTCGCGCGTGGTCGGCGAGGCGTGCTCGCCGACGAGCGCGTTCAGCACCCTCTCCTCGGCGGCGAGCTCGGCCTTGGCGGCGACTTCCTTCCGCTTGCGCTCGCGGACCAGCCCGATGCCGACCTCGACGAGGTCGCGGACGATCTGCTCGACGTCGCGGCCGACATAACCGACCTCGGTGAACTTGGTCGCCTCGACCTTGAGGAAGGGCGCGCCGGCGAGCCTCGCTAGGCGGCGCGAGATCTCGGTCTTGCCGATGCCGGTCGGCCCGATCATCAGGATGTTCTTCGGCAGCACCTCCTCCTTCATCGCCCCGGTGAGCTGCTGGCGCCGCCAGCGGTTCCGGAGCGCGATGGCGACGGCACGCTTCGCATCGCCCTGGCCGATGATGAAGCGGTCGAGCTCGGAGACGATTTCGCGGGGAGAGAAGGTGGTCATTGGATCTCGTTGGCGTTCGGGTCGTATTGCATGATGAGCGCGGTGCCGGTGCGCCCGAGGAGGTGCCGCACCGGCCGGAATCCGGCCCTTTCGTAAGCGCGGACGGCTCGGGTATTGGCCGGGTCGGGGTCGATGATGATGATCTGGTGGCCGTTGTCGTAGAGCGTGCGGGTGAAGGCGGTCAGCGCCGCCGAGCCGAGGCCGCGCGACAACAGTCCCGGCTCGCCGATCGAGAGGTCGACGCCGATCGTCTCCTCCGGCAGCTCGGCCAGCCAGGGATGGTCGGCGATCCACGCCTCGTGCTGGTGGTGGCCGACGAACCAGTACTGGATGTAGCCGATCGGCGCACCGTCGAGGGCGATCAGGAAAGGGCGCGTCGTGTCGCGGCCCTCGACCATGTCGCGGATGTAGCCGAGCTCCTCCTCGGGGTCGCCCCACCATTCGCGCATGTGCGGCGAGCGGAGCCACGTGTCGAGGAGGGCGTAATGCTCCGGCGCCACGGGCAGGAAGCCGATCTCGTGGACGTCAGCCGGCATCGATGACTTCGACGGTGAGCTTGTCGTTGGTGTAGATGCAGATCTCGGCGGCGATGGCCATCGCCTTCCGCGCGATCGCCTCGGCATCGGTATCCGTATCGACCAGCGCGCGGGCCGCGGCGAGCGCGTAGTTGCCGCCCGAGCCGATGCCGGCGACGCCGCCCTCCGGCTCGAGCACGTCGCCGGTGCCGGTGATGACGAGGCTGGTCGCGCGGTCGGCGACGATCATCATCGCCTCGAGCCGGCGGAGATACTTGTCGGTCCGCCAGTCCTTGGCGAGCTCGACGCAGGCCCGCATGAGCTGCCCCGGATACTGCTCGAGCTTGCCCTCGAGCCGCTCGAAGAGGGTGAAGGCGTCGGCCGTCGCCCCGGCGAAGCCGGCGATCACGCCGCTCTTGCCGATCGGGCGGACCTTCCGCGCGTTGTGCTTGATCACGGTGTTGCCGAGCGAGACCTGTCCGTCGCCGGCGATCACCACCTTGCCGCCCTTGCGCACGGTGAGGATCGTCGTGCCGTGCCAGGTGGCCGAATCTCTGTCGTTCATCGGGTACGCGTTTCCCTCAAAGCCTGCCGCTCGCGGCCTGTCCAAGCCCCGCGACGGCGCCGTATCGGCGGGAAGCGCGAGCCTTCCCGGGGCCCTATGTAAGGCCGCGCGCGGCCAGTGCAATCGAAGCGTTGCGGCGTGGCCCCGAAACGAAGGGGTCCCGCGGCCGGGGTAAGGGGGGCCGGCGCGGGGCCGCGACGCGCTGTCGCGCCATCGGCGATCCGTGCTATGCGGCGCTGGGTCGAGCCCGGGGGGGAGCCATGCAGGGCGAAGGCAGTTTCGAAGAAGGCAGTTCCGGAGAAGGCAGTTCCGGAGAAGGCAGTTCCGGAAAAGGCGGGCGGCGGACGCGCCGCATCGGCGCGGGCGGACGGGCGGGGGCGCTGGCGGTCGCCGTCGCGCTCCTCGGCGCGGCGCCGTCGTTCGGCGGGCCGGCCCCGGCCGAGGCCGACCGCATTCTATCGCTTCCCGGCCTCGACGGCGCGCTCGCCCGGCAATATGCCGGCTACGCCTCGATCGGGGAGACGCCGTGCGCCGGCCTCCTCTGCGACGGCGCCGGCGAGAACGGGCTGTTCTACTGGCTGGTCGCGCGGAACGCCGACGGCGCCCCGGCGCCCACCATCCTGTGGACCAATGGCGGCCCCGGCTCGACCAGCTTCTGGGGCTTCTTCACCGAGAACGGGCCCTACGCCGTCAGCCCGGAGGGGACGCTCTCCGCACGGCCGACGGCCTGGAACGACAGCGCCAACTACCTCATCTTCGACCATCCCCTCGGTGTCGGCCTCTCCTTCGCCGAGGATGAGGCCCTTCCGGCGGACGTCCGTGACGGCGTCGGGGCGTGGTACCGGGCCCTTCTCCATCTCCTCGAGCGCCATCCCGAGCTTGCGGCGGAGCCCATGCTGCTCGCCGGCGAATCCTACGGCGGGACCTACGTCCCGCTGCTCGCCAAGGCGATCCTCGACGGCAACGAGAAGGCCGGGCGGACGCTCGTGCCGCTCGCCGGCATCGTGCTGGCGGCGCCCTGGGTCGATCCCGTTGTGGGCCAGTCGATGGACACCACCTATGCCTATACCCACGGCCTGATCGGCGCCGCCGACAAGGCCGAGCTCGACGCGGTCTTCGCCGAATGCAGCCGGCTGGTCGCGGCGGAGCAGCCCTCGACCAGGGCCGCCAACGAGATGTGCGGCCGGATCAAGTCCGGCATCGAGGAGCGGAGCGGCCGCTATCTCCTCAACATCGCCGAGGCGGGCGACCCGCCCACCGACCAGGTGGCGGCCTATCTCAACCGGCCCGACGTCCGCGCGGCGATCCATGCGCGGCCGGACGGCACCTTCTCCTTCTTCTCCGAGGCGATCGGCGACCGCTACGAGGTCGGCGTCCAGGATTCCTACCGCTGGGCGGTCCAGGAGGCGCTCGACCGCGGCGTGCCGGTGATGGTCGTCTCCGGCCTCAACGACGCGACGGACGTGAACTTCCTCGGCGTGGAGGCCTGGCTCGCGCTTCTCGCCGGGCCGCGCGCCGACGCCTATCGCGGGGCGGAGCGGGTCCAGTGGAAGGACGGCGCGGGCCATGTCCTCGGCTACGTCCAGGCCGGCGGCGGCCTCTCCCACGTCACGGTGCTCGGCGCCGGCCACCTTTCGCCGGCGGACCAGCCGAAGCTGATCGACCTCATCGGCGAGACGCTGCTCGCCGGGCGTTGAGGCCCGGCCTGGCGCATGACGTCGCGGTCGATGCAGGCAATTTGGCAGCCCCCGCGCCGCCTGCTACAAGGCGCGCGTCATCGAACCCTCCGGGAAGGGCGCCATGCGCAAGGCTGAGGTCGCGCGGAAGACCAGGGAAACCGACATCGTCGCGAGCGTCGCGCTCGACGGCACCGGCCGGGCGGAGATCGCCACCGGCATCGGCTTCCTCGACCATATGCTGGAGCAGCTCGCCCGCCACAGCCTGATCGACATCGCGGTCAAGGCGGAGGGCGACCTCCACATCGACCAGCACCACACGACCGAGGATGTCGGCATCGCGCTCGGCCAGGCGCTCCGCGAGGCGCTGGGCGACCGGAAGGGCATCGCCCGCTACGGCGACGTGCACCTGCCGATGGACGAGGCGCTGACCCGCTGCGCCCTCGACGTGTCGGGGCGCCCGTACCTCGTGTGGAAGGTGACCTTCACGCGGGACAAGGTCGGCGACTTCGACACCGAGCTGTTCCGGGAGTTCTTCGTCGCCTTCGCGCAGAACGGCGGGATCACCCTCCACGTCGAGAACCTCTACGGCGAGAATAACCACCACATCGCCGAGACCTGCTTCAAGGCAGTCGCCCGGGCACTTCGCATCGCGGTCGCGATCGACCCGCGGCAGGACGGCCGCGTGCCCTCGACCAAGGGCAGCCTGACCGGCTAGGGGAGCGTGCCATGGCGGTCTACACGATCCATGCCCCGCGGGTGCGGGAGGGCACGGCGCCCGATCCGGCGGACCTGGTGTTCGTCAAGGACGGCTTCTGCTGGCCGGCCCTGTTCGTCCCCGTGGTCTGGCTGGTCTGGCGCGGGCTCTGGCTCTCGCTCCTCCTCTACCTGGTCCTGGCGCTCGGGCTCGCCTGGCTCTCGGGCCATGCCGGATCCGACGCCTCGACGGGCGTGATGGTGCTCTTCGCCGTCTGGTTCGCGCTCGAGGCGAACGGCCTCCGGCGCTGGACGCTGGAGCGGCGCGGCCACCGGCTCGTCGGCGTCGTCGAGGGACGTTCGCGCGAGGAGGCCGAACGCCGCTTCTTCGCCGGCGACGACGGCGTGGCGGGGGCCCCGGCGCCCGTTGCCGAGCGCACGCCCGTCGCCGCCGCTCCTGCCGCGCCGCCGCCGCCGAAACGGCCGCCGGCGATCGTCGGCCTCTTCCCCGCGCCCGGAGCCGGCCGATGACCGTCGCCCTCATCGACTACGGCGCCGGCAACCTCCGGTCCGCGTCCAAGGCCTTCGAGCGCATGATCGCGGCCGGGCACGTCGGCGAGACGGTGGTCGTCACCTCCGACCCCGAGACGGTGGCGAAGGCCGACCGCATCGTCCTCCCCGGCGACGGCGCCTTTGCCGACTGCCGGCGCAATCTCGACGCGATCGACGGCATGGTCGAGGCCATCGACGAGGTGATCGACGCGCGCGGCCGGCCGTTCCTCGGCATCTGCGTCGGCATGCAGCTCCTCGCCACCCGCGGCGTCGAGCATGCCGTCACCCCCGGCCTCGGCCGCATCGCGGGCGAGGTGCGCGCCGTCGCCCCGGCCGATCCGGCGCTGAAGGTGCCGCACATGGGCTGGAACACGATCGGCGCCCGGGCGCGCCACCCGCTGCTCGAGGGCATCGCCACCGGCCCCGACGGCTGGCACGCCTATTTCCTCCACGGCTTCCACCTCGTCGCCGACGTGGAGGACGACATCGTCGCGGTCGCCGACTATGGCGGGCCGGTCACGGCGATCGTCGCGCGCGGCAATATCGCCGGCACCCAGTTCCATCCGGAGAAGAGCCAGCGTCTCGGGCTGGCGATGATCGGCAACTTCCTGAAATGGAAGCCCTGAACGCGTGGGGCGGCTTCTTAACGGCCCAGGTCGGCGCGAGTGCGGCGCTGGCCGGCCTGCTCTTCGTCGGCGTGTCGATGAACCTCAAGACGATCCTTTCGGCCCCCTTCCTGCCGCTCCGCGCGTTCCTAGCGCTGGCCCTGCTCATCGGCATCGTGGTGATCTCGTCGCTCCTTCTCATGCCCGGGCAGAGCAGCGTCGCCGTCGCCACCGAGACCCTCGCCGTCGGCCTTGTCATGTGGCTCGGCGGCAGCTTCATCGAGCTCCGTGGCCTGCGCGCCATCGGCGAGAGCGGAAGCCGAACCACGTACACAGCGAACGCCGTCCTCCTGCAGTTCGCCACGATCCCTTATCTCGTCGCCGCGGCGCTCCTCTTTGCCGGCCGGGACGCGGGGCTATACTGGCTCGCCGCGGGCGTCATCCTCTCGACGATCAAGGCCGTGGTCGACGCCTGGGTTCTCCTCGTCGAGATCAACCGTTAGAAGCAGCCGTCATGATCCTGTTTCCCGCCATCGACCTGAAGGATGGGCAGTGCGTGCGCCTCGAGAAGGGCGAGATGTCGAAGGCGACCGTCTTCGGCTCCGACCCGGCGGCGCAGGCGCGCGCCTTCGCCGAGTCCGGCTTCGAGTACCTGCACGTGGTGGACCTCAACGGCGCCTTCGCCGGGCGCTCGGAGAACGGGGCCGCGGTCGAGGCGATCCTCGCGGCGGTCGACCTCCCGGTGCAGCTCGGCGGCGGCATCCGCGACCATGCCGGCATCGACGCCTGGCTCGACAGGGGCATCGCCCGCGTCATCCTCGGCACGATCGCGGTGCGCGATCCCGGCCTCGTCCGCGCGGCGGCGGCCCGGCACCCGGGGCGCATCGCAGTCGGCATCGACGCCCGCGGCGGCCGGGTCGCGGTGAGCGGCTGGGCCGAGGCGACGGACCTCGACGTGGTCGACCTCGCGCGGAGGTTCGAGGACGCCGGGGTCGCCGCGATCATCTACACCGACATCGACCGCGACGGCATCCTGACCGGTCTCAACCTCGAGGCGACGCTCCGCCTCGCCGAGGCCGTGTCGATCCCGGTCATCGCCTCGGGCGGCCTCGCCGGAATCGCCGACATCGAGGCGCTCACCGCGCCGCGCTACCGCCGGCTGGCCGGCGCCATCGCCGGCCGCGCGCTCTATGACGGGCGCCTCGATCCGGCCGCGGCGCTGGCGCTCGTCGCCGCCGCGCGGGAGACCGCGTCATGCTGAAGGTCCGCATCGTTCCCTGTCTCGACGTGAAGGACGGGCGCGTGGTCAAGGGCATCCGCTTCCTCGACCTCGCCGACGCGGGCGACCCGGTCGAGTCGGCCCGCGCCTATGACGCCGCCGGCGCCGACGAGCTCTGCTTCCTCGACATCACCGCGAGCCACGAGAACCGCGGCACCATCCTCGACGTCGTCGCCCGCACCGCCGAGGTCTGCTTCATGCCGGTGACGGTGGGCGGGGGCGTCCGCACCGTCGATGACGTGCGCAACCTCATGCTCGCCGGGGCCGACAAGGTCTCGATCAACACCGCGGCGGTGAACGACCGCCGCATCGTCGCCGAGGCCGCCGAGAAGTTCGGCGCCCAGGCCATCGTGGTCGCGATCGACGCCAAGAAGGTGAGCCGGGAGGGCGAGGACGGCCGCTGGGAGATCTTCACCCATGGCGGCCGGAAGCCGACCGGCATCGATGCCGTCGAATACGCGGTCGAGGTGGCCAGGCTCGGCGCCGGCGAGCTCCTCCTCACCTCGATGGATCGCGACGGCACCGGCGACGGCTTCGACCTCGGCCTCACCCGCGCCATCGCCGACGCGGTGCCGGTGCCGGTCGTCGCCTCGGGCGGCGTCGGGCGTCTCGACCACCTGGTCGAGGGGGTGCGCGAGGGGCATGCCTCGGCGGTCCTCGCCGCCTCGATCTTCCACTTCGGCACCTTCACCATCCGCCAGGCGAAGGAGCACATGGCGGCCTTCGGCATCCCGGTGCGGCTCGATGGCTGAGGAGATCCGCTTCACGCTCGCCGACCTCGCCGCGATCGTCGCCGACCGCGCCCGGGCCGGCGATCCCGGCTCCTATACGGCGCGGCTCCTCGCCGGGGGGCCGGCGAAGTGCGCCAAGAAGTTCGGCGAGGAGGCGGTGGAGGCGGCGCTCGCCGCGGTCTCGGAGGACGACCGGGCGCTGACGGCGGAGGCGGCGGACGTGCTCTATCACCTCCTCGTCATGCTCGCCGCGCGCGGCGTCCCGCTCGAGGCGGTGATGGCCGAGCTCGCGCGGCGGACCGCCCAGGGCGGCCTCGCCGAGAAGGCGTCGCGGAAGACGGGGGAGGGGCGGTGATGCTCGATCAGTCGGCCGCGGCCGTCGCCTCGCCCTACATGACCTTCAGCCGGGACGAATGGGCCGCGCTCCGGGCCGACGAGCCGTTGACCCTCACCGAGGACGATCTCAACCGCCTCAGGAGCCTCAACGACCCCATCTCGATCGACGAGGTGGTGCGCATCTACCTGCCCCTCACGCGTCTCCTCAGCCTCTACGTCGCGGCCACCCAGCAGCTCTATGCCGCGACCCACACGTTCCTCGGCACCCGGGACGGCGCGACGCCGTTCATCATCGGCATCGCCGGCTCGGTGGCCGTGGGCAAGTCGACCACGGCGCGGCTGCTGCGGGCCCTCCTTGCCCGCTGGCCCAACACGCCCCGGGTCGAGCTGGTGACGACCGACGGGTTCCTCCTGCCCAACGCGGTGCTGAAGGAGGAAGGCCTCATGGAGCGGAAGGGCTTCCCCGAGAGCTACGATCTGCCGGCGCTGCTCGCCTTCCTCGCCGGCATCAAGGCCGGCAAGCGCCGGATGCAGGCGCCGATCTACTCGCATCTGTCCTACGACATCGTGCCCGGCGAGACGGTGACGATCGAGCGGCCGGACATCCTCATCGTCGAGGGCCTCAACGTCCTCCAGACGTCGCGGCTGCCCAAGGACGGGCGCGCGATCCCCTTCGTCTCGGACTTCTTCGACTTCTCGATCTACATCGACGCCGACGAGTCGGTGCTGCGCCAGTGGTATCTCGAGCGCTTCCTCCGGCTCCGCGAGACCGCCTTCCGCGATCCGGGGTCCTACTTCCACCGCTATGCGTCCAACACGCGCGAGGAGGCTCTTCGCTTCGCCGAGGGGCTGTGGTCGCGGATCAACCTCGTCAACCTTCGCGAGAACATCGTGCCGACGCGCCCCCGGGCCCAGCTCATCCTCCGCAAGGCGCAGGATCACCGGATCGAGCAGGTGTCTCTGCGGCGCATATGAGCCGGGTCGGCGGCGGCGCCCGCCACCTTGATTTTTCCGGCCCCGCACCTGATATCCAACGGAAATTTTGAGAACCGAAGCACATTGAGAGGATCGATGGCCGAAGAGCACGGAACCGCGCCCGAGGCGAACGGCGCTCCCACCGAACCCCCGGTTTCCGAGGCGGACGACACGGCCGCGCTCCGCGCCGAGGTCGCCGACCTCAAGGACCGGCTCACGCGCTCGCTGGCGGAGATGGAGAACCTGCGCAAGCGCACCAGCCGCGAGATCGCCGATTCGCGCCAATACGCGGTGACGTCCTTCGCCCGCGACATGCTGACGGTCGCCGACAACCTCACGCGGGCGCTGGCCGCCGTGCCGGCGGAGCTCCGCAGCAGCGACAACAAGGCCGCCACCGCCTTCATCGAGGGCGTCGAGGTGACCGAGCGCGGGCTCGAGCAGACGCTCGCCAAGTTCGGCGTCAAGCCGCTCGATCCGGCGGGCGAGAAGTTCGACCCCGACTTCCACCAGGCGGTCTTCGAGGTCGAGACCGGCGACGTGCCGCCGGGCGCGGTGGCGCAGGTCATGCAGCGCGGCTACGTGATCGGCGACCGGGTGCTGCGCCCGGCCATGGTCGGCGTCGCCAAGGCGCCCGCGGGCGCCTCCCCGCCGGCCGGCGAGGCCAACTGACGCCGGCGGTCACCGTCAGAGCGTGAGGCCGGCCTGCTCGGCAAGGCCGCGGAGCGAGGTCGCCGGCCGCGGGCCGATATGGCCGATGACCTCGGCGGCGGCGATCGCGCCGAGGCGCGCGCAATCGGCGTGCGGCATCCCGCGCGCCTCGCCGAACAGGAAGCCGGCGGCGAAGAGGTCGCCGGCGCCGGTGGTGTCGACGACGGTCTC
>Ga0182738_1005423_pt1 | contig 13626 bp, 13 predicted proteins | sample eDN5th30CBELigMG_FD_128876 | JGI IMG/M metagenome (GOLD analysis project Ga0182738, IMG submission 128876) | Enriched Miracle-Growth compost microbial communities from Emeryville, California, USA - eDNA 5th pass 30_C BE-Lig MG (version 2)... ...
CGGCGCTGGGTGTGCCCGACATGGCCGATGACCCGCGATATGTCGATAACAGCCACCGTAGTGCCAATCGCCAGGTGCTTAGGCAGTCGCTCGTGGATCTATTGAGCCGGCACGATGCTCACGTGCTTTCCGAAAAACTGCTGCAAATGGGCGTTCCATGCTCCAGTGTGTTGAGTATTCCGCAGGCTTTGCAGCATCCCCATACTGCACATCGCCACATGGTCATTGAGCGCGATGGTTATTGTGGCATCGCGTCGCCGGTGAAATTGAGCCATACGCCGGCACGCTATCGCACGCCGCCGCCGACGTTCGGCCAACACCAGCTGGAGTTCGACTTTCCCGCTGCGCCGGCCAAATGAGTCTTGAGCCCTCATGGCCTCCACGTTTTACAGCACCTCACCCGCAGGATAAGAGCAATGAATTTTCATCTGAATGACGAGCAAGAACAAATCAAATCGGCGATAGAGCGGCTATGTGAGCCTTTCAATGATGAGTATTGGTTCAATAGAGATAGAGACGGCGGGTTTCCCGTCGAGTTTCACCAAGCGTTGGCGCAGGCGGGCTGGCTCGGCATCGCCATGCCGCAGGAGTACGGCGGGGCGGGGCTGGGAATTACTGAGGCGGCGCTGATGATGCACACTATCTCGGCGACGGGGGCGGGTTTGTCCGGCGCCTCGGCGGTGCATATGAATATTTTCGGCCTGCATCCTGTCGTCGTCTTCGGCACGGCGGAGCAAAAACAACGATGGCTGCCATCGTTGATCTCCGGCGCTGACAAAGCCTGCTTTGGGGTGACTGAGCCCAATACAGGTTTGAACACGCTCAAGCTGAAAACCCGCGCGGTGCGTCAGGGTGATCATTATGTTGTCAATGGCCAGAAGGTGTGGATTTCCACTGCGCAGGTGGCCAACAAGATTTTGCTGCTGGCGCGCACGACGCCAGCCGAGGAATGCAAAGGCAGCGAAGGTCTGAGCTTGTTTTATACGGATTTGGACCGTTCGGCCATTGAGGTGCACGAAATCGAAAAGATGGGCCGCAAGTGCGTGGATTCGAACCAATTGTTTATCGACAATCTGCGCATCCCGGTCGAAGATCGGATCGGAGAGGAGGGCAAAGGGTTCAGCTATATCCTGCATGGCTTGAATCCCGAGCGCATTCTGATCGCCTCTGAAGCGGTAGGCTTGGGCCGGGCGGCGTTGCGCAAGGCCAGCAATTACGCCAAAGAGCGCGAAGTGTTTGACCGGCCGATTGGCAAGAATCAAGGGATACAGCACCCTTTGGCACGTTCATGGATGGAGCTGGAAGCGGCACACCTGATGGTGCAAAAAGCCGCGTGGCTATATGACCAAGGCCTGCCTTGCGGTGCGCAAGCCAATAGCGCCAAGTTTCTAGGTGCCGAGGCCTGCTACGCGGCGTGCGAGAACGCCATTTTCACGCATGGCGGTATGGGATATGCCAAGGAATACCATGTCGAGCGCTACCTGCGCGAGGCGTGGATACCGCGCCTGGCGCCAGTGAGTCCGCAGCTGATCTTGAGTTTTATCTCTGAAAAGGTCTTGGGCCTGCCTAAGTCCTACTAGCGTCGGCGTATGGCATGGATGCTGTCGCGGACATCACGCCCGGGCCATCCATCGCCGTGCGAGAAGCCCCCGCAAATGGCGTCAGGTCATATCTTCAGGCAGGCGCGCCATCAACGCTGTGCCGTGTTCACTGACGTCCTGGATGATCGCGCGAACCACGTCTTCAGTCTGTCGCTGGCGCAGGGCCTCAATGATGAACAGATGGGGGTGCTTTCCTTTGCTATGAACAAAAGGAGAGCGGTATAGATAAATCAAGGAAGGGCCCGTTTGTGCCCAGAGTCCTTCGATGATTGCGATGAGATCCGTCATCTGTGACGCGGCATATAGCGTCGAATGGAAGGCGAAGTTCTGCCGCATGGTGCCCTCGCGGTCTTCATTCAACTTGCACTCCATCATCTGCCGATGGATGTCTTGCAGGCTGTCGATATCCTCGTCCTTGATGTTTTCAACGGCGTATTCGGCGGCCATGACCTCGAGTTTCAGTCGAATCGCTCTCAGGTCTTGCAGGCGCTTTTTCTCGAATACCGGTACGGTAATTGACTTGCCGCGCGCCATGGTCAAAGCGCGTTCAGAGACCAGCTGCAGCAGTGCCTCGCGCACCGGCGTCTGGCTGACGCCGAGCTCGTCGCTGATGGCACGCAGCAACATCACGTCCCCAGGTTTGTAGCCCCCCGTCATCAACCTGTTTTTCAGGCGCTTATAGATAAGCGTCGTGATGTTTTCGCGGGCGAGCGGGGTCGAATCAAGCACGGTGATGTCTCCAGACACTAGTGAGCCGGATGCTATAGACCGTTTTGCATGAGAGCACTGTGGAAAACCCTAATAGAAGCTGTCGGATGGGCTATTTATTATAGTTTCACTTTATATTTTATAAAATATAAAATCTGACCAACGAGGATTTTGGGAAGCCTATTCGTGAACACATCACTGACCCCTCTGACTGCAAACGGCCTGGTGCAATCGGACACGGTGGCGCACGCCATCGTGCGAGCGCTTAAACGACACGGCGTTACGACCATGTTCGGGCAGAGCCTGCCCAGTATGCTGCACCTCGCGGCTGAAGAAGGAGGGATGAAACAGGTAGCCTATAGAACAGAAAACGCAGGGGGGTATATGGCAGATGCCTATGCGCGTCTGACCAATACCCCTGCGGTAGTGACGGCCCAGAATGGCCCAGCGGCCGCGTTGCTGGTGGCGCCGTTGGCCGAGGCGCTGAAGGTGTCCATTCCTGTCATCGCGCTCGTTCAGGATGTGGCGAGAAATCAGACAGACAAGAATGCGTTCCAAGATCTTGATCATATTGGTCTGTTTCAGCCCGTCACGAAATGGGTGCGCCGTATCACAGACGCCTCGCGCGTCGACGACTACGTTGACCAGGCTTTTGCCGTGGCGTGTTCTGGGCGTCCTGGCCCCGTTGTACTGATGCTGCCCGCGGATTTGCTGACCGAACTCGCCGTCGAAAGTAATCGCAAGCTGTCATTGGGTCATTTCCCTCTGGACCGGACGGTGGCGTCGCCAAGTGCGGTGGCTCGTGCCGCAGCGCTGTTGGCCACTGCGCGTCGCCCCTTGATCATCGCTGGTGGCGGGGCGCATATTTCTGGGGCGTACGATGCTTTGACGGCCTTGCAAGACGAGGCGCATTTACCGGTCGCCACGACCGTTATGGGTAAAGGGGCTGTTAACGAGCGGCATCCGTTGTCGGTGGGAGTGGTGGGCTATTTCATGGGGCCCAACAGCGCGACGCGATATCAGCGGCCGTTGGTGACGGAAGCAGACGTCATTTTCTTGGTCGGCACACGTACGAATCAAAACGCGACAGACTCCTGGCAGCTTTATCCAAAGAACGCGACGTATATACACCTGGATGTAGACGGCCAGGAAGCGGGGCGTAACTATGAGTCGGAGCGCTTGATTGGTGATGCCCGATTGACGCTGGATGCTTTGCTGACGGCGTTAAGGCAACAAGATCTGTCGTTACGTGTTTCGCAGCGCGCCGAATTAGCGGCCGCGATTTCATCGGCCAAGGCTAAGGCTCAAGATGAGTCGGCGTCTGTGCGGACATCGGACGCGCAGCCCATCCGGCCCGAACGCATCATGCACGAACTTCAGGCTGTTTTGACCGAGAATGCGGTCGTCGTTGCCGACGCCAGCTATTCGTCGATCTGGATCGCCAATGGTTTGACAGCGCTCAAGGCTGGCCAACGATTCATCACCCCTCGCGGCCTAGCGGGTCTGGGCTGGGGGTTTCCCATGGCCATTGGGGCCAAGGAAGCCCGCCCGGATGCGGAGGTGTATTGTTTGGTCGGTGATGGGGGGTTTGGCCATGTCTGGGCGGAACTCGAGACTGCTGCTCGCATGAACGTCAAGGTGACGTTGATCTTGATCAACAATGGCATCCTTGGTTATCAGAAGCATGCCGAGAATGTAAAGTTTGGCGCGCATACGTCAGCGGTCAATTTCTCGCCTGTCGATCATGCGGCCATTGCGCGCAGCTGCGGTTGCGATGGTGTGCGTATCACTGATCCGGCGGAGTTAGCCGGGGCGTTGAAACAGGCGGCTGCCAGCGACAAGACCACACTCATCGAGGTGATCTGTGACGAAAATGCATTTCCGCCAATCACGTTCTATACCCCCGATGCAAAGGTGTCAGCATGAGCGTACAGCGTGCTGCGCTAGTCACCGGCGCTGGAAAGGGGATTGGTTTAGCTGCGGCGTTGAAGTTGTTGCAGGACGGACGCGCCGTTGCGATGGTCGATCGCAACCCTATCGATATTGCCGCACTGATTCCAGCGCAATATCAACCCTTGGCACGGGCTTACACCGTTGATGTGGCGGATGCCCCGGCTGTTGAGGAGTGCCTCAATAGCGTTCGACGCGACCTGGGACAGGTATCTATCTTGGTCAATAACGCAGGCGTTTCGCCCAAGACGGATGGAAAATCCAGTGGCTTACTTGAGGTGACTGATCCCGAGTGGGATCTGGTCATGGATGTCAATGTAAAGGCCGTCGTAAGGCTCTGCCAGCTGTGTGTGCCTGCTATGAAAGCTGAACGGTTCGGGCGCATTGTCAATGTTTCATCTTTGGCAGGGCGCACCAAATCCGTCGTGTCCGGCATCAGCTATATGGCGTCCAAATCGGCGGTGCTGGGCTTGTCGCGCTCGATTGCTTCCGAGATGGGCCCCCATGGCATTACGGTTAATTGCGTCGCGCCTGGACGCATATTGACAGAGATGGCCATGCAGGCTGGCCCGGAAGTCAACGAGCGCTATGCACAAGCAATTCCCGTGCGCCGCTTGGGTACTCCGCAGGAGGTGGGCGAGGCGATCGCTTTTCTTTGTCAGGATAGCGCCGGTTTTATCAATGGAGCCGTGATCGATATTAACGGCGGCTTCTTTATGCCGTAGCAGCATGATGCTGCTTTCATATAACAAGGGAAACCATGACGAGACACCACTTCATCAAGCTCGGTATTGCGCTCGGGCTCACTTTGGGGCTTTCTGCAGTGACAGCTGCGGCGGCGTATCCAGAAGGGCCGGTCAATCTGGTAGTGAACTATGGCGCCGGTGGCAACACTGACGTGGCATCCCGCAATCTCGCCAAGGGGATGGAGGCGGTCCTGAAGCAATCCATTGTGGTGGTTAACAAGCCAGGTGCGATGGGAACGCTGGGGCCTGCCTATTTAACCAGTCAGAAAAATGACGGCTATACCTTTGGCGTGGTGACCTACAGTACGGTTGCGATCGCTCCGCACCTGATGAACGTACCTTATACGATTGACGATTTCGAGTTCGTCGCGGGGTTCGGCAGATTCCGATATGGTGTGGCGGTCAGGGCTGATTCGCCTTATAAAAATATTCAAGACTTGGTTAACGCCGCCAAGACAGGCGATGGGCTTTTCTTTGGTGCGCCGTCCGCGCCCAATAACCTGGCCATGTTCGAGTTGGCAAAGACCACGGGGGCAAAGTTCGAGCAGATCCTCTACAAATCCGGCACCGAGACTGTCACGGGTTTGCTCAGCGGGCAAGTCGATGTCATCGTTCAAAACCCTTCAGACATCATCCCTCATATAAAGGCCGGCAAGATGCGTATGTTGGCATCGGCGAGCCCTATCCGGTGGCCAGAGTTTCCTGATATCCCCACCATTAAAGAACAGGGTTTCCCTGTGGAGATCGATTCGTGGCTGGGCGTTGCCGCACCCAAAGGTACCCCACCGGAAAGAGTGCAGGCCCTTGAAAATGCCGTGCTCGCGGCGATGAAAAATCCTGCGACACGAGAGGGTTTCACGGCTATCGGCGTCGATCCAGCGGGGTTGACGGGGGCCGACTATAAAAAGGCATTGGCCGAGGGCTACGAGGTCATGGGTAAAGCTATCAAAGATGCGAACCTGCCTAGGGTGAATTGACGCATGGCTCGGGATAGGGGTTATCGCCTGATCTGATGTGGCACGTGACTGCGTCGGGCGAATTCTCCTCTATCCGTTTAGCATCGAGACCTATATCGTTCATTGTGTGCTGGACACAAATATCGATAAAGGCTTTCGTGATATCGCTGCATTCTCGGTATTTGGATGTCACGACTCCATAGGGTGTCGCTACATGAGCAATACGATAGGGAACGATATAGAGCAATTCTTGATTAGCTAGATTTTCTGCTACGACATCGGGAAGTACCGCGATAGAGTCGGGGACGCGATTAAGGATGGATAGCGCCGTGAAGGTCGAGTCAGTTTCAATAATATTCGTGGGAAAGGGCTCTCCTGCGTCGGCGAAAGCTTGCTCCAGCAAGCTCCGCATGGGCAAGCGTGCCGGGAAAACGACCCACTTGCAATGCTGTAGATCATTCAGAGTGATGTCCCTGACCGTGCGCAGAGAGCTGTGCCTGGAGGCGGCTATGCAGAGTTTCTCTTCTCTTAGTGGTACGAACTCGTAGCATTCGGAATGGGTGCTGATGTTGACGCGGGCGATCGCCACATCGAGTTTTTTCTGATCGAGCAGATCCAGAAGATCAGTGCTCGTACCTTCGCGGATCTCTAATGATGCCTGAGGATATTCGGCAACGATGCTGGCGACCGCAGTAGAGATAATTTGCGGGATAGCTCCTGCGACCGTTCCTATGGATATTCTGAGGCCCGCACCATGCCAAAGATGGGCGAGTTCTCGATGGGTGGCCTGTACTTCGCCATGGATACGGCGGGCATAGTCGATTGCCAGTCGACCGAGTTCATTGCAGACTATTCCTCGAGTCGACCTTGAGAACAACTGTCCGCCGAATGTTTCTTCCACTTCTTTTAATGCCTTGGTCGCCGCAGGCTGCGTCAAGCCGATTTGTTCTGCTGCTTTGCGGATAGAACCGGTTTCTTCCAGAGCCATCAACAGAACGAGATGCGTTCCTCGCAGTCGGCGAAAGAGTGATATTGCGCTCGGTAGCATGGCTATAACCAGACGTTTTCGTGCGATAAATTGTTTTCATTATTCGTGATCAGGATTCACAAATAAACTCGACCTTAATTTAAAGTGTACTCGAGCCCTAGTTAGTTGTATACATGTCTGACAGGTTGACAGTATTATCAATTGTTTATGTTGAAACAGGTGCGACCTGATGAGAAGCGAGATACCTACTAGTGACGTAATCAAGCAGATCACAATCTCGGATCAGATTGTCGACCATTTGCTCGCGCTGATTTCCACTCAAAATCTGCAACCCAACGATCTGCTGCCTAGCGAGGCGGAACTGGCCCGAACCTTTAACGTGAGTAGGCCAGCCGTGCGTGAAGCGACGAACGCCTTGGTCGGCCAGGGAATCATCACGAAAGCGGCCGGTAAGCGTCCTGTGGTGCGCGCGCTCTCACAAAAACCCTTTGCCAATTTGGTGACTCATGGTTTGGTAACACGCCAGATGTCGATATTGGAGGTGCTCGAAGCGCGCAGTGGATTGGAGATGGTCGCAGCAGAGTTGGCCGCGGAACGTATGACGAAGGAGGAGGTGGCCGCGCTTGAAACAGTGATCGTCCAACTAAAGAAATACGCTGGTAATGATGCTGTGTTCTCGCTGCACGATCAGCATATGCACCGTCTCATTGTGGCTGCATCTAGAAATTCGCTGATCAAGACAATGCTCGATGGAATCAGCGCCGCGGTGAAGCAGTCTTATGAAGTGGGACTAGGTTTTGTTTACCAGGCGGGAGAGTGGGGCAAGGTGCTGCAACTGCACTTGGATATTGCCGATGCCATTGTCAAGAGAGATGGCGCCGCTGCAAAACAGGCAATGAATGCGCACTTTGTCTCAGCGATCACGCGTACCAGAAAGTATTTATTGGAGCGGAGCGAGATGCAGATAAAGCCGGCTCGTAAGAAAAAATAAATGCACAGGAGCACTCGATGCAGTGATAACAGTTCATAAAAATGAAAAGGGTGCCGCACCTGATGTCACTAAAGCGGCAGAAGGCAGTGCCAAATTATCGACCAGGCATTGGTGGGAGAGCAGGAGATCAGCATGACGAGCGTTACCGCAGTCCGCGAGCCGGCGGGCGAAAATATCAACACAAATTCCAACGTCAAAAAGGCCGTCTTTGCGGCCTCGGTGGGTACGGTTATCGAATGGTTTGACTACGCCCTATATGGTGCTGCGTCGGGGTTAATCATCAACACGCTGTTCTTCCCTACGTTGTCGGCCGCCGCTGGAATTCTAGCGGCGTTTGCCACCTTTGCCGTGGGGTACTTTATCCGCCCGTTAGGCGGGGTCATTATTTCGCACATTGGCGATAAGTATGGTCGTAAGCCTGCGCTCATTCTGACTATTACCATGATGGGAGCAGCAACGGTCGCCATGGGGCTGATGCCGACTTATGCCCAGATAGGGATGGCCGCACCGGTACTGCTGATCGTGCTGCGCATGATTCAGGGATTCGGTGCCGGTGCGGAATTGGCAGGTGCGATCGTACTTGTGGCCGAGTATGTGCCGGCCAATCGCCGTGCTTTCTTCACCTCGATTCCAAACGCTGCCACGCTGGTCGGCATCATGCTGGCTACTGCGGCCTTTCTTTTCGTGTCTTGGTTACCTGACAACGCAATGTTGAGTTGGGGCTGGCGTATACCGTTTCTGCTGTCTGGTGTCTTGTTCGTGGTGGCGTTATATATCCGCAAACATTTGGATGAGACGCCCGAGTATGTGGCGGCATTGGAAAAGGCAGAAGAACGTCGCAAGCGAGAGCAGCTTCCGTTACGTTTGCTGCTAAAAGAAAGTCCGAAGGAAGTGCTGTTCGGTTTTCTGTCGGTAAGTGGCCATAACGCCAATATTTATATCTTGAGTGCCTTCGTGATTAGTTACTTGGTCAATACGGTCAAGGTGGATCGCGCGGATGCCCTTTTGGTAGGTACTATCGCGTCGTTGTGCGGTATTGTCGCTGTTCCTCTCTTTGGTCGTCTGGCTGACCGTATCGGCAGCGGCAAGGTGTATATGCTGGGTGCAGGCGGCATTTTCTTGTTGGCATTCCCGCTGTTTTGGGCACTCAATAGTGGCAGTTTGGTGACGTCTACCTTTGCGATGGCGGTGTGTTATGTCGTCGGATTTGGTGCGATGGCGGGTGCACAGGGAGCCTTTCTGGCGAACCTCTTTCCAACGCGCTATCGTTTCTCCGGTTTGGCGGTGTCACGCGAATTAAACGGTGTGTTAGTGGCTGGTCCGACTCCGTTGATTGCGTCCGCTCTGGTAACTGCTGCCGATGGCAAGCCGACCTATGTGGCGTGCTACCTGATGGCATGCTGCGCATTATCGCTGATTGCCATTGCCCTGGTTCAGCATCGCTCGGTCCATGAGTAGGCGAGTATCTGCCGAGTTTGTGGACCAACACCTCATCACCCTCTTGCGCGCCCCTCTGGCGTCATTATGAACACCTTATAGAAAGGCAAAGGAGCTCTCATGTCCGTTAATATCAATCCGTTGGTCAATCCGGAGACGGATCTGGATCATCTCGCGACGATTACTTACAGCGCGGTGTTTTCTGATATCTGCGACAAGCTCGGCTATTGGAACCAGACCACCGAGCCTGGCATTGTGCCGCTAGCTGGAAAAGGGGTCATCATCGGTTGGGCCCGTACCGCGTGGAGCCGGCCGGTGGACGCGATACCCGCACGTCCGTACCGTAACGAAATCGATTTTCTCGATAGTCTGCGCACGGGTGATGTCGCGGTGCTAGATTGCTCCGAACGTCCGGCTGCCGCGTGGGGTGAGCTCTTCTCTACAGCGTCGCGTGTGCGTGGTGCGCGAGGTGCGATTATTGATGGTTATATCCGTGATCGCGAAAAGATTCAGGCGATGGGATTCCCCGTGCTGGGACGCGGCAGCCGTCCGACTGACAGTTTGGGGCGTGTTTCCATCTCCTCTGTTGACGAAGAAATCCAGTTCGGTGGCATCAAGGTGGCATCGGGCGACCTAGTGGTGGCGGACGCTGATGGCGTCACGATTGTGCCGCGTGCGATTGCCAAGCAGGCTATTGAGTTGGCGGTTGAAAAGGTGCTCAAGGAAGACGGCGCGCGCGATTTGCTGAAAGCAGGGGGCACGATGGCACAGGCTTGGGAAAAGTACCGCGTCCTCTAGTGATGGTTGAATAAACGCAATCGCGGCAGTCAGATATAGAAGACTGAGGGTGGCATGCCGAAATGTCGCTTGAACATAGCGGCATAGGCACTTTGGCTGTTATAGCCGTGTTCCAATGCCACCTGCACGATCGGTTTCCCTTCTGCCAGGCTCTCCAACGACAACAATAAGCGTGCCAACTGACGCCATCGCCCAAAGGTAATTCCGGTATGGGCTTTGAACTGACGGTGAAATGTCTTTGGGCTCATTGCCAAGTGTGTAGCCCATTGATCGATGGTCGTTGGATCGTCGGGTTGGCGAGCCAGTTGTGTGCAAACCCGGAGCAATCGTTTGTCTTCGGGCCATGGTAGATGAAAGGGCAGCACGGGAAGCGTCTGGATCTCGTCGAGAAGTAGGCGCATGAGGCGTCCGTCCCGGGTTTCGGCGTCGTAGTCCATGGGTATGCGCGATGCCTCCAACACCAGTTCGCGTAGCAATGGCGACACATTGAGAACGCAGTCCTCGTTGGGTAGATCAGGTGCAGCGTCTGGGTCTACAAACAGTGTGCGCATATGGACTGCCCCACTCATGCGAACGGTATGTTCGATATGGGCTTGCAGCCAGACGCCGCGGGTGGGTGGGACAACCCAGTGGCCGCGCTTGGTTTCGACCACCATGACACCGCGTGTCGCGTAAAGGAATTGTGCTCGGGTGTGTTTGTGTGAGGCGATGACGTGTCCGCGTGGATAATCCATCGCCAGACCTGTTACGGGCCTGGATGCAGTCTCGAACGGCAGGTGGTGATATGGGTCAATCGCCATATTGAGTCTTTTTCAAGATAACAAATGACACTTTATCTTGAGACAGTCTGTTGGTGGTCGTTCAAGATAGGATTTTGCGTATGTAGGCAGAACAAAGATGAGATTTTGGCTATTCCCCTTATTCGCCATGACTTTGTGGGCTGGCAACGTCATAGTTTCCAAAATGGCGTCAGGCAACATTTCTCCGCTGGCAATCACGTTCTATCGACTGGCTCTGGCAGTTGCCGTTATGAGTGTGTTCGTTGCCGGGCCTACGTGGCGTAATCGTGAAATTATCAAGCGCGCATGGCCGAAGCTCATGTTTCTGGGTTTTCTGAGCATGGCTTTCTATCAATGCCTTTCTTATTGGGCAGCCGATACGTCGACGGCTACCAATATGGCCATCATTACTGCTATGACGCCGTTGTTGACGATGTTGGTCAGCGCATTGGCGCTCGGAGAGGTGCCTACTGTTGGCATGATCGTTGGCGCAGCCATTGCCTTGTGGGGAACGGCCTACCTCATCAGTGCTGGCATGCCGTCTGAACTGTTGAAAGGTAACTATCGAATTGGAGATATTCTGATGTTGTCAGCGGCGCTATGTTATGCCTTGTATAGCGTCTTGCTGAAGAAATGGAAAATTGCCTTGCCAGCATGGCAATCAACGTATTTGCAAGCAATATCTGCGCTTGTGTTCATGCTTCCCATGCAAATGCTGGTCCCTCAAGGACAGGCCGCGCTGGATGCGGCAACCATTCCACTTATTCTGTACGCAGGTATTTTGGCCTCTGTCGCTTTACCCTTTTTCTGGATAAAAGGCGTTGAATATTTGGGGCCGAATCGTTGCAGCATGTTTATGAATGTGCTGCCTGTCATGACTGCAGGTTTGGCTATTTCGCTGTTGAATGAGCGGCTTATGGTGTATCACGTCATAGGGGGTGGTATCGCGTTGGTAGGGGTATTCATCGCGCAGACTTGGCAGGCGGGCCTCGTGCAAAGGAAGGCCGCGTGACTTTCGGTTCTGCCGCACCCGTTGCGAATGGTATTCAAGACAGCTCGTACGGGCTACGTCGAAAGTCTAAGCTGTCATGAATCCGCCCGCCTCAACCCCAAATATCCGCTTCCGACGTCACTTGGGTCTTTGAGCCAATAGCGTTCAAGGCGATGCGATGGACGACTTCGATGGGGGCCGTGCACAGGTCGCCAATCACTTGCACCTTGAAACTATCCGCACAGCGCGATAACGCAGTAAAGGCCACGCAGTTCTGAGTCATCATCCCGCAAACTAGCAATTCGCTGGTCTGCGCCAGATGTTCCAAGAGATCGGTATTCTGGAAGGCATCGGCATATTGCTTGGTCACAATAGGCGCGGAGCGGGAGGCCGCAAGAATGTCAGGACGAATCGAAACGCCCGGGCCGTCAGCGGCGAAGAGGCCTGTTTTTGCGGGTGAAACATGTTGGACAAGAACGACCTTATCGCCGGCGGCATGCGCTTTGCCGATGGCTGAGACGATGCGGGCCTCAACCGCTTCGGCATGCCAAAGCGGTAAAACGCCACCGGGAAAGTAATCATTCTGAATGTCTATTACGACAAGTGTGCGTGTCATCGGGGGCTCCAATTGAATGATGTCATAGTCTCACAGTTCGGCCGGAGTCGGTAGAACGGGTATCGATGCCAATCCGCTGTCAGCGCGCGCCAGTGGCACACCTTGGATCAGCTTCTTTAAGCCGGACGAGATGATGGCGCTCGCCCGTGAGGCGAGGTTTAAAATGGTTCGGCATGGGTTGGCCGCCACGCTGGCATAGCGCTACTTTGCGGGTAGGGCACAGTGTGGGCTAAACAAGCCGGTGCATTTCCGCTCGGATGCAAGATTCAGGCATCGGACGTTGCGAGCAATCTTCATTACGCTTTCAGAAGGAGTGTTCAACATGTCGAGCATTGCAAAAGATACCCGGGTTACGGTGGTTCCTTGTTTGCGCTATCGCGACGCACCAAAGGCCATTGAATGGCTTTGTTCAGTCTTTGGTTTTGAAAAGCAGCTCATCGTACCAAACGAAGACGGCACAGTTGCCCATGCGCAACTCAGCTTCGGAAATGGCATGGTTATGGTCGGTTCTGTCCGCAAGGTCGAAAACGAATTCGGTAACCTTACCAAACAGCCGGACGAGGTCGGTGGTGCGGAAACACAGAGTCCCTACCTCGTCGTGTCCGATGCAGACGCTGTATATCAAAGAGCGAAGGCTAGCGGGTCAAAGATAGAAATTGAGATCAAGGACGAAGACTATGGTGGCCGAGGCTTCAGTTGCCGAGATCTTGAAGGTCATTTGTGGAATATAGGAACCTACGATCCCTGGTAACCCGTGCCCATCGATGACGGGCTCTGCCATCGAGCTCCGCATTTTACGACCCAGGAGAGGGCTGCCCAATATTTGAATTCAAAACTGCCCAATGAAAAAAGCCCCCACTTACGTGGAGGCTTTCGAATTCGTTGGTGGCGCATCCCTGATTCGAACAGGGGACCTGCGGATTATGATTCCGTCGCTCTAACCAGCTGAGCTAATGCGCCACTTTCAGAAATGGATGACCACATATCGTGTGGCCGTCATTTCCAGTTTGCTAGGGGGTGAGCCCTGGCAAGGGCGAAATTCTAGCACGAAAATTTTTATTAAAG
>Ga0182738_1005425_pt1 | contig 13621 bp, 5 predicted proteins | sample eDN5th30CBELigMG_FD_128876 | JGI IMG/M metagenome (GOLD analysis project Ga0182738, IMG submission 128876) | Enriched Miracle-Growth compost microbial communities from Emeryville, California, USA - eDNA 5th pass 30_C BE-Lig MG (version 2)... ...
GGTACCGACCCCATTGACAGTGCCGGTATTGAAGCCATCAAGGACCGTGCTGTGGCAGCAACAGGCGATGTTGTCAGACCGCACGAAGGTCACGACGAAGTTCGGCCGGTGGATCCGGCTGTTGGCGCGGAATTGAACCCGCACGCGCATCGGGTCGCCGTATTGGAAGAGGCTTTTCTGACGACCGTCCGAACTGAGGGTTTCGACGTTGGTAACCTCGATCGGGCGTTCCTCTTCGAGACGCCGCTGGGCCCAGGATGGTGTGTCGAGCCGGCTGTCATTCTCGTAGAGTTGGATGCCCTCCTCGGGAGGACCGTCGTAGGCGACTTGGCCCTTCGAGAGATAGATGATCCGGTCGCACGTTGCCTTGATGGCAAACATGTTGTGTGAGACCAGAAGAGCTGTTCCGCCTTGGTCGCGAAGACGGCGAGTGTGTTCCATGCACTTGCGCTGGAAGGCGAGGTCGCCAACAGCCAGAACTTCATCAATCAGGATAATATCTGGATCAAGATGCGCGGAAACAGCGAATGCGAGCCGGACGAACATTCCGCTGGAGTAATGTTTAACGGGTGTGTCGAGCATGCGGTCGATCTCGGCGAACGCGACGATCGAGTCGAACTTGCGCTCGATCTCACGTCGGGACATGCCAAGGATCGCCGCGTTCAGGAAGATGTTTTCGCGGCCCGTGAGTTCAGGATGAAAGCCCGTTCCAACTTCGAGGAGGCTGCCCAACTGGCCCCGATACCGGACGCGCCCGGTGGTTGGTTCGGTGATCCGGCTGAGAATCTTCAAGAGCGTGGATTTTCCCGCTCCATTACGGCCGATCACGCCGACGACCTCTCCCGGGCGCACCCGGAACGACACGTCGTTCAGAGCCCAAAACGATTCTTTGGAGGAATTCCTGCTGGCAGCACCGCCCGCGCGTCGACGAGCCAGATTGCGAACTCCTCTCCAGGGGGCGCTCGCAGCCTCGGTTATGGTTTCGCTTAAAGTCCTGTAAGTCCCCTGATTCGCTCCAACGCGATATCGCTTGCAAACACCTTCAACGGCGATTGCGCAACTCATGAGCGTTTTTACTCCTGAATAGCTTCACAAGTCTCCTGGCAACCGCGATGGCGACGTCGCCGTCAAGGGTAGAGCTTTCCCGCAGCCGTTGCCGGTTTACGCGCGCATCAAGAAGGAGGGGCGCAGGTGTGTAACCCTGGCAATGCAATATCGGTGAACTCAAAAGGGGGGTGCGGCATCGCACGCTCTCGAGGGTCGAGTATTTCCCCCTCTAGCCAAGGAGAAGATGTCCTTCAGTGGGAGAGATCGTGACAAGATTCTCAAAAAAAATTGAGCCGCACGTCGATCCTAGCGGAGGTTCTTCCACGAGCGGCATCGTTATGGATGCGTAAGGGCGAATGCGGAATGTCGGCGGGAGATCCATTCCCGCCGATCCATGTCGAGGGAGTCGAAAGATTTGGCCTCCCTCTCTGAAATTCAAACCACAGAGGTCGGCAACGCAACCCTGCTGTTGACGTCGCTCAACGCCAGAAGCGACCGCGAACGCGCGCGGGTCTCCGGTGCGTGATGGTCTCTCCGATGAGCGGAATAAAGATCGAGGCGGGAGAGGGTATCATCCCAAGGATCACGTCATCGTCACCCTTGGCAAGGACCCTGGGTTGATTGAGGTCGCGTGTTTTCAGCAACCATCGGTCGATGATGGGGGCCGCGACGGTTCCGGTCGTAAGACCCGCAACTGAAGAGAGGTTTGTGAGCGATCCAGGGATAGGAATACGACGCTCACCAACCGAGAGCGCCGGATTCATCACGTCGTCACCGGTGTCGTGTTCGAGTCCGAGCTCGTGACCCAACTCGTGAGCGATGACCGACAGGAGGTCGATGTGATCAAACGCAAGAGCCAGTGGGTTGGAGGTAAACTCCGTGCTGTCGCCGGGTGTGGTGTCAACGAACCATCCATATCCCGCGGCGTCCTTGTCGAGCGTGATGACCCCTGGCCCCGCCATCCCAAGCAACGTTTCGGGGAGGTCGGTGATTTGAAACACGATGTTATTCAGGAGGTTCATTGTCTGAGCATTTGCCCCAGCCTCGCCCCACAACTGAATCGCCCTGGCAACGATCGGCGCGAGCATATCCTGGGTGAGCTCCTCGGCATCGTCCGTACCAGCCTCCGTCGCGTTGACGTGCAGTGCCTGATTCACCGACTGCGAAATTGTCTGCGAGGTACTGGAGAGGAAGGTGGAAGCTCCGTTGTAGACGGCCCAGATAGTGTGCGATCCCGCCGCCAGACTCGCGCTTGTGAACGTGGCAACGCCACCATTGAGTGCCACGGTTTCCAGAACTGTGGATCCGTCCATGAAAGTCACGGTTCCGCTGGGAGTTCCCGTCCCTGACCCCGCCGCGGCAACCGTCGCGGTCAGGGTCATCGACTGACCGAGTATGACCGGGTTGGCCGATGAGTTCAGGACGGTGGTTGTGGAGAGCTGGGATGCGGATGGGTGGAAGACGACGTCAACCCAGTAGTTCGTGGCGTTGTAGCTGTTACTGGGGAAAAGGTTTGACCCGTAAGCGAACACGCCATTGCCCCCGGGCGTTCCGGCGGGGAGCGGATGCAGAGGTCCTGGATTGGTTCCCGAGCTCGCGAAGTAATTGCTCGTGTAAGCATACCCTCCGGAAGGAGCGAGGTATCCGATCACGTAGACGGTGTCGGCGGAGATCGTCACGGGTGTATTAAAGATGGCCTCTTGCCAGCCGTTGGCGGTTTCGTTGGAGAAGGTGACGGATGCGAGCAGGGTACCTGTCGCGGTCCAGAGGTAACCGACGTGAGTTCCGGTGTTAGCCGAGCCCTTGTAGAACCTGACGCCCAGGACGGTACCGGGTACGTCGGCGGTGAACTTCATGCCGAGTACGACCGAGGACAGGTCGTCGGCCGATGCGACAGCAGGGGTCGTATCCGAGGTCCAGACCGTTTGGCCAACGGTTTGTTCGAGTGCGCTGGAGCGACTCGAGGTGTAGCTTGTCGAGCCATTGTAGACTGCCGTGATTGAATGTTTTCCCGACGTGAGGCTCGAGGTTGCGAACGAGGCGACGCCCCCATTGAGTGGCACGGTTCCCAGCGCTGTGGATCCGTCCATGAAGGTCACGGTTCCGCTGGGAGTTCCCGTCCCCGACCCCGTCGCGGCAACTGTCGCGGTCAGGGTCACCGACTGACCGATTATGGCCGGGTTGGCCGAGGAGTTCAGGACGGTGGTTGTGGAGAGCTGGGACGCGGAGGGTTGGAAGAGGACGTCAACCCAGTAGTTCGTGGCGTTGTAGCTGTTACTGGGGAAAAGGTTAGCCCCGTAAGCGAACACGCCATTGCCCCCTGGCGTTCCGGCGGGGAGCGGATGCAGAGGTCCTGGATTGGTTCCCGAGCTCGCGAAGTAGGCGCTTGTATAAGCATACCCACCGGAAGGAGCGAGGTATCCGATCACGTAGACGGTGTCGGCGGAGATTGCCACGGGTGTATTAAAGATGGCCTCTTGCCATCCTGTGGCGGTTTCGTTGGAGAAGGTGACGGATGCGAGCAGAGTACCCGTCGCGGTCCAGAGGTAACCGACGTGGGAACCGGTGTTAGCCGGGCCCTTGTAGAACCTGACGCCCAAGACGGTACCGGGTACGTCGGCGGTGAACTTCATGCCGAGCACGACCGAGTACTGGTCATCGGCCGACGAGACCACGGGCGTCGTATCCGAGGTCCAGACCGTCGATTCGGTTCCGGAGCGGGTCGTTGTGAACGACCAGCTCACGGGCTTGGTCATCACGTTGCCGGCGAGGTCAACGGCTCCGCTGATTGTGACAGTGTACTGGGTTAAAGGATTGAGCGGATGGACCGGGGTCAATGCGAGTGTATTGACCGCGGAGGGATTTCCCGTACTCGAAGACCAGGAAGTACTCATCGGGACGGGTTGGCCGGATGGGTCTGTTACCAAGAAGGTCACAGTGTTCGGATTCACGTTCTCATTGAAGGTTACCGACACGGCCTGTGTGGTGCCGGCTCCCGAGGCTCCGGATCCGGGGGTTGTGGAACTAACGGTTGGTGCGGTGAGGTCGGTCGTGTTGTTACTGAAGATGGGCTCGACCCAGTAGTTCCGACCGTTGTAGGTACTGGTCGGGAACGAGTTGATCGTCCCGAAAACGCCATTGCCCGCGATCATGGGGCTCGAGGGTGCGCGCAACACCCCTGAAGTGACTCCCTTGGCCGTGAAGTAGGCGTCGTCGTATGCAAACCCTCCATTAGGGGCCGAGTACGAGACGATGTAGGTCACATTCGGCATGATCAAGACCGGCATCGAGAAGGAGACTTCTTGCCAGCCGGTGGCGGTTTCGTTCGTGAACGTCGCACTAGCGAGAAGCGTTCCCTGAGCCAGTTGGAGGAAGCAGGTGGATCCGCAGGGGCAGCCCGGGCATGCTCCGAATTGGAGTGTATCGTTGGCGGCCCAGATGTGGGCGACATGGGTTCCGAGGTTCAAGGCCCCCTTATAAAATGATACGCCGGTAACGTATCCTCCGACATCCGAGGTGAACTTCACGCCGAGTTCTAGAGCGCTCGTGTCGTTGGATGAAGCGACGACCGGTGTCGCCGAAGCAGGGAAGAGCGAGGCGTTCGTGATCGGACTGGTCGTGAAGCTCCACGAGGTCGACTCCATCCTGTTGCCGCTCAGGTCGAGCGCGCCACTCAGCGTTGCCGTGTAAGTCGCCCCGAAGCTCACGGCCTGGTTGGGAATGAGGCCAACCGTGTGGGTCGCGGTGTCATACGCGAACGTCGAAGGTACGATGTTGCCAGATGCGTCTCTGAGCACAAACGAAATCGTCGATGGTTGGACGGCTTCACTGAACCCTGCCAGGACGCTGAGGGCTGGCGCGGCATTGGATACGAAGTTCGCGCCGGAGCTTGGGGTAACAGACAGTACGGTCGGCGCCGTGGTATCGACCGGCGCGGTGGTGAACGCCCAGGAGTAAGGGCTGGTCATCTGGGTGCCATCAACCCCTACCGCGCTGTTCACGGTTGCCGTATAAGTGGTCGAGGGGGACAGGGGCGTGCCGGGAGTCAAGGTCGCAAGGCCCGTCGCGGCGTCATAGGAAACGGTAGCCGCGATCAGGCTGCCAGACGGGCCGCGCAAGGTGAAGTTGATCGAACCGGGTTGAACAGCCTTGCTGAATTTGGCCGTGATTTGAGGAGACGTCGCGGGAATACCCGACGCATTTGCCGTGGGGGTGGTGCTGAGGACGTAGGGCACGAGCACGTTACTGAATATGACGTCGACCCAGTAATTGGTGGAATTATAGCTGCTTGTAGGGAAGCCGCTGTCCCACTCGCGAAAGACACCGTTTCCTCCCGACACGGGCGTCGACAAGGCATGAAGTGGTCCCGTATCCACTCCCGACGTAGCGAAGTAGTTGGCGTTCGCGGCGTAGCCACCTGAAGGGGCGAAGTAAGAAACCGTGTAGACGGCTCCCGCCAAGATTGCGATGGGCTGGCTGAACATCGCCTGCTGCCATCCCTGAGAACTCTCGTCGGTGAATGTAACGCTTCCAAGCAATTGCCCCGCGGCGTTCCACAGGTGCCCCACGTGCGTGCCGATATTCGCGGGTCCTTTGTAGAAGCGGACCCCCGTGACGTATCCGGCGATGTTGGAAGTAAACCTTAGGCCGAGCTCATACGCGTTTGGATCATTGGCAGAGGCGACCAAGGGGGCCGCCGAGCTTCCCCAAAGGCTCGCGTTCACAACCGTGGAGGTCGTCGTGAATGACCACGTGACGGGTATGAGCGCATTGCCTGCCAGGTCGAGGGCGCCACTGAGAACGACGGTGTACGTCGTGGACGGTTCCAAAACCCCGTTGGGAATGAACTTGGCGATCCTGGTCGAGGGATCGTAGGACACCTGACCGAGAACCACGTATCCCTGGGGACTCTTGACCTGGAACTGGATCGAGCCCGCCTGTATCGGCTCGGAAAAGGTGGCCGAAATTTGGGGGCCCGAGGTCACGACGCCTGTGCTGCCGGAGGCGGGAGTTTTGGAAGTCACCACTGGGGAGGTGTTGTCGATGGTGATGGTGACGGAACTCGAGGACGTATTGCCGGCCTGATCCCGAGCAATGGCCGTGAGCGTGTACGTGCCGTTGGATACTGTCGTGGTATCCCATGAAATCCGGTAGGGGGCCGTCGTATCGGCTGCGCCGAGGTTGTTCCCATTGAGTTTGAACTGGACGCTCGTGACTCCCATTGCATCACTGGCGACGGCCCACGGCACGACTGTGCCACGATAGACCTTCCCGTCTGGATTTTTGAGCGAGACCACCGGCGCGGTCGTGTCCGCCGAGTTGGATATCGAGACGCTCCGGTTCGGCAAAAGAGTCGTGTTTCCGGCAAAGTCGGTAATGATGGCCGATAGGGTATAGATTCCGTTAGCGAATTTCCGTGTGTCCCAGGAGAGGACGTAGGGGGCGGTGGTGATTTCGGATCCCAGGTTAGCCCCATTGAGCAAGAACTGAACGCTTGCGACCAGCATGTTGTCGGAGGCGGTGGCCGTCAGGCTTCTCACCCCGGAGATGGTTGAACCACTGGCCGGGCTCGTAATCGACCCGGTGGGGGGCGTGGTATCCACTGAACCACTGCCGACCGGGGTGTTCATGTCACTGAGCAATTCGCCGGTATTTAATGGGCGGTTATAAATCCTGACCTGATCGATGAGCCCCTGGAAGTATTCGCCCCAGATCGAATTCCCGCCGATTCGAAGGGCCCCCGTGGAGGTCGCGATCGACCCATTCATGCTTCGGCTGCTCACAAGCGAGCCGTTCACATAGAGTTTCAGTACCGACCCGTCGTATGTTGCCGCCAAAAAGCTCCACGTGTTCAATGGCAGAGTGGATACGCCGTCCGCCGACTGATCGGCCCCTCCAGAGTTGACGTATGCCGCGGGGGGCTGGCCTGCTCCGGAGCTACTGTAGAGCCCATAGGAAAGTCCATTAGCCCTTTCCTTGAGGAAGATGGTCGAGAAGTCGGAATTCGCCGTGGGCTTCACCCAAGCCTCAAGCGTCATTCCGCCTGTCAGGTCGAGGGTCGATGAATCGTTGATCGTGACCCAACTCGACGATCCTTTAAACGATAACGCCTGACCGATCAGGCCGGGGGCCCAGGTCGCGTTTGAGATGATCCCCGAGTTTCCCTTGCCCGACGAGTCATTGAGCGTTGTGCCGCTTCCCTCGTTGAAGTTGTAGGAGGCGACCAGGCCTGTCGTGCTGGTCGGCTGGAGGGATCCCGTGATCGTTGTGCCCACGGTGGCCGTCGTCAAATTCCCACTGTCATCGACGGCGCGCGACTTGATGACGATGGGCCCCACCTGGTCCACAACCCATGTATAGCTCCAGTTCGCCCGTCCGTTGGCCCGTCGCCAGGTGAGGCCACCATCCAGCGAAATCTCGACGCCAGCGACCACTCCACCGCCTAAGTCGGTTGCGGTGCCCACGATCGTGATCGAACTCCCAACCGCGGCGACCGAGTTCGCCTTCGGCCCGGTAATGACCGTGGATGGAGGCGTTACGTCTGTTGAGGCCGTGGCCGCGATGAGCCCGGGTTGAAGTTTCGCTGGCTGGACGCCCATATCAGCAAACAGGTTGACGGTCGCCTGCTGCATGGACGGATCAGGGGTGACTTGCAAGTTATTGTTGTTGCCATCCAGGCCCCACGACCACTGGACCGTTCCGGCTCCAAAGACCAGGGCTCCACTTGAAGCTCGATAGAGCGTGATGGTGTGATTCCCGACGCCAGGGCCCACCTCGGTACCCCAGGGCACGAGGACGTGGCTCGTCGTCGAGAAGGTGGTGGATGACATTTGCATGAGGCCGGCGGGTCGGAACCCATTGTCGAGATCCTCGTCGATCTCGTAACCCACCACGTACTGACCCAGGGTGGCAACTTGGCCTGGTTGAAGGCTTGCAACCGCCGTATTGCGCCAGAAACGCAAGTTGGCGAACTCGGCTGGCACATTCATACTGATGCCGAGGTCAACATTGGCCCGGTCATTCATGTAAATCGTGCCCATGAGTGCGTTCTCAGGTTTCCCGCCGTCGGAGGGGGCACCGAAACGCAGATCGCGCCAGGTCCCGGTCGAGATCCAGGTTGGCGCCTGATTCATGGGGTCGACTGGGATGTTGACTTGCGACTCCTTGTAAGTGACCACGGTGCGCCACGAGGTGCTATCCGTGCTGATACTCGAAGTCCAGCGGGTTTTCCAGAAGATTGAGTTTCCACTGAAGAAGGCAAGGTTAACCCCCGCGTCGCGCGCGGCCTCGACGTTGGCTAACTGCTCCGCGGACCAGTATTCGTCGTGGCCCACCGATAGGAAGGCCTGGTGGTTTAGTATCAAATTCCCGCGTCGAGCCGTGTCGACGTCGGTCGTGTAGGTTACGTCATAGCCGTTCGCTTCCAGCCAGCGAACCATCGGGTATTCAGCATGTAGCGGCCCGTTGAAATTGCCAAGTCCGCCGTAAGTGGCATCCAAGATTAAGGGGCGGTTGTAGCTTACCGCCATGGCGCGCCCGCGCGATTGAAGGGCCGGGTTGTCGCCCGAGTAAGAATAGAGACTCGTGCCCGACCCCACGTTGGACCCATCCCAGAAGTTATAGGCTGCCCAGGTGCTGTCGGAGGTCTGGAACATGAGATCCGAGTGACTGTCGTCGTCACGCACGACGAAATAGATCTGACTGGCCCCTCCTGTATCCTCGCGTCTCACGTTGGCGAAATAGATGCCCGAGGTCATCTCCTCCGGTACGTTCCACGACGTTGAGATGGACCAGTTTCCAGCGTCGATGAGGCCGGTGCTGTAGTCGACCACGGGAGGCGGTTGAGTTTGCCTCGAGGTTTGGGACGAGGGGATCGTCGCCACAAGTCGAGCACCATTGCCCTGGTAATAGCCCATCCGGAAGATGTCGAGATGATAGGGAGCGCCTGATGGGTCGTTGATGCTAAAGGAGATCGTCTGACCAGCGTCGACGCTGATGTCCCTCGCGAAGCCCTGGATGCTCGTGTCGCCGCCGTTGGGCACCATCCACTGGCTCTGAGGCGTGCCGGGGAGTTCGTTCTCGAGGACGATTGGATTGACTGCCAAAAGCGTCCGATCTTCGAGGTGCTCCAGACGCGGGAGACGTTGCTTCGCCCTCTTCGGCGCAGCGATGGAGGCAGAACGTTTGCTCGATCTCTTCATCATACCAGGTTTCATTCGTTGCTCCTCTGCGATGTGCCATACCAATCATGGGACGGCGTCAAAATCCCTGGTTTTCAGGAGAGTCCTCGCCAAACTCCACCGGGGTTCGCCGCGAGGCGTGCCGGGTGGAAATCCGCCAGAAGTCTCCGGACAATAGACTCACGTGTTTCTATGAGCCATCTCGGCCGAACCAGCCTTAAGAAGGCATGAGTGAAACAGTTCGTTCATGTAAAGCGGATTGGCGTTTTGGACGACCTTGAGCAACGAGTCTCGTATTCCAACGCCCTCGGCAGAAACTGTGGGCCCTCGCTGGCTCGGGGAAGGGGCCGAGCTCGAGGTTGAGTTTTCAATCACTTTTCCCACTCAGGACACCCGACGAAGTTTCGCTGCCCAGCATTTCGTCGAGCCTGTCGAGAATCTCCGGGTCGCGGGCGATGTCGAATTTTCGCGCGAAGTGCGCTCCGGAGGCGAACACTTGGGGCAAGTCTTCGAATCCAAGCGTTTTGGGATGCGAACCTTTATTGCTCCAGTCGGTATAACGCAAATTGTTTCCGCAGATCCTAAGGCTCGGATTGTTCAGCAAGATCGTCTGGAAATACGATTCATCAGGGACCGGGATGCCGCGGTAATGACGGTCCAGAGCTCTATGTTTTCGATGGCCTTTCAGTATGTATTTGGCGCATTTCACGTTCGCGGTAAACCATTGCCAACCTGCGTAGCAACGAAACCTTTCTGAGAATGGGAGGAGTCGCCTGGTTGCAACTCCGGGCAATTCATAACGCCAGGTTTCGAATCCCCGCGATAAAGATAAGGACGGCAATGTAAGATATTTTTTCATGTAACGATGATGAGATGTTTTCCACCTTTCATCGTTCGTGTCGACATCGCCCCGCCCGACGTCGGGGCCTATCGCCAAGTATTGGATATAGGCGTCGTAACTGGATTGACCCAGTTCGTCCAGAATCGTGTCGGCGTCCTTCGTCGGATAGTCCGACGCGCTAAGGAGAACGAACCATTCGGGAGCGGATGCGTTGTCATAAAGCAATCGAAGTGCGGCCAGCGTGGCGACTACGAGTGAGAATCCGCCCCAAGATGTCTTTATATAATCTCGCACGAATCGGACCGATGGGGGGAAGCCGGTGGTCACCAGGTCGCACTGACTGAAATCATGGTGACAGACGATGGGCGGATCGTTAAACATCGAATTCAGTCGGTTGAGTAGTTTCACCAACTGTTCGGGATTTCTGTGAGACAAGATGATAAACCCGATGGGTGCTTGGCTCATGCTCGGGACCTCGATCTGTTGATGACTCGTAAAGCTCGCAAGGTCTCCACGGTGGGCCTCAGGGTTTCCCAAACCTTTGGGCCCATCATGTGCTTCCAGTGCATGGTTTTGCCGGAGAAGTGTGACTTCAGTCCGGGATTCGCGCTTAGGGCGAATTCCAGGTAATCTCGGCTAGTCCTTGTTTCTCCACGGTCGAACAACCTGTGTGATTCCCAAAGGGCTTCAAGGGCTTCCTCGGCCAATCGGCGTTCGGCGAGGACTTGTAACGAGGGAGAACCAGCCAGTCGTGTTCCGTATTCTCGGAACAAGGTGTCAAAGGCTTCCTTTCGTTGCTTTAGATCCTTCAGGTCCGCATAGCGAAGGTTCATGTTGTCGGTATGGATTCGGTAATAGGCCTGCTCTGTGTCAATGAATCCCAAGGGAGCGTGAGCAGCGATGCGCAGCCACATCTCCATGTCGCCCGAGTGGGGAAGTTCTTTCCGATATCCACCAATCTCTCTTTGTAGCCTCGTCCTGACTACGGCCGTCGGGGTGGGGACAATATTGCGGTATGCTTTGCACGAGGCTTCGATAAATTGTTCGCGGGACTGTACCCACCATCGATACTCGTGATCGTCCGCGCACGTCTCCTGGATCAGTTGCCCAGGCCTGAGGGTGATTTGACGCCCGTATGTCATTCCGACTTCGGGATGGGCGTCCATCAAACGGGCGGCACGGAATAGTGCGCCTGGTCTTAGCATGTCGTCGGCGGAGAGGAGCAAAAGGTAATCCCCTGTTGCCCACGCCAGGCCTTCATTGTAGGTCGCGATATGCCCTAGGTTGAATGTATGTCGTCGAAATTCAACCCGCTGGTCGCGATTAGCGATCTTGCCACCAATCAGAGGTGTGTCGTCAGTCGATGCGTCATCAATTATGAGAATGCGAAGAGCAACTCCATGTTGGCTCAATACACTGTCGAGGCATTCATTCAAAAAATGCCCGTAGTTGTAGCAAGGGATGATGACGCTGACAGTGCTTATTGGCATTGGTGCTCCTTGTTGTGGCCACGAACCGACTCCAGCGGCCGCGCTGGAATGCCGACGACGGTGTTCCAGGTGCGCACATCCTTAAGGACCACCGCGCCCATGCCAATGAGACAGCATTCACCAATTTGGAGGTTCTGGCGGATGGCGGCCCGGGCGCCGATGTAGCAGCTCCGCCCGAGACGGACCGCTCCGCTTATCACCGCCCCCGGGGCGATCACTACATAGTCTTCAACCTGAGTATCGTGCCCGAGGATGCAACCCGCTCCGAGCGCGACATGCCTGCCGATTTTGATGTTCCCGGCGATGGAAACACCAAAGTTGACCAAAGTGCCCCGGTCGAGCTGCGCCCTGCTCGAGACCGAGGCGGACGGATGAATCAACGTTGCGAATTGGTCTTCCCTCAGACCCGTTCGGGCAATAATCGCTTCTCGGTCGCGGAAGCTCCGATCACTACCAATTACGTTGATGAACTGGTGGTGTTCAAACCGAGTCGCCTCTTCGAGGGAGCCGAGGATCGGCAGACCGGCACATTCGCTCCCTCGCGGCCTGACGTCGTCGAGAAATCCGCGCACCGTCCAGGTGGGTGCGCGGTGATTGATCGCCTCGATCACATCGAGCGCATCAAGTGCATTTCCCCCGGTTCCGATCAAAATAATCGACCCACTCATGATGGACCCGATCCCGCCTGGACCATGGCGGCGTTCGAGAGGGCTTCGATCAAGCGGTCCTGCTCATCGAGGCTGATGGAGTCGAAGAGCGGTAGGAGGATAACCTGGTCCCGCGCAGCCTCGGACTTGGGCAGGGGGGAGTTTGCTCGGGAGTGATTAGCATAAGCGGGCTCCTGATGCGCATTCATGATCCCTCGACGTGTGCTGATGCCTCGATCCAATAGGTATTGCATGAGGGTGTCGCGGTCGAGCGGATAGTCGTCGGTAACCCGGACGGCATACGACTGGAAGTTGGTCGACACTCCCTTCGGTACGTGAGGGGGCTCCAGCCCGGGGATTCCGCGCAAGGCTTGCGAGTAGTACGCGGCGATCTCCTTTCTCCTGGCCACGATCCCTGGCAGACGGCGGAGCTGAACGCACCCCACAGCCGCTTGAATGTCGGTCATCCGGTAGTTGAAGCCGACCTCGTTGTACTCCTCGAAGACCACCGAGCTGGAGGAATGCCTGACCGTGTCGGGAATCGACATCCCATGTTGGCGGAGCAGCCGGAAGCGCCGGTCGAGCTCGGGGTCTCGGGTCGTGATCATTCCTCCTTCGCCGGTGGTAATGACCTTGCGCGGATGGAACGAGAAGCAGGCCACCGTACCGTGGGGCCGTCCAATGCGTTCCCACTGTCCGTCAACGAGGACCTCACTTCCGATTGCACAGGCTGCGTCTTCAACGACGGGGAGTCCGTGTCGGCCGGCGATTTCGAGAATCGCGGCCAGGTCGCATGGAAGCCCAACCTGGTGCACCGGAAGAACCGCACGGGTGCGAGGGGTGATCGCCTCCTCCAGGAGCGAGGGGTCGATGTTGAACGTCCGCGGATCGATATCCACGAACACCGGTACGGCCCCGCATTGACGGATGGCGTTTGCCGTGGCAATGAAAGAGTGGCTGACCGTCACCACCTCATCCCCGGGACCAACTCCCAGGGCATACAGCGCAAGGTGGAGAGCGGTTGTGCAGTTCGAAACGGCACAGGCGAAGGGCGCACCAACGTAGTGCGCAAAGCTCTCCTCGAATGCGGCGACGCGGGGCCCCTGCGTGACCCATCCAGAAAGAATCGCATCACGCGCGGCGTCGGCCTCCGCATCGCCAAGCAACGGGCGGCTGATCGGGATGTTGGGTCGGTGGGGAACCATCAGGCCGGTACCTCCTTCGTGGTCGAGGAGAGAAACCAATCCCTCAGGTTTCGCAAACCTTCCGACAGGTTAACTTCGCTCACGAAGCCAAGCTCGTCGCGGGCTCGCGCGATGCTGGCGAGCCGTCTCGGAACGGGGTTTACCTTGCGAGGGGGATGAAACTCAGGTCCAAGATGGTACGCCCCGGTCACCGCCTGAATTTCCTCCCACA
>Ga0182738_1005426_pt1 | contig 13618 bp, 15 predicted proteins | sample eDN5th30CBELigMG_FD_128876 | JGI IMG/M metagenome (GOLD analysis project Ga0182738, IMG submission 128876) | Enriched Miracle-Growth compost microbial communities from Emeryville, California, USA - eDNA 5th pass 30_C BE-Lig MG (version 2)... ...
GTCCCCTACGGGGCGCCAATTCCCGGTTGATGCTGAAGAAGAATTACGTTCCCCAACCGAATTCACGAAATTCGGTCCAATGAGCCTTCGTGTCACCGATTGCAGTTCGACGTTTTGAATCTTGCGCCATTCGACGAGTTCATGCGCTGAAGAATAGACAGAGCAGTGGCATTATTGGCTCTGGCAATCGGCGTCATGAACCTGCCCTCTCAAAATCCGGATCGCAGGGTATCATCACGCGTACTTGGCTCGCTCAAGAAGCTTATCGTAGCTTGGTAAGCCCTGGCGGTCGTGCTCGATCAGGAAATTATTCATCGTTTCGATTTCTTGGCGAGAGTCAAGGAAGCCTGGGCTGTTGCTCGCCTCTGGCAATGCCTTTTCAGCGTCCGTCGCCGCCTGGAGCTTTGCGTACAGCTCTGCTCTCAAGCTGTCCCCGTTACGCGCCATCCAATCAATATCTTTCTGCATCTTATCAAACTCGGCCAACCATTTCTTCTTGTCGAGTTCCGATAAGCGGTCACTGTCCTTCACGTAGGACTTGGCCTCATCGAGGCTGTGGAAGGTCCCGAGGCCATTGAACATGTAAGTAATTTGCTCTTCTCCATGCTCGGTAGAGGATGCGTCTTGCGTTGAGGATTTCTCCGCGAGATCGACGGCAAGCATGCCAGCCGCCGATGTTGCCGACTTCATTCCTCGCGACGGCTCGCTCGATACGCCGTTGGCGGCTTCCAGGATAGTGTCAGCGGCATTACCCATCTGTTGGCGCCCGAGTGGAGTGAGGTTGCGAACCGAGACCAGAAGAGAAAGGGCGGTGCTGCCGAAGGGTAAAACCGAGGTCATCGTCCTATTGCTCCGTTCTCTCGGTATTCGGATTTTCTGGCGCTGCTAACTGCTCATTTCCACTTGGCCTATGTCTTTTGGCCGGAAAGTTGTTAACGCCGCGTTAACCATCAGGGACCGGCGTATCAACACAGCTTGCTCTCACCGCACGAGTCCGGAACGCATCGCAGCGGCCTCTCGCTGGTATGATCCTGGAACCAGTTCGAGCACCGCGTCGGCATGGGCGATCGTCGCGGGCCGGTGCGCGACGATGATCCGCGTCATTTCGAATGCACGCAGTGCCTCGGCGATCGCAGCTTCGGTCGGTTCGTCGAGGTGGCTCGTCGCTTCGTCCAGAAACAGAATGGACGGCCGGCGATAGAGCGCACGCGCTAGGATCACGCGCTGCTTCTGCCCGCCCGAAAGCGTCGAGCCCATATCTCCGACAAGCGTTTCAAAACCCATTGGCGTCTTGCGGATATCATCAAGGATTGCGGCACGCGCGGCGCATTCTTCGAGCCAGGTAAAATCCATCCTCTCATCGAAAGACGAGATGTTCTCCGCAATCGATCCGGCAAAAAGCCCGTCGTTCTGCATGACGCCGGCAATGCGAAGCCGATAGGCTGCGGGGCCATCCGCCGTGCGAATATCACGGCCATCGACCATGACTGTGCCTTCGCTCGCGGGAAGAAGCCCCATCATGATTTTCAAGAGCGTGGTCTTCCCGCATCCCGACGGCCCTACGATCGCGATGCTCGTTCCGGGAGCGACATTAAATGAAAGATTTTGAAATACCCACGGCTCATCGTCGCCGTAACGCAATCCGAGGTTCTGCACGCCGATAGCGCTCGCACCGCCCACCTTGATCGCGGGATGAATTGCAGGAGCGGAACTCACGTCCTGCCGCTCTTCTGGCTCGCAAGAGACAATATCCGAAAGGCGATCGGTCTGCACGTTGAGCATCCGCAGTTGGAATCCGGAATTGATCAGATTGCCGATGCGCGTCGAGAATTGATCGCGATATGCCAGAAACGCCACAAGCATGCCGAGCGTCATCGACTGATCGATGACCGCGCCGGCGCCAAGCACCAGAAGGATCAGCCGGTCCGCACCGAACAGGAATTCGTTAGCACGGCCGAATACCAGATCGAGCCGTTGCATGCGGAGGCGCGCGTTCAGCGCCGCAACAAGCTGGTTCATCCAAGTGCTGCGTCGGCGCTCGCGAAGCCCCAACAGCTTCACGCTCGCCATGCCGCGCACCGTTTCGATAAAATGGGTCTGCTGGCGCGCTTCGGCGACGATGGCTTCTTCGCTCGCCTCGCGGTAGGCCTTGTAGGCAGCGATGCGCAATCCCGTGGTGAGGACCGTCGACGCGGCAACGACAAGTGCCAGCCAGCCGCCGTAAATAAAAAGCATCACGGCCATGCTGACCGACATGATGCCGTCGAGGACCGCCTGCACCATCTCATTCGTCAGAGCTTTCTGGATCGTGTTGAGCGAGCCGAAGCGCGAGATGACGTCACCGACGTGACGCTTTTCGAAATAATCGAGCGGCAGCCTCGACAGATGGTCGAACATGCGCGCGGAACAAAGATAATTGACGTTGGTGCCTGTCAGCATCGTCGTCCACGTGCGCGCCACGGCGAGAACGAGTTGAAGGATGAGCAGCAGGACAAGGCCGATCGCCACCACGAGCAATAGATCGCGGTCCGCGTTGACGATAACTTCGTCAATGACGATCTGCGAAGCGATGGGCAGCAGAATTGCGATAAACTCGATGCCAAACGATAAGAGAAGAACCTGAGCCAGCGCCGAGCGAAGCCCGGAGATGTCGCGAAAGAGGTCTCTCAGGCGAAACGTTACGCTCGGCCGCTCGCGCACGAAATTCGTCGTCGGACTCGCTTCCAGCACAACGCCTGTAAACTCACGAGAGGCTTCGGCAAGACTGACATTGCGGCGCCCGAGAGCCGGATCATGAATGACGATGCTGTTGGAGCGCACCTTCGCCAGAACGACGAAATGATTGAGTCCCCAGTGAAGAATGCAGGGCCGCTTCAAGCGCGCGAGATCCTGCATCTCGATGCGCAGCGCGCGCGTTGCGAGTCCCATCGCTCCGGCCAAATTGACAAGATTGCGCAGCGTCATCCCTTTCAATGACAACGCGTAACGGCGGCGCAATGCACCAAGATCGATGTGCCGGCCATAATGGCCAAGTACCATCGCCAGGCAGGCCATGCCGCATTCCGCCGCCTCTGCCTGAAGAACAACGGGCATGCGCCGGCCGAAACCGAATTTGAGTGCTTCGCCGAGCGCCATACTCACGTTCCTCCCGTTACAAGGTCGAAGCTGCGCTTTGCGTGATACAGCGGATCGAACAGCCAGCGATAAAGCGGACGTTTTTCGAGTGCGATGTCGGCCTCGACCCGCATTCCGGCTTCAAGCGGCCGTTCCTCGCCGTACGCCGTCACGGTATTCCGGTCGGGACGAACGACGATCCGATAGACGCCGCCCTGCGCTTTGTCGGTATCCTTCAATCCGGATGCATCGAGCGCATCGCCGGATTCGACAGGCGCACGCGTTACCTCCGTCACGACACCGCGATAGAGACCGAACCGCTGAAAGGGGAATGCCGAGTATCGCAGCATGACCACGGCCCCCTTTTCGACAAAGCCGATCGCGGATGAATCGACGAAGAGATTGGCTTGCAGGCGTCCCTCGCTTGGAAGCAGCGTCAGCAGAACAGCACCAGGAGCAACACTCTGTCCGGCCTGTACGCGGATCGAAGTCAGGATTCCTTTGTCCGGGGCGCGAATTTCTATTCCCTGCTTTGCTTCACTCTCGGCAATTTGCTGCTCAAGCTGAGCGGACGAGCGATCCATCTCCGCAAGTTCCTGCGCCAACTTTGAATCGAACGTCGTGAGCTTCGCTTTGACGTCCTCGATCTTGCCTTTGATCTGCAGGCTCGCCTGATTGAATTGAGCCAGCTGAGCCGTCGCCTGCATATAGAGATAGTTCTGACTCTGCAGATCCCCCGCGCGCGCGAGTCCGGACGAAACAGCTTTCGCGAGCGTCTCCACACGTTGCTTCAGCGGCGGAACAAGCTCACGTTGAAGCTTAACCTGCTCATCGAGCTGGATGGATTGAGCTTCGAGATTTTTGCGTTGCTCCTCAAGAGCATCCTTCTCGTCTTTAGCTGTCGCCGCCCGGAGCCTGCGCTGTTTGACGATACTGTCTTTCTGACGGCGCAGTTCTTCGATGACACGTTTCTGCGTCGGGCCGTTGGCCGAAACCGCATCGAGATCGACGGTGTAAAGTAACTGTCCTTTTGTGACGTGATCGCCTTCTCTTGCACCGGAACTGCTAACACGACCGGCGACCGGACTGGCAACAGTTATCAAGCCAACGTCGGGCGTGAGAACGCCGAGAGCATGAACACGCCGCGTGTAGGCGCCGATCACCGAATAGGCGATGGCCGATAGCATCAATGCAAGACAAACAAGCGCCACGATGCGCAGCGGAAGAGGCTGCACCAACTGAGCATCGCCAAGCCAAGCATTCCGTCGAGTTGCCGCGACCTGACTACGAAAAAGCGGAGAACTCATATGCACCAGTGTTCGCTGCCAACCGGGCTCAACACGATCAAAACTCTCTGCGTTGCTTGCTGGAAATTGCGTTGCAGCCATAACAACGAAAGACATTGGCAGGAGGTTGCCGGATCACGTGTCGTTTCGCCGCAAATTCTACCGTGCAACGAACTAAGGCTACGTCAGTATTCGTTTAATACGCTTGCTCGTCATTCGATGCTGCATGTGATCACCGGCAAAGCATCGCGAAACGCGGAGACAACATGGAAAAGCAATATCTGTCTAACGGTCCGCGTTGTGAATTATGCTCGCAATTTTCGCAAACTTTTCGTGGTTGAACAGCGCGACGTCGCCAGTACATCGTTAGCCGCCGGACGCTCGAAGTGGCGTCCAATCACTGAGCAAGAAAGGAGCATTTATGCTGCGTAACAGCGAGACAATCCGTGAGCTCGACGTTTCTGAACTCGATCAGGTCGGCGGTGGACTTTCTCTAGGCGTAGGCGTGAACCTCGACCTAAGCAGCGAACTTGGCGCCGTCTCAGGCGTGCTCGATACGGTGCTCGGAGCCGTTGGCGGTTTGGTCGGCGGTGTCGTCGGTGGCGTAACCGGCTGATAGCCTAATCAATCGGGGCGGCGTCAGCTGTTGTGACGCCGTCCCGGTACTTTCGCGCCGGATTGCGGCGACCATCGTAAACATCATGTCTTGCGAGGCTCATGCCGATAAAGTTCGCGCGCTGCGGATTTCAGGGACAAGTCAGCTCGCTTCCCAGCCGGTTTATCGGGCTATCGGAAGACGCCTACCTTCGCGGCATCGGCTTTATCGAATATCGCTACAAGGACTCCGGCGCGACTATGCAGGGCGTTGCCGGCGTTTTGATTTGCGCTTGCGAATGCGGGCCTGGGAGTGCGTTCTCGTTTAGCTTTGCTGCAAACGCCGCGGGCTTTCGCGATATGTTCATCCTGCGCGGGCCTGATGACGACGTGACGGCGTCTTGGACGGGCAGCCATCGCGGACGCCTTCTCGCATTTGCACCGCATGTGCTCGAAAGACTCTACCGCAAACCTCTGTCGCAAATTCACATCGAGCCCGCATTCGGCGATCTTCACGATCGGACGCAGGTTCTTTATCTGCTTGCCTCATTAGCCGACGAGCATTCCGGCAAACGCCCGCTGGACCCTCTATTCGTGGAGAGCGTCGCGCTTTCTGTCCTGCGGGCATCCGGAATTACGCCGTGGGAGAAAGTTCGAAAGCCGCCGACGCTTTCGGCGGCGCAGATCGGCGTTGTTCGCAACCTCATCCATGCCAATCTGACCGGTTCTCTCACGTTGCGGGAAATGGCAAGTGCCGTCGATCTAAGCGAAAGCTATTTCGTTCGCGCGTTCAAGGGTAGTTTCGGCGAGACGCCCTACAGATATGTCCTCCGCGAGCGCGTCGCGTTGGCGCAAACGCTCATTGAGAATAGCGAGCTTCCGCTGTCCGAGATTGCCCTCCCCGCCGGCTTTGCAGACGCAAACCGGATGGGGCGCACCTTCCGCCAAATCACCGGCCACAGTCCAACCGGAACAACGAAATCCCGGCGACGCGTAAGGCCGAGCTAATCTCCGTGCGCACCTAAGCCGCCCCGGAGACTAGGAGCGCGACGGCAATGGCGATACCGGCTCTATCTCGGTTTCACTATGGTTCAACGCGAGCAGCGCCAGGAATGTCAACGCTGCGGCGCCGGTCAGATACAATCCGACGGCTTGGATCCCGAACTTTGTCGCCAGCGTCGTCGCAATGTAAGGCGCGAGTGACGCACCGAAGATCCCGGCCATGTTGAACGCCAGCGACACACCGGTATAGCGAACGCCAACCGGAAACGGCTCGGAAAGCGCTGCGCCGAGCGGCCCATAGGTCATGCCCATGAGAGCCAACCCGAGGATCATGAACACCGTCGCCCCGGCATAGCCTCCCGCACCGAAGAGCGGCGCGAACAGCAAACCGAATGCCCCAATCGCCGCCGTCGCCCAAAGCAAAACGCGGCGGCGGCCGAAACGGTCGGCCAACCATGCAGCGAGCGGTATCGTCAAACCGAAAAACAGTACACCAATGATCTGAATGGGCAGAAATTCTTCTCGCGTAAATCCAAGGGCACTAATTCCCCAGCTCAAAGCAAAAACCGTCATCAGATAAAAAAGCACGAACGTCGCGAGCGCACCGAAAGTCCCAAGAACGAGCAAGCGGAAGTGTTGAGAGAATACAGTCATCAGAGGAACGCGCACGCGTTCGTCGTTCTCAATGACCTTCTTGAACGCGGGCGTCTCCGAAATACGCAGCCGCACGTACAGCCCAACAAAAACGAGCATGGCGCTGGCGATGAATGGAATACGCCAGCCGAACGCCGCGAACTGCTGATCCGTCAACGTTTCAGTGAGCAAGAGAAAAATACCTGTCGAGCACAGGAACCCAATCGGCGCGCCAAGTTGCGGAAACATGCCGAACCACGCCTTTTTCGATTGCGGCGCGTTCTCCGTGGCGAGCAACACCGCCCCACCCCACTCGCCGCCGAGTCCCAATCCCTGGAAAAAGCGGCACATCGCTAACAGGAAGGGCGCCCAAACGCCAGCAACCGCGTAGGTCGGAAGGAGCCCGATCGTCACCGTCGCCAGCCCCATCGTCAAAAGCGCCGCGACCAACGTCGCCTTTCGGCCGATGCGATCACCAAAATGGCCGAAGAGCACCGCACCAATCGGACGCGCGAAAAATGCGATGGAGAATGTCGCGAACGATTGAAGCATCGCCGTTGTCGCGTCCGCATTCGGAAAGAACAACTGCGGAAATACGATAACGGCTGCCGTCGCGTAGATGTAAAAGTCGAAAAACTCGATCGTCGTCCCAGCAAGGCTGGCAAGCAGCACGCGGCTTGTCGAAGCGTTCGGCGATCCAGTCAAAGTGCCCACCTTGTCAAGTTATGAAATCGGTTGATTCGACTTGGCCGAATATTCCAGCCGGTGACAACCCCTGCAAGTTGCAGGTACGCTACAATTCGGAAAATAACCACCGATCCTTACCAAGGCGGGATACCCATCGGGCTGACCGCCCAGACAGCAATAAGGGCATTTGGGAATCTCTTCGATCTATCGGAATCGGTTTCGATGGCTCCGCGCGAGGGATCATTCTGTGTCTATTTTCGACATTGCCGCCATTGTCCTCATTCTGGCGACCGTCATAGGCATCATCAACGAGCGCCTTTTCGGCATACCTCGTGTCATCGCACAATTATTGGGATCGCTTGTTCTATCGCTGGGCGTAATCCTCGTCAGCCACGCGACAGGAGATTATCGCTACGCCACGCTGCTCCAGAATGGCCTTAACGGCGCGCACCTGCCACAGATTCTGTTAAACGGCGTCCTCGCGTTGCTGCTATTCGCGGCGAGCCTCAATGCCAATCTCCATGATCTGAAAGCCAACGCTGTTTCAGTTTTCTGCTTGGCGACGATAGGTGTCCTTCTATCGACCACGATTTTTACGATTTCCTTCTGGGGAGTCTTGCACGCCCTTGGCATGGCCGTCCCGATCGTGTGGTGCTTCGTTCTGGGGGCCATTCTGGCGCCCACCGACGCAGTCGCCGTCGAAGGATTGCTGCGGCATAGTCCTCTTCCCGATGCCCTGAAAACAACGATTATCGGCGAAAGCCTTTTCAACGACGGCACGGCCCTCGTGCTCTTTATCACGGCACTTGCCGCCATCGAAGGTCGGCACCACCTCATTGGACACGGTCACGTTGCGGCTGCCATGATCATCGAAGGCGGCGGCGGGATTGCGCTTGGATTAGCGACAGGCTTCGCCGCCGCGTGGATCATGTCCCTGATCCGGGATGACGAGATCGCGATATTTGCATCATTAGCTTTGGCTCTCGGCACCTATCGGCTCGCCACCGCCTTAGGTGTGTCCGGTCCCATCGGCGTCGTCGTTGCCGGCATCGTTCTCGCGAACCGCACGATCGCGACGGCAAGCGAACGCGAACGGCGGCATAAGGTCGGCGTATTCTGGGCGCTCATCGACAACCTTCTGAACGTATTGCTATTCGTCCTTCTCGGCTTCGAGATCTTTGCCATGAATTTATCTTGGCTCGCCGTCGTCTCCGCTGCGATTGCGATCCCGCTCGCCTTTCTATCGCGATTTTTCAGCGTGGGTCTGCCACTATGGCTCTTTCGACAACCGCTGGCCGCAGATGGGCGCGTGCCATTCTTGCTGACATGGCTCGGCCTTCGAGGAGCGATTTCCGTTGCTCTGGTGCAAATCATTCCCCAAGGGCCCTATAACGACGCCCTCTTGGCCGCATGTTACGCCGTCGTGATTTTCACCGTCGTTATTCAGGGCCTTTCGACTCCGCGCGTTATTTCCGCGATTTATGGCAACCGCGCCGGCAGTACTTCAGAATAGGTATTTCAATTCGCAGCAATTGAGAAAATAATCCCAATAATAACCAATTCACATTTAAGGCACGGCCGCACGGAATAAGCGGCGATAGACTCGAATTGAACTTGAAATGTACGAGTTCAGTATAATTCGAGGAGGTTCTCCAATGTCAAAGTCCGTATCTTTCGCGACAGCGATCGGATTTGCGGCACTCGTCGCGCTTCCGGCTGTCTCTGAAGCCCATTGCCTGCATTTTAAACGCTGGGAAACCAGAACGACCGCCGCGTTCACCGAAACCGGCCATGCCGTACGGCGCTTTGGCGACGGCGTCGTCCGCGCCACCGATCGCGTCTTCGGCTGGGTCTTCTGCAAGAGAAACCATCGCATCTGAGCGCAGTTCGCCGACAGAAACGCTGAGCTTTCGTCACCGACGACTTTGAGTTGAGCCGCCTGCATCCCGCAGCGCGGCTCACCCCGAATGCGTCAAGCCAGCTTTATCGCCGCCGGAAATGTAGCCATCGGTTCGATCGGCGACGTGCCGTGATCGAAAGAGCGCCACGGCGTTCCGGCGCAGCTTTCCCCTAAAATCGAGACTCCGAAAATATCTTCGACCGCAGCGCGCGATAGAGGTTCCGCACGCGTCGCCGACGCCGCCAGCCGCCCTTCCTGAAGCACCAAAATCCGATCGGCAAACGTGTGGGCCAACGCCAGGTCGTGCAGAACGACGATGCCCAATATGCGCTCTTCGTGAGCGAGTTTACGTGTGTGGTGCAGGAGCGCCAATTGATGCCGGATATCCAAGCTGGCGATTGGCTCATCGAGCATGAGAATCCGATCGGCCTCGAGCGTCTGCCCGGCGGAGAGCTGCGCCAAAGCGCGAGCGAAGCTGACGCGCTGCTGCTCTCCGCCTGAAAGCGTCAGAAAACCACGCTCCGCGAACGACGCCGCATCCGCTTCCGCCAATGCCGAAACGGCAATCCGATCACGATCCGCCTGTGACAGACCGGCTCCGACCCCCTCGGCTCCAAGCCGTACAACCTCGAATGCCGTGAACGGAAAAACAACGCGCGAATTCTGCAACATGACTGCGCGCTTTGCGGCGAGCCGTCGCTGTGGAATTGAGGAAAGGAGTTCGCCCGAGATCGAAACGGCCCCCCCGGTCGGCTTCGGTTCCCCAGACAGCATGCGTAGCAGCGTCGATTTACCGGCGCCGTTAGGGCCAACGATCGCTATGACCGATCCGGCCTCGGCGGTGAAGCTCACTTGATCGAGAAGGCGCCGATTTCCGATTTGGAATGAAACGTCACGAACGGCAAGCAGCTCGGTCATACCGCAAGCTCCGGACCGCGGCGCAACAGCAGCCAGATGAAGAATGGCGCGCCGATGGTCGCTGTGATGATACCAATCGGCAGCTCGCTCGGAGCAACGATGGTTCGCGCAATGATGTCAGCCCCGACCAGAAGCGTGGCGCCAAGTAGCGCCGAAGCGGGAAGCAGAAACCGATAGTTTGCGCCGACTGAAAGACGGAGCAGATGCGGAACGATAATGCCGACGAAACCAATCATGCCCGAGCAGGCCACCGATGCGCCGACTGCGATCGATACAAGAAGGATTGCGGCGGATTTCAAACGCTGCACATTGACGCCAAGATGAAAAGCCTCCGCCTCGCCCAGCGCCATCGCATTGAGGCCATGCGCCAGAAATGGCATTGCAATGAGCGACGGCAGGATCATCGGCAAAACAATTCCGACTTTTCCCCATGTGGCGCCGCCGAGTCCGCCCATCGACCAGAACGTCAGGTCGCGAAGCTGGCGGTCATCACTGATGTAGGACAGCCATCCTATGCCGGCGCCGGCCAGCGCGCCGAACGCGATGCCTGCGAGGAGCATCACCGCCATCGACGTTCGCCCCCCACGGCTCGCCACCACGTAGAGCATGAGGGTCGACCCAAGCGCGCCACAGAACGCCGCCACCGGCAGAAATATAAATGGAAAGTTCGCCGCAGCGCCCGAAACGATTTGCCCGCCGAGCACGATCGCAACAGCGGCAGCAAATCCCGCGCCGGACGAAACACCGATCAAGCCCGGATCGGCGAGCGGATTGCGAAACAGACCTTGCATAACGGCGCCGGCAACCGCCAATCCCGCACCAACCACCGCCCCAAGAAGCAATCGCGGAATCCGGATTTGAGTAATGACAAGCGCGTCGCGCGCGAAATCCAGCTGCTTCGCGCCGTCCACTCCGAGCAAGACGTCGATAACGCGGCTCGGCGCTATGCTGATCGATCCGAGACTGATCGCCGCCAACGCAATGACCGCAAGCAAAGCGACAAGAACTACCAACGCAAACGTTTTACGGTAGGCCGTCTGTAGGGGCGCATGCATTACTTATGATCGGAACCCTGTTCCGCCTTCGCAATCTCAGGATACGCCGCCAAGAGAAGGTCTCGCGCGGCATCCGGGGTACGCGGGCCAAAGCCCAACAGATATCCGCCGTCAAAAACGAGGATCGACTTTGTCTTGCCTGCGGGTGTCGCGGCGAACGCCGGATTGGCGAGAATGCTATCGACGGTCACAGCTTGCGGACCGCCGTGATTCATCGCGATGATGACATCCGGCGCAACTTCGAGCAGCGCCTCATCGCTAATCGGCTTCCACCCCTTCAGCATCGATGCCGAATTTTGCAATCCGGCAAGCGCGATGATGCCATCCGCCGAAGTGCCCTCGCCGCCAACCGTCGCACGTCCGTTCAGGAACGAGAGAATGAATAGCGCGCGCCGGGGTTTGTGGATTTTCTCCCGCAGACGATCCACCGACTTGAACTGCTTTTCCGTATCGGCGGCGAGTGCCGCGCCCTTGTCGACGTCTCCGACAAGACCGGCAATTTCTTTGATCTTCTCGGTGATCCCTGCGGGCGTCGAGACCTCCGGCACCCGCACAATCTCGACGCCAGCGCCTTCAACCGTCTTCAACACGTCGGGTGGTCCGGCAGATTCGATGGCGACAATCATCGACGGATTGAGCGAAAGCAGACCTTCCGACGAAAGCGCGCGGACATAACCGACGTTGGCTTTTTCCTTGAGCGCCGACTCTGGAAAGAGGCTCGTCGTATCGACGCCCACGAGAAGATCCGAATGACCGAGCGCGTAAACAATTTCTGTAACGACTCCGCCCGCAGCAACGATCCTCGGTTTCACTGACGCCTGCGCGGTCCCCGCCCCGGATGAATTTCCAGGCTCGGCGCTGGCCGCGAATGGCGTCAGAGCCAGGCACAAAAGCGCGAGAACAGCCGATAGCGAGATAGCTTTCATCGATAAATCAATCGTTCTTTGCCGATGCCGTTGCCGCACGCAACGCTTCGAAGCGCGCCAACTGATCGGGCTTGAGGTTTTTGTCGGCATCCCGGCCGACGAATATCTTGAACATCGCCTGCCCCTCGCCGTTGATGAATTGCAACGAACACGAGCGCCGCTTGAAAAACGGGCGGTCGACGAAATAGATCGCCGCACACCGCTCGATCTTCAAATGTCCGCCGAGCGGACTATCCCCGTGGATATTGAAATATCCACGGGCATGCGTGCCCGGCGGAATGGTGCATTCGGTCTCGAAGACACCGTCCGCAGTATGAACGATGAACACCACCGTTCCCCATCCGGTGAGATCCTCCCAGATGCCATCGAAGCTCTCCTTCGGAGCCGCCGCTGCGTTGGCACTCGGCAGGCAATCGAGCACATCGCGATAAGGAACCGAATGCTCGTTGGCGATAACCTCCAGCACACCATCGGGATTGTCGCGAAGCGCGGCACGCACCGCGCTTTCGGTCGTGGAATCGCGAAATGAGCTGGCAAGCGCGGAAAGCGTCATGTCGAAATCTTCTTTCTACTCAGCGGCGGCGTTGAGGCTCAGCGTCTGGACCGTGTGAAAGCCTTCGAATTGCGGATGCCCGAGAAACATCGGCTTGCGATCGCCCGCACCCTTGTGCGAGGCGCGAAACGCGTCTGAATTCGTCCACGCTTTGAAGTCTTCTTCGCTGGCCCACGTGGTGTGGGAGGAATAGAGCGTATGATCGTCCTGCTCTGAGCCACGGAGCAAATGGAACTCCATGAAGCCCTTCATGCGATTGAGTTGAGAGTCGCGCCCTTTCCAAGCTGCTTCAAACTCGTTTTCGAGGCCTTTGATCACTTTGAAGCGGTTCATGGCGATGTACATGACGTTTCCTTTGTATTTTTGGCGGCGAGATCGAACGAACCCGCCTCCTCTGTTGGATTGGAATTTTTCTATCGATCGAGCTTCATTGAAGCGCGATGCGAAAAAGGTGTCGACCAATTGCGGCTCGGATCGGCGCCGATCCGCCAGCGGCACATCTCGAACTTCGCCCTAAGATGTGCACCAAAACTCTCCCGACGCACGCGTTCCAAATCTTGAGCTATCCATTCTCGTAAATCTGCAACGGGGCGCCCAAGGGTCCATTATACGGCTTGCCCGCGGACCGATGACTGATGCCGTTGATTAGTTAAACTTTACGATATATGTCAACAATGAAAATGGTCTCACTGCGTGTGGGAGGCAAGAGAGGGTGACTTGAAATTGCCGGAGGACGACGGCGGGCGCTCGCGCAGAGGCGCAATTCGTAAATTGAACCGCTCCCCGTGGCCGGCCGCGAAAACCGCTGCGCCAGTCGAGCCAAACTTCTGGAATAGCGAAGAGGTCTTCCGGGGACACCGCGAAGTCCAGATCCATCACAATGGCGTCGCATACCGGCTACGCATCACGTCAACCGGAAAACTCATTCTAACGAAATAGAACTGACGAAC
>Ga0182738_1005427_pt1 | contig 13618 bp, 10 predicted proteins | sample eDN5th30CBELigMG_FD_128876 | JGI IMG/M metagenome (GOLD analysis project Ga0182738, IMG submission 128876) | Enriched Miracle-Growth compost microbial communities from Emeryville, California, USA - eDNA 5th pass 30_C BE-Lig MG (version 2)... ...
ATAAAAATCTTGTCTACTATTTTTTAAAGGAAAAACTAGGAATTTTCATCATGAAAAATTTCTCTCCAAGTCTTCAAAGGAAAAGAACTTTTTCCAAGCCATAAAAAAACTGAGAGAAAGGATTTTAGAAGAAATTCCAAGTTGTTGTTATAAAGATTAACAATGGTTCTTTATTTGCTATGTGAAGTCAAATTCAGTTTTTCTTTTGTCAATATTCGTAGGACATTCGTCAGAGGATTCAGGTTTTGAGTAGGTTTCTAATTTAAAATTCATGTGTCTAGATCCTTTTATAACATGTGCACTGCTCTCAAATGTCTATTGTATCTTCCTCAAAGAATATATTATTCTCGGCGCATGAGCTACAATAAAACTTATTTCGAGGTTAGAAGTTTTTTGAAACTGAGTTTATCAGTTTCATAAAATTTCCCATATCTAAATCAAAGCAAATTAAAGCCTTTAAAGGCAAAACTAAACTTAATTCGATGATGAAAGTCTGTTTTTTCTTTTCCTTCTTAAGGTTCGACATTAAGACCTTAATTTTGTGGAAGAATTAGTCAGAGATGTAGTTTTTTCTTCTCAAATCAGAGTGAAGAATGATATCTCGTTAAAACAGTTTATACTATATAAAAAGCATTATCATTGTTTTGTTTTAAGCATTTAAATGATGAACATCATCCCATTGGGATGATTAGGGCTTTAAATCCCCTGATGCATAATAAATTCATGAGGGGTCTAAAAGATTTCGATGATCTTCTTGAGCAAAGATTACATAATTTTTTATCTTTGGTCTTCTAAAGACCCAAGGAAATAGTGATTGTTTCTTCCTTCTAGCAACTCTATGCATATAAAAATGAGGTTTCAGGAAAAAGTCCTTACATACAGTGCATTGGTATCGAATACACTTTCCCAAAATCGAGAGTGGCCTGAGGATGAAAAAATGGCGAAATAATACCAGAAGAATTCCAAGTTTCCAGGAAACAAGCATATTTTTTGTCACTGGGGAATAGTCTGAATCCGTTGATCTCGATTTTTGCAGCATATAGCTCGTCAAGTACCTCAGAAGCAAGCACGGCTTTTTGGTGGGAAAAGGTTTTATCAATGCGAATGCCTCCTATCCATTCGCCCGAGACACTAAAATATACAAGAATGCTGTCTTCACCTGCAAAGCAAACTGAAGCTTCAGTGAATCTGCATTGCTCTTCTTGGCTTTCAATGTAGCTTTTTGTGCAAGTAGATCCCATATTGCCAATTAAAGGAGCTTAACTTGATTAAATTCAAAAACAAGGTAATCAAAAAAATGAAAGTTTGCAGTCAAGCTTTCACTGAGAAAAGGTTCAGATGAAATATAAAATAAAGATAGACCAAATATTTTTTTTTTAATTAAAGCTTTCTTCCTTTCTTATAATTTAAACACGCTATATAGACTTTAATTTTCTATGGTTCAATTATATTCAAGAAAATCGCAGGGTTTTAAAGATTATGTTCAAGGAAATTAGAACTTTTAGCACAGACAGATAAATGTATAAAATTAAATTAATAGATTATGATACTTCAAAAGTATCTCTAACGAGAAAATATGCTTGTCAAAAGGCTTGTCCAGAAGAAACTGAAGCTAGAAGATATGACGAGATATTTTCTCCTTATTTTTTTTTAACATTTTTCTTCAATCTCTCTTCTTATTCTTCAGGATCTTTGATTATCCAGTCTGTCTGAATTTTTGTTAAATTACTATAATAGTCTCTCTTAACGCGAGAGTAAATAAATAATGGTTTTATTGAGTTCTCAGGTGAGCTCAGATTTGGAAATCACTATTTAACTAAGACATATATTCGTAAGATTTGATAGGCAGAGAAGAGAGGAGGACTCACGACCAAAACCTTCACTCATCAAACAATAAATATGTTGAGTTTATTATATTGAGAATCAAGAAAAAGTTCTCTTGTTGATCTAGAAGGTTCTTTTCGAAAACTCAATTTCTTTAGTTATTTAACAACATTATTTAATTAAAAATTCTCCTCACTCAAATTAATTCAGAAAAGTAATTCGGCCTTCCGACTATTGCCGAAGTCCTAAAACATTGTATTTAATTAATTTTTTCCTCTATTAATTTAACAACAATGCAACCAAATAACCAAGTCCTTTTCTTTGACATCTTCCAGGACACTGAAGATTTCCTTCACAACCTAAACCCCAAAAAATATGTCCCTCCTTTCATGACCACTGTCTTTAGCACAACCAGACAAAACGCTTTCAAAGTTTTCGAAGAAGAAACCCAAAATGACGATGAACCTACCAAGCGTCAGAAACTCTTTTTATTTGTCTCTAAATTCGAAGGGGAATATGTCGAAATTCTTCGCTCTAAACTTCGAGAACAATATATTGACATCATCCTTCAAAAACATTATGAAATTCCCAATGAAATCAATGTCAAGGAAGTCGAAGGCTACGGAGCTATTTCTGAGCTCGCCCAGCTTTCTATCGCTATCGCTGAATGGACTCTTGAACTAGAAATCAGCGCCTACACTTTTGAAGGCCTTAAGCTTTATGGTCTTCTTGAAGGGGAAGGAACCGCTAAGAAAGACTACTTTAAACTTCTCAAAAATGAATACGGCTATAAAAAGAAGAGCAGCTTCCTCGCCGTCACTCAATATTTACTCAGAAAAGCCCTCAGCTTTACCTTTAACAAGGTCTCTTCTTTAGCCCTTGCTAAAGGTATGAGTCAAGGAGGATTCCAAGCTCAAGATATCATTAACCTTATTATTGCTATTTCAAGCTCTGGAACTGTTCCCTGGAAAGCTGTTCATGATAGTTTGAACATCACTTATATGGCTGGAGGCTTTGTGTGCTCTCACTTCTTCCAAAAGTTGAATGATTATGCTGTGAAAAAGGATGTTTTGTCGACTGTGGCTCATGTTCAAGAAACCTTTGAGACTAATAAGCTTCATTTGATGACTGAAAGAAGAACAATTTTGGATCTTATTGATAGAACTTTAAGTGAAAAAGATGACGATAAATATCAATGGGAGTTGGATGTTTTGGAAGAAACGGTCAAGAATATTTTGGACCCTAAACATAATAATGTTGAACACCAGAGTGGACTTCTACAGCATTTAGAACTCGCAGATAGATCATTTAAAGTTAAAGAAGATGGAGACTGTGTGATTGTCGAAGAGAAGACTCACAAAGAAAAAGAAGATGAATCTGGAGTTATTGTTGTCGATTGGTAAAGCAACTAATACTTTTTGTCTCTAATATCATACAATATGAGATGACTTACTGATTGTTATATCTTTGAAGATGGTATAATTGAGTTTTTATTAATACTATCACTAATGTCTTATATACTGATTTGTTATAAGATTTTGTCTAAACCACTTTATTATCCATGATTATGATGCATATAAAAAATTAACAAAACATTTTCGTTTGATGATTGACAAGAAAAAAGTTTCACTTTGTTTTTCCAATTCTTTGAAAACATGAAAATGAATATTTTAAAAACAAAAACTCGAGAAAAATGAAAAAAATCGTAAAGTTTTCTCTTCCAAAAAAAACATAAATGTTGACTTCTTTGGCAATCATGACAAAAAGAGTCTGAAAAATGTTTTGGTAATTTTTTATTGATAATTTTTATCTCTAAGGCCAAAAAAAACTTCAGAATTAGTTTCAGTGGCTCAAGAAGAATTCTCAAGCTCCAAATGAAGCAGATAAAAAACCATCCAAATTTCATAAAATTTCTTAGAAACAACTCCTTCCATAGATGTCTCCAAAAAGAATGAAAAAATGTCTAGTAATAAAAAAAATATTTAAATAATCTTTACAAAATTCCCAACAAAATTATGCACGAGAATAGCTTTGGTTCTCAGATCTTTCTTCTAATGGAACCCTTCCTTTATGATATTTGCAAAGTTCACTATATACACAATAACATCCGCTGAGAGTTGTTCCAGTAAAGAAAGCAAGCCAAAACTCTGCACCACTAAAAATCTTATCTCTCTCCTTTCCATCTTTTGCAATATCATAATAAAGCACCAAAGCATAAACCAAATAAAGCAAAAAATATGACACGAAGCCCCAGGCTGCTATCAACGCGGCTTTTTTATTTGATTTTATTATCGCATAAGCTTCGATAATAATAAAAATTGTAGGATAGACGCAAGCTGCAATGTCAATTCCTAACACGCCGTTTTCTTGAAAAGCTTTTTTGTCTTGAAAAATTTGATAACCAGCCTTTATATAGAAATACAAGGCGATTCCCAAAAAATAAAAGTACCACTTCAGAAAATAAGCCATACAACAATTTGGTTCAGAGGTTGTTGGTCTTGGCAGAAGCCTGAGTGGATTGCGAAAAACTGAACTCGTTGTTGTACTCAGTGTCTGGACAACAGAAATTCCTTGCTGGTCTTGATCTCGGCGGTTGACGAAAGGTTGTTGAGATTCTCGAGAAGAAGTTGAAGGATCCATTGAGAGAGTTGGGAATTTGGTATAAAGATTATAAATCTGTTTGGGTGAGACTCGATTTATAATGGAAAGAGAATTTAAATATAGAAAATTTATAAATAAAGAAAATAAATTTTAATATTGAAAAATTTTCTCGTCTCCTTTTGCTTGTTAAGGTTTAAGAACTAAAGTCTCAAAAATCAGATCCAATTGATAAACCCTATTGCGCAATCAAACATAATATCTCTCCTGACTGGTCAATTCGAGTGTCTTTTCTTCTTGGAAGTGAATTTTGAATTAAACTTTGTCAGGCTTTAACAAAAATTTGAAAATAGAAAGATCCGAAAAAAATGAAATTTTTTTTTGTCAACAGATTTCCTGGCAATAAAAAGGCCATTTTTTTGAAAACAAATGTCATCTAATCGAGTTAATACGAGAGTTTTACTCTTTTAAAAATTCAGAGTAATGCAATTCTTTCGAGAAAAGGTATTGAAAGAAAAGACTCGAAACAAAAATTTGAGGAGGAAAGTTTCGCCCCACCTCACATCACCTCACCTCTAAACAGAAAGGTTAAAAAAACGAAGTGATGAGAAAATAAGAAGAGAACTTCAAGAAATCTTGTGAGAGAGTCTCATTCTTGAAATTAGAAAAAAAAATTCCGAAAAAATGAAAAAAAATTTTAATTTATATTTCTTTTGTTTTAAAATTATTTTTCCAAATATGACTTTTTTTTCACTTTGTCAAATTTTTTGACCTTTTCAACCTCAAGACCTTGAAGTCTCCTATTTCCTGCGACTGATTTTGAGTTTTGGAAAATTTAACATAAGAGAAGGACACAAAAATATCTTTCTTAAAAATGTTATTTCAAGGAAAAATTTTCCTGAATTGTAAAAGACTCGCCAGAATAGACCTAACTAAAAAAGAATTCTCAAGAATGTCTCATCGATTTTCTTTAGGGAAAAAAATTTCATGATAATGTTTGATTCCAATTTTTTTCAGGAAAATTTTCATTTGATCAATCAACTAAAAATCTGAATTAAATCCAAAGTAATTCTTTTGATTTTTTTAAAGCCAGAGTAATTCCTACTGAATCTAAAAATGATGCTTTCATTCGATAATTCTCACGCAAATGACTCATTATTCCATGATACATTTTTGGCAAATATACAATTCGCAAGACAGTTAGCATTTTTTTGTTTCTGCCTTTCCATCCAAAGACTCACAAAATAAAAAGATTAAACCTAGATCTTTGATCCATTAATTTTTCAGTGATATCTCTCTGGTTAAAAAAACACCATACATACGATATCTGAATTTTCTCCTTGCCACTCCTCAAAAAAACCAGCCACTCTGTATGGAGATTACGTATACGGGTCCCTTTGATATAGTTTAACAGAATACGGAAAGAGTGAGTGAGAATTAAGTAGTTATTTAAGGGAGTTGGCAATATCAATGGGTGTTTATAGAACTAACTCTTAAGGACATTGCCCTTTCATTAATGTGCTTAATGCAGAGAAAAGGCTTCAACGAGAAGCGACTAATATACGTTTTATAGCATGGCTAAAAAGGTCTCTTTTCGGTCTTTAGATTTATGTACCAATACATGCAGGATCCAGTATAGATGGTTACGCAGAAAATCAAAGGATAACTCGAACAAACGGCTATGGGGAAGAGGCGTACAATTACTTCTTCTTTCCTGCTTGGATCTTGGACTTTTCCTTGCCTCTAACCTTCTTTCTCTTGGTCTTTAATTCCTTTCTGGCCTTTCTGTTGTTGATCTTTTGTTCAATGATTTTAAGCTACAGCATGTTTATACCAACCGACAAAAAGAAAAAGTATTACTCTAGTAAGTCTGTATTTGGGTTCGTACTTCAAGAGATAATCGTGGTTGTCATAGATCAAGCAGAATCCAGTAGTTCTGCCACCACCGAAATGGGTGTGGAAGCCGAAGACGACGACGTTCTTGGCGTCGGCCTTGAACTTCTTGGCAATGAGCTCAGCGATTCTTTCCTTGGAGACATTAGCTTGGCCGGGGTGGAGGACTTCCAAGACCTACCATAAAACTTAGAACAAACGATATTGTGCATCAGTTACCATCTGCTTTCTGGAGAGAAGTCTGTTCAATAAGAACTTCTTAGCTTTTAAGATAACAGGACCTTCGGTCGACATGATTGATCCTAATTCACAATCAATTAAAATTTACCCTTTAATTATAACAAGGTTTCTTAAGTAAATTAACTCACGGATAATTTAAAAAGCAGATATTTGGAGAGATACCAAGCCACACAACTTAACATTGCCTCATTGAACAATTCACAAAATATCTCACCATAATTAATTCCTTAAAATCTCACTATTTAGACCATTACCCCTCCCTTCCTCTACTTCCCTTCTTAAAAATGCAAACTTGAGAATAAAATCATCATTCATTCATCCAAAAGAAATCATTGAAAAAAAATGATGACTTGAAGACTCAGAGAATATCAAGTATAGAAAAGTCTTTGGGACGATAGAAAATATTTTAGAATATTTTTCAACATTTTTTGTTGGCTTATTCCAAAGATAATAGAATCTTTGTAAAAATAGGAAATTATCTCTAGATATCCAACATGTCTGAGTCGAAATATAGAGGGAAGAAGAGAAGGAGTCTGTAGAAACTATTGTTTGTTGGAAATAACAGGGTTATCATAGGATTACAACGCAGTTTAGTGAGAAAAGGAGAGAAAACTAGGGATTCTCGTTATTTTTGGCAAGATTAATTTTTGTTAAGCCAGAAAAGTAGAAAAAGATATTTGACTTTAACACTTTAAAAATTTCTCCATAAAAATTCAAAACTGACCTTGGAAACAGTCTTTTTATGAAGAGAAACATCAACATGTATTGAGAATATATCGGGTGAATAATTTACCTATTTTTGTCTTTTCTCAAAATAGTACATTCTTTATAATGATGTGTCAAATATCATTATGTATATTACAATTATTTATTTGTTTTATAAACCTACAAAATATTATAAAAGATAAAACACTTTTTCAATTCAAAAGAAGTTAACCCACTAATTCACTAAACCCTAAGTAGGTTTGAGCTTTTTCCCATAAATTTCATTTTCATTATCCAGACTATCCAATCGCCTTTTTCCCAAAATATTCTCCAAATCTTGCACTTTCCCAAGGATCTCAGTATACAAATAATTCGAATAATACAAATTCTCAATTTCCTAAAGAAAACTTTAATGTCAAAATTCCCCCTTTTCTTTTACTGTCTTGATGATATTTGGTTTGAATGGCGCTTTCACTTCTATAAACCCATTTGTCTCAAATAAGCCAGACTCTCCTAATTCCTCTCCCAAATACTTGTACGAAATAAAGTCCAAGTTCCCTAATTTCGGATTCTCAAATCTTCTTATCAATCTATTATCATAATATATCAATATCCCTTGTCCTGGCTCCTCTATAGTTTCGTTAAATACACCCAAAAACCCACTTAAATCCTACCTTTATCCAAGAGATTGATGGTCGCTTTGATTTCTCCTTTATCGATCTTTCTCACTAAAAATAAATCAACTTTCCAATAATTCTCACTTTAACTTACGTGAATCTCTTTTATCTCCAGATTCTTTATTCCTCTTGAAACACATCAATGTCCCTTCGAATAAGTCATCTTGCTGCATTTTCACAATCTCATATCTTCCTCTCTTTAACTCCATATTCTCCTTCATATTTTCATAAATAACTGTCGCTTCATTTAACTTTATTTCAAGCCCAGCCTTCGAACCATCCAAGAAGAAATAGCTCAAATAAGTCCTCAACGAAACTTCTATCAACATATTGGGCAATTTATTATACACGCGCTTCAAATCCTTTCCAAATGCACGAATTCTCACATCTGTCGCTGCTTCTTGTCCTCTTCTCTTTTGTACTAATTCTGTATTCTCTGAATTTCCTCCACTCGTCGCGACTGAGATTGGCGTTAAGTCCAAAATTATCACCCTTGTTGATGCCTTCTCAAGCGACTTCAAAAACTCATCTTCTGACATAAAAGGAGCGATCGCTTTGAGGATAATATTCTTATATTTCGAACCATATGATGTAATAAATTCTCCAGTGCTCTTCTTCCAGCTGCTATAATAGACCTGACTGCTGTGAATAGTGGCATTATATTGCTTATCCACACTCAACAATCCCACAGAAATTTCATCATCAAGTCTTGTTGCGAAAATCATTGTTCTTCCCAATTTAAAGCACCCCACCTTTAAATTAAAAGCATATTCATGAATTCTCTTCTTTCTTTCATCATCCGCCACATAATTCTCTTCAGTAGGGTCAGCAGGAATTATCGACTCTGGAGTATCAATGTCAAAGCTCAATAAGATATCAAGAAAATCTTGATACTTCCAGCCTTTTCCATTATCCTCAATCACTAAATATGGGTTCAAAATATTTGGGCCGTCATCTTTATCTTCATCTTTTGCTCCCTTCTTCTTTGGCTTTGGTCCTCCTTTACTTGCTGAATCATTACCCCCTGGAGGATTATTGTTGAATTTTAGATAACTTATCCTCAATTGCTTCGCTTCGTTTATCAATGCGTTATCAACTAATAATCCAAAGGCAGCGATGGGGCTTGTTATCAAGCTGGCCATTTGATGAGCAAATGTTAAGGAAACCACAGTTTTCTCAAGCTTATGAGCAGTGTAGTCTACCATTGCTTTAGCGACTTTTCTCTCCATCATCGTTGCTCTTGGTGCTGCCTGGGTCAAAACAGGTTTTGGCTCGAAAACGTTGACTTGTGGGATCGCCTTTTTATCATCTGATTCATTCTTTTTTTGAGTTTTTTTGGATTTTAATGCGGGCATTTTTTCTTTAGGCCCAGATATTTCCCTGACATGCTGCTGTTGATGTTCTATTTCCATCTTATCAAGAGGTTTAGGGACGACCATGAGCTCCAATTGTCCTTTGGCTGTCTCAAAAGGGTCAGCGCCAAACATAGACAATACGCTGACATCTCCAGCAGCATTGTGATAGTTCCTTAATCCTCCAAAAACAATGATAAAATCGCCAAAAATATCCGCTTTATGCACGAATCTGGGAGAGAATTCTGCTTCTTTTTGGAGCTCTAATTTATGCCATTTATTCACAACAGTATCGTAATACCAAACGTCATTCTTTGGATGACATAAATATTCTTCGTCTTCTTCATTATCCTTTGTTGTTTGCTTGTTTTTTGTTGGCTGATTCAGTCTTTCTTCAAAGCCTTCCACGTATCCTTCTCCAGCAATAATAAACATATATCGATCTTTATAAACGCAGCACGCATGAGAAGCTCTTTTTGATGGAATTGGGCCTTCAGTAAGCAATTCTTCCCATTGTATTGTCACTTTCTTTCCTTCTGTTATATCGATTTTCACATGGTAAAGATCATTGAAAAAGTTCTCATAATTATGTCCGTCCTTTGTGATATTATTCCCTTGGCCTCCAAACAAATATATCTCGTCTTTTATTATACAACATGACTGACTCTCTCTTGAGCTTGGTCTCATTCCAATTTCCTTATCAATCACCAGCCAAGTCATTTCTTCCAGGTCCAAAACATGACATTCATTGAAGCTTTCTTCACTGCTCCAGCCTCCATAAATCACCATGTACTTCTTTTTAAACAAGCAAGAGCATTGGCCTTCCCTTGGGGAAGGAGGAGTACCTCGAGTTTCCACAGTTCTCCATGTATTATATTTCAAGCTGTATTCGTAAAGAGTATTTTGAGAACCTTCTTGGTTATTTCCTCCAAAAATGTACAAATTATCATTATATTGCAAGCAAGAATGTGAATCCAATGACTTTGGAGGAACATTCTTTGGCTCCAGCCTTGACCAGTCCCATGATTCTAGATCTAACTTGTAAATGCTTTGCCATTGTTCTGGAGTCTTGACTAATCCACTTCCTCCATATACATAAAATGCTTTGTTGAATACTGTAGCACTGTGGCCCCATCTTAAGCATGGCATCTTTTTGCTGGTGTCTTTTGTGATGAGACTGTGTGGGAGAAAATACCATGAAGCTTGAAATGATATTGGCTCTTTAGACTCTTCAAGCATTTTTTTTATTATTGGTATTTGCAGCTAAATCTACTTTTTAAATATCTTTTTTTGATTTTTTTTGGGAAAAAAACTATTTTACTTCAAAGTATTCAGATAATATAAAAAACTCACCTGCAATTGTAACCATTATATTCTTGTGTTTTCTTTGAAACAGATAGAGATAGATACTCAATCAAATTATATGCACAAAAATATTTTTTACCAAATGAAATTTCTACAGAAATCAAGCTCGCAAGATTTATTTGGGAGATTGAGAGATAGGAGTGTTTTCCAACTTTTCTTTAATTTCAGTGTATTTTCTATGCAACACATAGAACTTCTTTCTTAAATCAACAACAGTGGCATCGGTATTTTCTTCTTCGGTCAAATAAGGGAATTGATTCTTCAAATAAGGAGTTTGCCAAACGGGCTCTTCCAAAAGAACATCCAAAATAACTTGCTTTTCAATCAAAGAATCAACTGTATCGCCTTCAACTCTTTGAGGCATACCAATAATATCTTCAAATCTTATTCCAGCAATTTGTTCATTATTCCATGTATCAGCAATAGGATCAACAAAATCAATACCAACAATAGCCTTGACATCTCCTTTAGCAAATCTGGCCATTTCTTTCAAGAAAACAGTCATATATATGACTTCAGTTGCTTGGAAAACTTCGGGATATAAAAGCATGGCAATATCAGAAATTGTAATATTTGGTCTTTCAGCTTTATATTTTTGAAGAGCAAGACAGCAATTTTTGAACAAAAGTTGAAGATTCTCCAAGGTAAAGGAGTTACCAAGAACAAGTCTTTTAAAGATTTTGGGCATGCCACCAAGAACAACTTGATTATTGGCAAAAAGTGAATGGAACAAAATGTTGTTTATTTCATAATAAGGAGCAGCTTGGTTATCCAAAATATACTCACCAACAACTCTAATGAGCTGGTTAATTCTTGTTTGAGCTTCTTCTCCTGAGACTCCAATATGTTGAACATAATCGACAATTTCTTCCTGACTGATAGCTTTTTCTGCAGAGGTTTCTTCATGTTGAACTTTTTCGCCCTTCTTAGCGGCAGCTTCTTCCTTTTTGGCAATTTTTACCAAATAAGTAGCAAGGACTTGAGAATGAACGGCGACTTCGTCCCAAGTGTAAGGATGTAAAGGGTCAGCAGCCAAAAGTTTCTATGAATGGAAAATTATTCTCAGACCTTCAAGGGAAAATTTTACTTGCATATCTTCGCTCTTGACAGCGGCATCTTCAGTTTTGGCAGCAATATGACGTTGAGAGTATAAATATCTAGTGGGGTCAATCTGAATGAAAATTGGGCTTTCTTCTGTTTGGCTGAAAAGTTCTTTAACGGAAGTGCTGATTTGATGCTCAGAAGTATCTGGAAGAGGCTTCATTGGAATTCCGTAAATTTCAACAATATTTTGGGCTCCTCTCTTGACTAGAAAGATAGAAATGAGAATCAGAAAATTGATATTAAAGAATCTTACGGCCTCTAGCTTTAACGGTTCTTTGCTTGATAGTGTCACGGGTTAAATTTTCTTCGAGGTTTTTGTTGTAGTAATCTCTATCAGTTACTGAAAAGTAACGAAGAGGAACACGGGAAAATGATCTGTAAGACTTGATAAGCGAAGATACAAACATTTAAAACTTTAAATTAGATCTTTTGGAGAAAATTTTGTTTTTGTTTCATCAAGTGCTAACTCCTGATCTAAAAACACTTTTTGCTTGTGAGTTTTCTCCTTTTAAGAGCTTAACTTGAACAAATGTGAATTTTGGCTCTGAATATTTCTCATTGTGAAGTTGTGGATTGCTTGTCTTGAGATGAGATTGATTAGTTCAGTTCATGACTTTCCTCAAAAGGTACTCATGTTTTTTGTTGGATAAATTTCTGAACTTTGGGACTCATTTCAAAAAAAAAACTCTCAAGAAAAAAGTTTTGTCAAAATAAATTCTCCAGTATATTGTTCTCCTCTTTTGAGTTGATTTTTTGAATCAGAATTTGTACAATTTAATAGATTTGCGTATCTAGAAGCGGTAAAAAAAATTCCCCTCCGACTCCAAGTCAGAAATATTGGGATGAAAAAACCCCACATAATGCCCTTTTCTCCTCAATATCTCATTTCCTGAGCAGAAACCAATCTCCTCGTCGGCCTTCAAGTTCTCATATATATTTCTTCTATGGATTCTGTTCTAGAACTTCATTTTTATAATTTATCTATTTATTTCCCATTATTTAATTCACGATTTCCGCCAATATATCAATCCATTTCCTAATTTTTCTTTTTTAAACTTACTCTTCAAACTTTCAAACCAAAATGACTACTTTCAAAGGAAATCAATGCTTACTATGGCTTCAAAAACTCTCAAACTATGCTCTTCTTTCTGTTAGCTTCACTTTCCTTGCTCTTGGAATTTATCTTTATACTACTACTCGTACTTTCGGAATCTTCCAAATCACATTCATTTCTCTTGGAACTCTCGAACTCTTATCCGCTATTTTCGCCTTAACAAAATACAATTCTAAAGGCTTCATCGCCTGCTATGTTCATATCATGCTCGTTCTTATCAGTATCCAAGCATTAACTTCAGGATTGGCTTTTGTTTATAAAGATAAAATTGTGTTGTGGGCTGAAGAAGCGAATTCAATGGAAGCAAACATCGTGAAACATTTTCATAGTATTTTAGTTAAGAATGTTGATATGGCTATCTATTTAGCCATTTCTGCTAGCACTATCCAGGTAATTGAAATTGATTGGAAGACTTGAATAACTTGCTTTAGGTGTTGAGCTTGGTGATTACTGCTTGTTATAAGGCTACTCTTAAGAAGCAAAAGGAAAAAGGAGATTTATATGATAAATTACTGAGCAACAAAAAAAGGTAAGGAGAATTTTTGTGGAAATATTGACAGATAAATAGTGGAAGAAATGGAAGAGACAAAGAAGATCCTTATAGAAATATCACTGATAAGGATGCTAAGGAATGGAATGAAAGTCTTAAACATTATAAGGTAAAGGGAAATTTTTAAAGTAAAAAATTAACAAAAATAGAATAAGAATGATGCTCAATATCAAATTGAAGTCTTGTAAATATGAAA
>Ga0182738_1005429_pt1 | contig 13614 bp, 11 predicted proteins | sample eDN5th30CBELigMG_FD_128876 | JGI IMG/M metagenome (GOLD analysis project Ga0182738, IMG submission 128876) | Enriched Miracle-Growth compost microbial communities from Emeryville, California, USA - eDNA 5th pass 30_C BE-Lig MG (version 2)... ...
CAATGAGTTTTCCTGAACAGAGTATCGAAGCAATCTTTGCAAACAAAAAGGACAAAAACTACGTTAAAGTTTTATCTCATTACTCCTACCTTGAAAGTTTTGTCTTGAGTGATGTCAAATCAGTCGGACTCAGAATCCCAGAAACTATTTTAATTGAACATGGTTTTATAAACTCGATCTCAGATTCCGTTCTAAACTTCTTCAGGTGGCAATCTTAAAAGCTGGATGTTCAACTCCAAAAAAGATGAGGAACTTCCAATTCTGAAAAAACGAGCTGAAAAACTAAATCCTGCAGAAATTTTCAACTCCTTTAATAGGAGAAAAACAAGCAAAGGCAGACCAGCAACCATCATCCAAAATGAAAGGTTCGCAGGAATGAGAGAATATAATGTAAACATCTTCAGTAGATGAATTTATCAACTCACCCCATTTAGAACGAACCAAGAGCAATCGTGAGGTATATTAACGGAGTTGTCGATTCTTTGGATATGGTTGACTTTCAAGATTATCTCCAAACTGGCTTGGGTTATCTTAAGATGATACAGCAGCCTCTCTCTGTCAAAAGCAAATCAAATTATAACGCAAGTAAAAAGATTTCATTAACCAGCTTTTCTAATTTCTAATTGGCGAAACATATTATTGTGAGTATAGACATGATGATCCTCTGATGCCTGCCTCTTTTCGTTTTGTCAAAAAAGTGCTCCAAGTAGAATAATTTTTTCTGTTCCGCTTTTCTCATCATCCACAACTAGTACTCAAATCCAGAAGAAAATATCTCTTCAGAGAATTATAAATCAAAAGTTTTATTCAAGGGCAGTAACAAAACATTTCCCGATGCTACAACCAGTCGAGATGGACAAAATATTCCAGGGTTTTCCAACACTAAAGAAATCAAAATGCAAACAAAACTTATCAAGAAAAATAGTGAAACTTTCTTTAGAGTTCTCGACACTGCCACTAATCAAAAACTTGAAAAGCTGACAAGATTTTATGCATCATATCTAACTCAATCTTTCAAGTTTATAATTAAAAAACTCATTTGCAAATTCACGATTGATGAATTTAACGAAGTCTATTTCATGGGTGCTGCTGAGCTTTATGTCACTTTGAAAGAAAATGGCTTATTTGAAGGTGGGCGATCTGTTCAACTTGACGAAATGGTCACCACTGTCAAGAGACATAACAAAGAGCAAGCAGCTTTAATTATGCTTGCAAATGATGATGCGTAAAATATTCTCTGATTTCTTGGAAATTAATAATCCCCATGAAGGCCAAAGAAAAAGAGCAATAAAATGTTGGCAGAAGAGTGTATTGGAGATTTTTGTGAGTTTATTTCACTTGACTCGATGAAATTAGCAGAACTTACTTCTGGACATAATGTCTCCAAGTACTTCAAAAAGGATGTATTCGCTGGAAGTAAATACCTCTCAGTGTTCTTTCGAAATCTCTCAACCTTTTTAAAACAGGAAGACTACCGTTTGAAATCACATATAATTTGGTCAAAAGATGCAAACAAGATTCTGAAGAAATCAAAAATATCTTCAAATACCACAGAATCTTTCCTCGTTACTACGTATATTTCATTTACTTCGTGAGCTCATCTATAATTTTCAAGGCTGAGATGGTGAATGACTCTCCACAGGCTCTAACTCATGTGGATTTTAGTGTTAAATTCAAAAAGCTAGAACACGATAATCTTCAAAATCTCTATAAATTTGTCAAGGTCTGCAAAAACTGCTATCCGATTTATGTGACCCTACAACGAGTTCTCACTGAGCACGATCCAAGAGGAGCTCCGTATTTCCATAAAAGATCACAGACTATGGCTTTAGATCCATCAAAATTAGATATTTTCAGTCCCAAAGGAACCAGTGCAGTCCAAAGTCCTGCTGGCACCCGAAGTCCTATCAGCAACTTCACTATGTCAAAAAGACAATCCTGTGACTCTCCCACCTTTGAAGATGCAAAATCAGTCTCGACGACCAAGCCTGGAGGAAGACCCAAGAATAATTTAAAAAGACTCCTAAGCGCAGATACTGCTGACCCAACAGTTGTAGTCAAGTCTCCAAAGGCCTCAACCTCTTTTAAAATTAAGCACCATTCATCAAAATCGATTTCCAGATTTGATCGACAAAAAGTCATCTCTCAAAGGCTGAATCTGGGAGTTTCTACATACACTAAAAAGTACTCCAACTTGATCATGTCTGCAGAAGACCTTGAAAATCAACAGAGTCTTGAACTTGCTGAAAAAATGCGCTCACCTATCAAATCTCCTCTCTTGTCAATGACATTATACGATAAAGAAGTCACTTCTCCTAAAAATGTCGATGAGCCTCCTGCTGTTGTGCCTGAGAAAAGACGATTCTCTTCTTATACACCCAAAACTCAAGTTAACGACGCTCATAGAAAAACTGTAATGAACGATTTCTTTTGTTTGATAAACTAAAATAAAAAATAGTTCCAGAGAATTGCAAACAATATTCGAAGAGCTACTGCTTTTGATCCTTTCAATGTCAAAGCTAGTATTCAAATCCAATTATTCTCAACTCAATATCACTTTTAGGAAATCTTGCAAAATCAATCACTCATATGTCTAAAGAAGACAAACCTTTACTCCCGGTCACCACTTTACTTCTCATTTCAAGAAATCTCAAGTAATTTTTTTGTTATTGCATTTCCTCAATCTTTGCCAACAAAATAGCATTACTGCAGCTCTTCGTGATCTTAAGCAAATGCTGACAAAAAGAAGGGAATTGCACAAAGGGGAAAGAGAAATTTCGAGTTTTTATCATCATAATACCTTTGATAACACTCGAAGAATCCCACCATTCTTAACAAATACTCCAAAACAAAGTACTGAGTTTCAAAAGAAATTTCTAACTTCCTAGAAATGAACACTGAATTTAAAATGAATCATAAACCAGTTCTTGATATTCTGAAGCTTTGTGATCTTGCAGGATATGAACATCCCAAAGCTTATGTTGATCTTATTCAAGTCTTCATTGTCGATGAACACACAGCTATCCCCTATGCAATTCTAAGCTCCGAAATTGAAACTTATAAATGTAACATCATTATTCTCTCAACCATCTCAATATTACAGGTAATGACATTATTATCATATGTCACGACATGTTTGGCAATTTTATTGATGATCTTCAATACTTTGAGGAGTATGTAAAGAGCACCAAAAATACAAAGTTCCTCCTGTTCAATCTGCCTGGGCAAGCATACACACTTTATAAAGAGGATCATATTTACAACAATGATTACAACTCTGCTCTCATCGATACGCTTCTTGAAGAACTTGCAAGAGAGGAAAAAATTGATCCTCGTGTTGATCTCTTCAAATTCATTGGTATCGGTTACGGTGCCAATATTCTCCTCTACTACAGTAAGATACAATGAATTACAATTTCCTCACCCCAATTTCATAGGCTCCGGGATCGACGAAGGCTTATTTAATAAAAGTTATATGCTTGCAATTAATCCTTTTGTTTCGATTAATGATATATTGAGACAAACTCTTGAAAAATCAAAACAAGTCTTTGCAGAAACTCCTGAAAGTCTCAAAGAAATGCCAAACCTTTATTATAACTTGACTTTTGGTAACAGTTATATGACTGAACAAGAAGCACTCGAAATAGCAAATACAAACCAAATCACAAACAATGGAAGAGTCACTATCATTAATGGCGTTCTTGAATCCTTCAACATTCAAAAATCGGTTGCTCAAATTTCCTGTCCCATTATCATTGTACATACTCTTCAAAATACAATCACTACAAATGATCATATCTACGATCTTTGCCATTATAAAGGGGAGCCTGTCAAAATGATGCATTCAAAACTGAGTAACTTTATCGCTGATCCTCATGCTAAGCGTATGATCCTCAACTTGAAAGGCTCTTACGCTTCTTATGAAGAAAGAGAGCCAAGCATTATGGAAACTATCAAAAACTTTATAAAATCTGAACCAGACCAAAATAATCTTCTTGACTGGATTATGAACGAAAAAATGCTCATTCATACTGAACAAGACATTCTCAATCTTCAAGAGTTGGAGCTTGAAGAGGTTCAAGGCTACATAGAAAAACTCTCTGATGTCAGAAAAATAGCAAAAGAAATCAGAGATGAGTTCTTAATTGAAGCTCAAAACTTTGCCCAAAATGTCGATAAAAAACTAGCAGATATCGAGCTTAAAGTTGAAAGAAGCGAAGAAAACATCAACACTCTCAAACAAGCCTCCTTGGAAAAAATTAGAAATCGTGAAATCACTCCTGGAATGCTTGAAAAAGTTCGAAGACAACACGAAGAAAGACTCATGGTCATTCGAGATCATTTACAAGTCATCAGGAATCATGATAGAGAACCACTCAATTTACTCCTTATTATTGCTCGAGATCTCGATGCCCTTGACAATCATATGAATGCTATTGCAACAGCTTCCAATGCCAAAAACCTTGACCAATACTATAATGAATTGCAATCGATGCTCACAAAAAGTGTCTTTGATTCCGATAGAATCATTGAGATCATCAATATAAAAACTGGAACAATGAAAGTCTTTGTGGATGCCAAAGTCGCTTTAAATGGCGTTTATAGACATATTTTGCATGTCGAAGAAAGATATAAAGCAATTCCTTCTGTCCCCTTATTTGATCACAATATTCAAAATCTCAAAACAAAAGGAACTGAATTAGAACTTCACATCATTCAGCTCAGACTCAGATTAATCTCCTTTATTGAAAGCATTATGCAATACTTGAACAAACTCAACCTCGACAATGATCAGTCTTTCGGATATGTAAATGAAGTCCTCAACATTTATCATCGTGAAATCACAGACTTTTTGGATTTGCTTGTGATTGATGATTCTAAATTTGTCAAAATCAACAAAAACCTTGAAGATCCCAATTACATAAACAGTCCCGGCTACTTATATACAATGGCAAAAATGGAAATTGAGGGCAAATACACAAAGGATCTGAAAATATCCAAGCTTCAGGAATTCAAAAAAAGATTAGAAAAAGCTAGCAGTATGAAAAAATCTCTCCAAAATATCGGCAATTCCTAAGTTATATATAATCTTCTTATCATTTTTAGATGCCACAAAAGACTTGGAAGAAAAGACTCTCAAAATTCAAGAACTCCTTAAATCTCTTTCCTAATTTCATTTTATTGCTTGTCTCAAGCATGTAAAATTTTAACCACCTTGACTCCTCCTTATCAGTTAATTAATTTTAATTTTCAGTTTTTCAGTTGCATAATATAAAAATTATTTTTGTTTTTATTTTCTAAAAAGCACCTTTCTTGGAGATCATTTATTTTCAACATATTATATGAGATGAAAAGAGTTTATGATGAACTATGGAGATAAAAAATCATAGTCAGTCAAAATATTAGTGTAATCACTCTATGTATAATTATATACACAAGAGGACACAAGAGGTAAGAGATATGTATTTATGTTTTTATTAATCTTTTATTTATTCATAACAATTTACATTACTTCGTTAGTTATCATCATTTGGTCCACCGGAGAAACCAAGACCTCCTAAGCCACCTAATTTTTGGCCCACCATTTCGTGAAGTTGATCAACCACTAAATCTTTCTTCCAATCTAAAAATTTAATAAGTATTTCATAAAATCTTAATAATAATAAATTACAATTTTTCTTTTCTCTCCAGTTCTTTGGTCGATTATCTTTCAAGAAGTTCAATTTCTTGTATAATTCATTCTTATCATCGGGAAGATCCATGTAATACATGAGACCTTCAAGTGTGCCCTTGGTGGTTCCTTCGATTTCCTCATACTTATCTTCTTCCTTATTCTCTTCTTGGTTGTTATTTTCTTCATCTTCTTGTCTTTCTTCTCCATCTCCTTGGTCTTCTCTTTGTCTATCCATCTCAAGTTGAGCAGCGGCTTTTGCTTCACTGTTCTTGGCCTCTTGAATCTTTCTGTTAATTTCATAAATCTTGTCAAGCTTTTCTCTGCTCTTGATGGTTATTCTCATCAAGCTTTCCAAGAATTCCTCGTAAGTGATGCTTGGAGGGACGCCTGGTTCAGTTTCTTTACCGATCGTCATGGAGTTAAACAAGAGTCTAACTTCAGAAAGAGGAATCAAGCCAGGGAAAATGTTGAAATCTGAAGCGAAAGGAGCATAGCCTTGGAATTTCAAGGTTTCGACTGGACCTTCCTTTCCTAATGACAAATGCACACTGTCAACATAATGCTTAAACAAGACGCGAAGCTGCTTCTCATATTTATCAAAGACTTTCTTCATGCCAGAATCTTTGACCATCTCTTTAATACGGTTTGTCATCTGTCTTTGCTTTTCACGATTTTCTTTATCCTTGTCCCAGATACTCTTCATATACTTTTCATGAGCCGCCTTCTTCTTCTTCTCTTCCTCTTCTTTTTCTTTCTTCTTCTTATCTTCATCCTCACGTTTGCCCTTCACTTCTTCGAATTTCTTTTGCTATGGGGAAAGGGTTAGACAATTTTGAATTCATTAAAAATTTGTTTTACGTATTTTTCGACTTTTTCGGCATTGAAGGCCTTAAATTCTTGTTTCTTCTTCTCTCCTTCAACCTTTTTCTTTTCTTTCTCTTCTTCTTCTTTTCTCTTTTTTTCTTCTTCTTTTTGAGCTTTAGAAGCCGTTGCCTTCTCTTTTTGAGCGGCAACGTACTTGGCTCTGATTTCTTCCTTCTTTTTAGCAGCACTATTGTCTACTTTGGGTTTCTCCTCTTCTTCTTTCTTGGCTTTCAATTCCTTTTGAAGAGCCTTCACTTCTTCATGTCTTTGCTTTCTCTTTTGTTCAGCAATTTCGGCTTGCTTTGCAAGGATCTCTTTCTCCTTCTCCTTAGCTTCTATGACCTTGTTCTTAATAACTGGCTTTTCTTTAGATTCAACTCTTCCTTCTTCAACTGCTTGCAAAACAATTTCAAGGGTTTCTGCAACTTCTTGAGCAATAGCTCTGTCTCTGTAAGGGAAGCTTGCCACTTCTTTCTTGAGCTCAAGTGACATCTTGGGCTTCTGTTCGGTTGGCAAAACTCTGCGCTTCATTGCCAAATTAGGATCAACAGTCGACTCGTTCTTGAGCTGCTTCTTTGGATTTTCTCTGTGAACAGCCTTCAAGTGATGGTCTGGTGTGTAGTCAATCTTGGTTGGATCGAAAACTTTCAACTTGGCCCTAGCCACAGTCGAAAAATCAACAATTGGTTCGATCAAATGAATGCCTAAAGCTTGCTTGATGATATCATCAAGAACTTGGTAGCAAACAAGGAACTTCTCAGGAACTTGAAGTTGTTGAGGAAGACTGTAGGAAAACTTGACATCTTTTTCCACAACCTTTTTGTATGCTTCGGGAAGCGGATATTCGGGATCTTTCTTGAGAGCATCATTTAAGAAGGCATGAAGATCCTTATCGCCGACTTCAGTTGAATAGGGATCATCAAAGAGCACGACACTCTTGCCTCTCTTGAGTGTGGCTTCTCTAAACAATTGCAATAAATTTTCAATGCTCACGAACACTGGCATATGAGAAAGGTCTTTGGGTGGTCTTGAGAAGATAAAGACTGCATATTGAACAAACCATTCTTTGAATCCTTGGAAGTTCAAATTTTTAATTTCGTGTCTGTTCAAGAGTTCAGTATTGACAAGTCTCACCAGAGCATGGAGCTCTTCCTTTGTGGCCCACTTTGTGCAATCATGGTCGCTAAGAAGTTTCCACAATTCGTTCAAGTTCATTGTAGAAGTCTTGTCTGCAATCTTTGAGAAGGAGCTTTGATCTTGATTAGAGAATCCGACGTTGGAATAGGAAACGAAAAGATAATGAAGAATCTTGTGATATTTCTTGAGGAAAATTTGAACTGCTTCTCTGTCTCTTTCTTCTTCGTCTTCAAGTCTCACAAGTTCAATTTCAGGAAGACCGTGTCTCTTCTCCAATAATTTCTCGAGAGCGCGTGAGCCCTCCTCGAAAACTATATTTTCCTCGGCATTGTTCTTGTTTCTTGATGCAACTCCCAGCTCGATCTTTCTCTTCTCCAAATGACCCTTTAACTTGGTCTTTTGCTTCTCAATCTTTTCTTTCTCAGCAGTCTCCTCCTCAATTTTCTTGAGCTTCTTTCTTTGGAATTCTCTTTGGATCATTCCAAGCTCTTCTTCGACTTTGGGATCAGGCTTTGGAAGCTTCTTATCGGATGGGCTTGTCTTCATGATCTTTGAGGCTTTAAACTTATAAACTCCAGAGCCAACTCCTCTCAAGAAATTGTAAACATCAGAACCTCCCTGCTTGATTCCAACCACGCTGTCAGTAGAGCCTTCAAAGTCTGCGGATTGGTCTTCGTCACGCTCAGGACTCTTGACAGTCTTCATCTCCTTTTCAAATTGAGAAACCAACTGAACAGCATCTCCATAAAATGCGATCAAAGACAAAATGCCCTTATGTTCAGTCTTGAGTTGAGTCTTGAGTTGGACGTGAGTGTACAAAATGAATGTTTTGGCTTTCTCATTCACTGTACTGTTATTCAGACCAATAATAGCCTTCAGAATCTGGATAATCATTGCTCTCTTTTGGGCTTTCAAGGTTTCATTCTCAGCTTCAGCAACTGGAATTGGTTTAGCAGTCACAACCTGGCCGTTATAAGTTGGTCCAGCTTTGGGCTTGGGACGTTTATTCTTTTCACTGGAATAAAACATGGCAAGAGCAGCCTTCACAAATCTAATCACACCTTCTTGGAGTTGCTCATTCTTAATGTAGGTGGTCAAAATGTCAACCATAAGCTTGAAACTCTCCTTGTAAAAAGCCAAGTTGTTGAGATATACATCTGCCATCACGTAAAACAGTTGTAAAGCATGGGCTTCAGTAAATTTGGGATGTCTGATCACACTGCTAAAGAATTCAATGTCAAACACATTGATGGAAGCAACGCTTGATTCGTCAGATTGCATGTGCTTCAAGAAAGGCTCCAACAAGATGCCTATAGGAATTGTCTGGTTTTGCTCAAACAAGAGTTTGAAGTTTCTCAAAGAAAACTCTCTCATATGAGTGCTTGTAAAGTTTTCGATGATTGAGAATGTCAGAGTCTTGTACATCACAGCAGCATAAGTATTCTTCTCCACAGCAAAGTGTTCAAGGAGCTTGAACATCAAAGCCAAGTTGCTCAACACCAAAGGCTTTGATTTTTCTCGAATAGATTTCTTCAAACAGTTCAATATTGCTGCTGATACATGATCTTGCTCCTCAATCTTTTCCGGGTGTGCCAACCACACATCACACATCAAATCTATTAGAAGGAATTTTTAATATTTTCTCAACAATATAATGTTACTGAGAGCAGCTTGACGAGTTTCAATATCAATGTGTGCATCTTGGTCAATATGCTTAACTACGGTCTCAATCCAAGCATCAATAACTCCTGAAGACACAATCTATGATGAGATGATGAGATAAAACTATTTCAAATTTGGTTACTTCGTCTTTTGTAAAGTTTGATTCAGTTAAAGGTTTGAACAAAGCAATCATCATTTGGATTTGCTCAGTTGGCTCGGGGCATACGTTCTTCAAATGGATAGTGAAAAGCTCCACCATATCATATCGAGCGTATTGGACCAACACTGAAATAATGCTTTCTGCAAGCTGTGGGTGTCTTTTCAAGCCCAACAAACAGCCTTGCATGCCCCCATGCTCACTGATAAACCACTCCCACGCAAGGGGCATCATTTGTTTGTTTGTAAACTCAAGAGCCAATTTGGCAAAAAACTTGCAAGACCATTCAACAACTTGAGCGTTCTTGGAAAGGAGACCAGGTCTGCAAGCTTGTTGCACCAACAAAATATTGTTTTCTCTATCTTTCTCAATCAATGTCACCAAATGTCCCACATGAGCACCGATCTCTTGGTACCAATAGGTCACAGGCTCAAAAACGCCCTTCACGCCCTTGGCCAAGATATGAGCCAAGTATTTAAATCCATTTGTCAAAAGGGTAACAGCCTTTTAAAAAGTTTAATTATGAGGTTCAAGAGTAAAAATCCTCACTTGTTTAGGAGTTAAAGAGAGGTGTTTTGAGAGTGAAACGAGGAAGAATTCAAGGACAGTGGTAGTTGAGCCAAGTTCTTTGTTAGGTTTAACTTTTTCGATATCAATAGCATCAGTTTCTATGATTAAAAAAAATGTTAGACAACAAACTCAAATCAAAACTTGAAGAGTACCAAAATTCTTCATCTTGTATTGACTTGTTGGAAGCTTCTTTGCTGACTTCTTTTGAGGGCTGCTACTATCGATGCTGTCAGTTCCACTTGGCTAAATTTTCTCATTAGCTTAAGACTTTATTAATTATTACCTTTCTGAGGGCCGCTTGACGAGTAGGCGAGGCGTTTTTAGGATGGTAAAAACTGTGAATCTCACGGAAAAGCTCGTTAATCATCTCATAGTCTCCGCTGATGATCAAGTTTTTCACATCTGCGTCAACATTAACGTTCAGCTGCTTCAAAGCGTCAGCAATCAAATTCCAATTGTATGTCAATGAAGCTTGTGTAGGAGTGAACTTTATGCTATCCAGATTGGAGAGGTTTATGTGACTCATGTTGGAAGTCTTTGACAGATTTTTCACAATCTTTGTGATTAATCGCGTAAATATCAGTCCAGTCGAAAAATATGAAGTAACTGAAGGGTCAAGCTCCACTTTTCCATCAGGAAGTTGTTGAGATAATGTGGTCATCTTCAACACATCTAACCCAAGCAGCCACTTGTAAATGTCATAGTCCAAGGTAATACTCATTGTATTTTTGAAACCACCGAATTGCTTTATTTTTAATAAAGTAATAAACTATTGAAATAATCTGCCTGCTTACAAATCTAATCAAACAACACTAATTTGTTTGTTTGTTTATTTATTTATGCACATCAAATCAATTAGCCCCTTCCAATAAAACCCATCATTTTCTTCACTTATGGTAGAATCCCCCCTCTTCCTCTTTCGGAAATCTGTAATCTCTCATCAATGGAATCGCGAATACATAACCAGTCTATTTGGAGTGTTTAGAAACACCCTCTTTGACAAGTTTAAATCAACAACATAAAAATTCTCTGAATCAGAAATAGTGAAACTTCTTAATAAAAATTGCTTTCTTATAAAAAAACATAAATCGTGGTTTCTTGTATAGATTCTGTTCTCTAACAAAGCCACAACCAGAATAGGAGGATTTTTTCCGAACTATTTTTATCAAAGGATGATTTTCTTGATCCAATCTGGTTCGAGAATTCTCCCTCTCCTCGAGTTTATTTTCTTTTGAGACTTGAGTTTGACAAAAAAAAAAAATCTTAAAACCTTCAAAGATTTATTCAGCACATAAATTATACCAGACTAAATCATAATGAGGGACTCCAGTTATAGAAATCAGTATTTTGATTAATCTATTGACCCCAGTATGAACTTAGATCCTCTGGCAATTATAAAACTGGAAAAATATAGGTTTGACATCATCCAATATAAGGGGATTTGTTTGAAATCTCTGGATGTCTCCTTTGAAAAACTCTCGATTTTCTCTCCCATTAGAGAATTAATTGAATTGAGAATTACTAGACATCTCCGAATGATTTTTAAATGCATGTATTTACCGTTCAAAATTGCTCAAAATTGCTCATAAGAGAGAATTCATAGATTGATTGAATTAAATTTTAACAGCTGGATCTTTATTTAAATTGAGATTCTCAGCGTACAATTCTCCAGATAAATCTTAATTATGCTCAAATTCCAAAATCCAACTCATTTCAGACAAATAATCACCTTGTCTGTCCTTTCTGAGCGTCCCGTCCTCATTGAACGTGAGATTACCTTTCCCCATTCCCTTAGATAACTTTTATCCCAAGATATTCGTCGTGGTGAACCTAATCCTGGTCTTTATGAATATGAAGTCACTTTCCTCAATTTGATCGAAAAGATCACCAATGGTACTAAAGTCCAAATTGATGAATCTGGTACCAGAGTTAAATTCTATCCTGGAGTCATCACCAATAACGATGGAGCTGAATTCGAGTTTGATTGTGGACTTGGACGTTCATTGTCTTATTTTATTGAACCACTCATTGTTCTTGGCATGTATGGTAAAACCGCCTTGGTTTGTGCCTTAACTGGAATTACAAACGATGCCCTTGATGTCTCAGTAAAATAAAAACCTCTTCTCTCCTTAGAAAATTCTAGATCGACACTTTAGTTCATTGCACATCCAAATTAGTGAAACATTTTGGCATAGAAGAAGAAATCACCATGAAAGTCGCCAAAAGAGGCTTCAGACCACTTGGTGTTGGTGAAGTCAGAATGAGAATTCCTTTTGTCAAAAAAATCAATCACATCCAACTTGTTGATGAAGGTCTCGTCAAGAGAGTTAGAGGAACCGCCGCTGGAAGCAAAATCAATCCTCAAATCCTCAACCGTATCGTGACCAAAGCGAGAGAAGTTTTGAATGACTATCTTCCTGATGTCTGGATCTATACTGATCTCTCCAAGAGCGCCAAGGGAGGCGTCTCTTCAGGCTATAGTGTCAACCTCATTGCTGAAACCAACAAGGACATCCTCATTTCCGTAGATGAAGCTTATGAAGACGGAAAAACTCAAGAAGACAACATGCCTGAAACAATCGGAGAGAGAGTCGCTTTAAGATTGCTTGATGAGCTTTTATATGTAACCTTTTCTTGATAAAAATAATTTTTGACACTTCATAGTGCGGAGTTGTTGATACTACTCATCAATGGCTTGTTTTGATGCTCATGGCAATCTCAGAGAAAAAAGTCTCTACTATCAAGCTTGGAAGAGTCTCTGATTATACGTAAGATCATTGGCTTTCTTTGTTATTTACTTGCGTTAGCATTACTTTCTTGAGAAATCTCAGAAAGTTCTTCGGTATCAAATTCCAAATTAAGACTACCGAAAGCAAAATTGTTTATCAAGAAGATGAAGAAGAAGCAAATGAAGAAGATATAGAGGAAGAAGGAGAAAATATCCAAAAATCAAAACCAAAGCTTGACATCAGTGAATTAAGAATCCCACAGTAAATTTACACTCTTGATAATAAATAATAATTATTTTTAGAAATTACTTGTTCTCATGTGTCGGTATTGGTCTTGTCAATATGTCAAGACAAGCCTTCTAATGGTTTGTATATACCTCGAATATTTTATCTATTTTTATGTAATTAGCCAAAAACTCAATTTGCATTTGGGCATATATATTTATTTACAATACAATTAGTTGTGTTTTTATTCTTCAAAAAACCTTTGATTCCACTCATAAAATTCCATTTTTCTTCTATGCTTGAAAAAAAAATTTTATCTAGCTAGTGAGAAGTAAGTTTAGAGAATTGAAAATTTAGCAGGGTTTCTGACATTTAATTTTTCAGAAAAAATGATATTTTTATTGGAGTCTCAGGCTCAAAAAAAATTCTTATGTTCTAGAATTGTCCAAACACTCAACATCCCAAAAAATAAAGGGTGATTTTAAAAATGACAACACTAGTGAAACAAGTGATAATTTTTTATGAGCCTAGTGCAACCCTCTTTTATGAGTTTTGCAACCTAGCGAAACCCTGACTCTCAGATACCTCAGGGGCGC
>Ga0182738_1005430_pt1 | contig 13614 bp, 11 predicted proteins | sample eDN5th30CBELigMG_FD_128876 | JGI IMG/M metagenome (GOLD analysis project Ga0182738, IMG submission 128876) | Enriched Miracle-Growth compost microbial communities from Emeryville, California, USA - eDNA 5th pass 30_C BE-Lig MG (version 2)... ...
CGGTCGCTGATGCCGAATTCCGCACACATCTGAACATGATCTGGCCACGCCAGCAGCCGCTGTCGCCGATTGCCAACCGGGTCCGTGAGCTGATCATGAGCCGGTTTGCGACGCCAGGCCGATCTCGTTAAAAGCCGCTGCCTTTTATTTCTGACCATCGCGGCTATAAGCCAATACCTGGAGATTAACTTTCCAGATCGTGAATGCTGGAAATTTCTGGCAGTTGTATCACCTCTTCAGAAGACGACGAGCCGGTCAGAAAAAACTTGGCGACCATTTCCCGGGCGATTTTCACCGCCCTTTCACGACTCATGTCGATATGTTCGGTAATGGATTCCAGCGCGCGCTTGTGATCCCGTTCACGCAGAAACCTCAGGACGTCATAATGCGCGTCAAACGCTTTGGCATTCCATGCGGACTGCTCGATATCAATGTTTCTCGCAACGTGGATTCGACGCGTAATGGTCTCCATAAAGGCACTGAGTTCTTTATTCTTGGCAAGACGGATCAGCCTTCTGTGAAATTCCTCGTCGGCCAATAAAAAGTCCGCTGATGTCATCCCGGAGGAGTTCGCCATGACGCTGCTCCAATACTCCTGGACCGCCTGTATCTCGCTATCGCTGGCATAGCGCAGCGCCAGAAAAACCGCCCGGCGCTCCAGGGCGATTCTCACTTGGTACAGATCCAGGACTTCATCAACGCTGATGCTCTTGCGAAAAAAACCTTTGTTCATGACGAAGGTCAGCAGGCCCTCGGCTTCGAGACGGTTCAATGCTTCTCTGAGCGGTGCTCTGCTCACACCCAGCTCGCGACCCAAAGCCTGCTCATTGATGCGGGTCCCAGGACGGAAGTCATAACGCATCGCGCGATCGCGCAACTCGATATACAGGCGCTCGACGGAACTTTCCTCTCGGGGCCTGTGGGTGTTACCACCATTATTCTGATTGCGACTCATATTTTCCATTGGCTGCATCTTAGCTGCCTTTACCATCTTTCAAATATCTGCAGATCCATCGCAGATGTGTATCCATTTCGCCATCATGCCGTTCTCATGTCGAGACAGGAAAACGATCAAAAACGTTTCGACAGCAGATGTGCCACTTTAGAACCTTTTTCATAGAATAACTCTCGCCAGCGCTTATGACTCAGGGTGGGATTTTCCTGGATGGGCAGCGGCATATCGTCCGGTGTACATCGCCCCACCAGCATGTGCGCCATCGCGCGACCGAGTATGGTGCCCGGGCCGATGCCTCGTCCGTTATAACCGTTAATCACCCATACATTCGGCGCGGGTTGATGCAAGTACGGCAGATGGTTGGCGGTGATATCAATCCATCCGTACCATTGATATTCAATGGGGATAGGCCGCAACGCGGGAAACAACCGGGTCAGGCAACGCGTGACCCATCGCACGTGCACATCCCTGGAATGCTGACTGACTGCCCCCACACTGCCGTAGATCAGGCGCCCGCCGGCATCAGTGCGAAACGACGAAAGCACAGTACATGTGTCCCAGGCACCATGCCCTTCTGGCAGAATGCGCACCCGGTCTTCCGTAGGCAGAGGTGCTGTGGCGATATTGAAATACGGCAGCCGCACCAGGCCAGCCTGCAAATGAGGCCAGGCATCCGGCCCCGGCGCCTGTGCCGTATTCGTCGCTACCAGCACCTGCCGCGCCCGTACCCTAGGGCCGGTCGAGGTCGACAGACACCAGCCAGACGGGGTGGCTTCAGCGGCCATCACCGCCGTGTCAGTGTAAATCTCCACACCATTCTCGATGGCCGCCTTTGCCAGTCCTCTGGCATAGCTCAAAGGCTGAATCGTGCCGGCGCGCGGGTCGAGTAAGGCACCGGCATAAACGGACGTACCGACCTTGCGTGCCGTTTCTTTTTGGTCGAGCAACCTCACAGGCACATCGCGCGCCTGCCATTGCCGTGCCCGCTCCCGGATATCCGCGAGACCGGCAGCGCCGACGGCACAGTGCAGCGAGCCGTTCTGAACCGCCTCGCACGCAATGCGATAACGACGGATAATGTCAAAAACCAACGCGGGGCCTTCGCCTAGAGTGTCGAGCAATCGTGCGCCATAGTCCTGCCCCAGTCGCCGGGGCAACTCGTCGGGCGGCAACCAGGCCCCCGCGTTGACCAGCCCCGCATTCCTGCCGGAAGCACCGAAGCCGATATCACGTGCCTCAAGCACTGCCACGCGGATAGCCGCGGACTCTGCCAGATGCAGCGCGGTGGACAATCCGGTGTAACCGGCGCCGATGACCGCGATATCCACCTCGATATCATCGTCCAACGAATGCGTGGATGGAGCATCACAGGCTGTCTGCCTCCACAGTCCATGAAAACCCAATGCGATAGCCGTCGGCATCGTCGTGTCCTTGAGGTTCCGGTGTGTCAGTCACATCGACCACCCAGGTACAACTCGCGTACTTTCGAGTCGTGCAACAGCGCCCGGCTGCTACCGCTGAGCGCCACCGTCCCCAACGATAGGATATATGCCCTGTCCGAAATGCGCATGGCTTCAATGGCATTTTGCTCCACCATGATGATCGTCACGCCTTCTTGTTCCCGGATCTGCATGATCGCGTCAAACACCTCGTGCAACACTTTCGGAGAAAGCCCAGCCGAAGGCTCGTCCAGCAACAACACGCTGGGATTCGGCATGAGCGCGCGCGCTAAGGCCAGTATCTGGCGTTCACCACCCGACATCGATGCCGCAGGAGCATGCAGTTTGCGCCCCAATACCGGATACAGCTCGCATAACTGTGCAATACGCTTGTCACGCTCGCGAACAGGAAAGTAATAACCGCCCATGAGCAGGTTTTCATGCACGCTCATCGCCGTAAAAATATTGTCGGTCTGCGGGACGAAGCCCAGCCGGCAACGGCGGACCTTGTCATGCACCGCTACCCCAGAGACGTCTGCGCCATTGAGCCAGACACTGCCGCGGCGCGTGCGCAGATAGCCGGCGATCGTCTTGAGCAGCGTCGATTTGCCGCAACCGTTCGGACCGAGCAGACAGACAATTTCTGCAGGGTCGGCGTACAACGAAATACCATTGAGGATATCGACGTCCTTGATATAACCCGCGACCACATCATCGACTTTGATCATGGCACTCATTGTTCGATCACCTCCATCTGCACTTCGGCCTCGGCCACCGTGGAACCCAGATACGCCTGCACCACACGCTCGTTGGCAGTCAGTTCCTGGGGCTTGCAACTGGCTACGATATGGCCTTGATCCAGCACGATGCAGCGATTGCAGGCCTCGCGGATGAAGTGCATGTCGTGCTCCACGATCACCAACGTCATACCCTGCTCATTGAGACGGTGCAGCGCGCGCACGATGTCTTGACGCAGATTCGGGTGTACGCCTGCCGTCGGCTCATCGAGCATCAACAGACGCGGGCGCGCCATCAACGCGCAGACAATGCCCAGTAGCTTTTTCTGCCCGCCGGAAATTGCCGACGCCGGCAGATGACTGACTTTGGTAAGCAATAGTTCGTCGAGCAGGTGCATGGCCCGTTCATGCGTGGCGCGCTCTGCCTTGCGCATCGACGGGCCCTTGATGAGCGTGGACATCACACCGTGCATCCGCGTATCGGCTGCCATGGCGACTTCCAGCACCGACATTTTCTGCGGCATGCTCGGCAGCTGGAACGTACGCGCCAGCCCTTCTTTGACGATACGGAACGTGGGCGTCGACGCAATGCTTTTCCCGTCCAGCAGCACGGAGCCTCGATCGGGCGCGATGAACCCGCTGATGATGTTCAGCAAGGTGCTCTTACCCGAACCGTTAGGTCCCAGCAGACCGACGATGTCACCCTTGCTAATCTCGAACCGCACGTCTTGCAGCACCTGAAAGGCGCCAAAGGACTTTGCCAGGCCGTTCACCTCCAATATCGATTGTGTCATGCCGGATTCCTCAGTTTTTCAGGCAACAGGCCTTCGCGGCGCCACAGCAGACAGATCAGGAGAATCGCGCCGATCAGGCCCAGGCGCAATGCGCCCGCAACGTCGGAGCCGAAGCCCAGCAGATCTCGCAGGAAAGGCACGAACGCATAGACGGCCTGTACCAGAATGACGCCCAGCAATACGCCTGCCGTACGGCCCATGCCGCCGATCATCACCATGGTCCAGAGCACAAAGGTCTCGGCCGCCAGCATGAATTCGGTGCCGGCGAAGTTGAAATAATGGGCATAAAGCGAGCCCGCCAGCGCAGTGATCGCACCGCCGCACATAATCGCGTGCGACTTGATTTTCTGCAGGTTGTACCCCATACACGCAGCCAGCGCCGGCTGCTCTCGCATCAGGCGCAACGCACGCCCGAACCGCCCATCGCCCAGCCGCGCCGAAAAGAACGCGGTCACTGCCACGATGCCCAATACCACAGCACTGAAATAGACTTGATCCCAGGGACTGGCCACGGATTCGAACAATCCTGGAATACCGGTGATGCCGTTGGCGCCGCCAGTCAGCTCGTCTTCGTTGAGCGCCACCGTACGCAGAATTTCCGCTACCGCCAATGTGGCAATACCCCAATAGTCCGCCGCCAGCCTGCGGCCCAACCTGGCCATGGCCCAGCCCAGTATCATGGCAGCGATCATGCCTAGAGGAATGCCCACCAATACCGGCCAGCCGCGCGCGTGCGCGATGCCGGTGGCGTAGACGCCAATGCCCGCAAACGCGATATGGCCAAAGTTGAGCAGGCCGCCGTACCCGGCCAGGACATTCAAGCCCAACGCCATGATGGCGTAGATGCCGGCGATGGTGATGGTAAAGATCAGAAAGTCATACACGGCGAACCTCCCTGTCGAACAAACCATAGGGCTTGAACAACAACGCCAGCAACAAGATCAGGAACGACGCCGCGCTGATATAGGAAACAGGCAGGAAGACCAGCGTTTCTCCGAGCAACGGACCGAAGTTGATGTTGGTGACAGCCGTCTCGGTCAACGCGATCAACGCGGCGCCCGCGACCGCGCCGATGGGATTACCCAGACCGCCCAGAATGGCGGCGGCAAATACCGGCAGCAACAGGTCATAGCCGAGGTTGACATGCGCCCCGGTCGACAGCGACAACATGCTGCCGCCCAGCCCTGCCAACATACCGCTGATGAAAGTCACGCCATTGGTGATACGGCTCGCATTCAGCCCCGAAGCGTCTGCCAGGGCAGGATTACACGCAAGAGCGCGCATGGCCCGGCCAACCTGGGTATGAAACAGCAACAGCACGAACAGCGTCAACAATACCAACGTGGTCAGCACGAACCATAACTGAGTATGCGAAATACGCGCATCACCGATGATCAGCGGCTCGGTGTGAGGCAATGAAAACATGTGAGGAAACGAACCGGCAATGCCCAATACGCTGGCGACCAGCACCATCGACACCGCCAGTGAGCCGATCATGGCGATGGCCGGCCCGCTCTTGAGCAGACGATCAAATACCAGCAACTGTATAACCAGCGTCAGCAGCCCCGTCAGTATCGATGCCAGCACCACCGACACAATCAGCGGCGCACCCGCGCTGTTGATCGCGTAGGCCAGAAAGGCACCGCACATGGCATATTGCACGTGAGCAATGTTAGGAAATCTGATCAAGCCGTAAAGCATGCTCAGGCCCAGCGTGATCAGCGCCAGATCGGCCGTACGCAACAAGGCATCTACCAAAAACTGCAACATCGCAACTCGCTCCTGAAGGATGTGCGGCGGCGCCCGCGCACCGCACACCGATGAATCGGCCTCGGCTTAACGCTGTACGAGCTTGCCGCCTTCGTATTTCAGGCGATCGTACGGCGGGTCGATACGCTGGCCTTCGTCATCCAATTTGATCGGGCCGGTCACCCCTGTGAAACCGGCCTCGCTGACGGCCTTCAGGCCTGCGATGATCTGCGCCGGCGTGGCGCCCTTGCCCTGCTCGATGGCGGCTGCCAACATCAACACGCCGTCATAACCATAGCCATTGAACGCCGTCTTAAAGCCCTCTTTGAACTTGGCTTTGAAGGTGTCTTCGTAGGCTTTGCCGAGGTCGCCCTGGGCCGTGCCCAGCTCCATGCCGATCTGCCCTTCGGCGATGTCAGCGGGCGTGTCGGAGACACTCATGCTCATGATGTAGGCATACCAAGGCACGTTGCGCAGGCCGAGCTCCTTGGCTTCGCGGTTGATTACGGCCGATTCATGACCATAGGCGGTGTACAGAAAGGCGTCTGGTTTCGCTCGGGCCAATTGCTGCAACTCTCGACGGTAAGTGGACTGGCCGCCCGTATAGAGGATCTGCGCGGTGATCTTGCCACCCAGTTTCTCGAACTCCTCCGTAAAGCCGTGCGCCACGCCCTGCCCGTAGGCATTGTTCGGCGCAATCAACGCCAAGTTACGATGACCGAGAGCGTAGACGTCTTTAGCGGCAAACAGGTTGCCGGCCGCCTCCAGGCCGATGATGTTGAAAGCCGATGCGCCGAGTTCACGTACCTTGTTGCTGCTGCTGCCGATATTGAAGTGGACAATGTTTTCCTTGACGAGATATTGCGCCATAGGCAGCGTGATACTTGACGAATATTCGCCAAGCACGGCTGGGACGCGATCAACAGTGGCCAATTTGCGGGCGGCGGTCAGCGCGGTGGTGGGGTTATTGCCCGAGTCCTCGACAATGACCTGTAGTTTCTTGCCCAGTACGCCGCCGTTGGCATTTACGTGCTCGACGCCCAACTGGATGCCGCGCCGGATGTCTTCGCCCACGGTGGCCGACGGTCCCGTCAATGGCAGCACTGCACCCAGGGAAATGGTTTCCTGGGCCCAGGCCGAAGAGGCGAGATTGCCCACCAGCAGAGTGCTTGCACACAGCGTGAGAAAATGTCGTTTCTTCATGTTTGTCTCCTTGGGGATTTATAGTGTTTAAACATTGACAGCACTGTCATCAGGACACCGGCACAACCTGAGCTTTACAGGTGGCAGCCGAGCATGCCGAAAAACAGATCGATCCTCCTCTGGCCGTAGTCGGAACTACGGGTGCTGCTTTTTACGACACGATCAGACCTCGAACAGACGGCCCCATTGCGGCAATACATCGTCTACACCGGCCAGGCGCAGCGCATGCCAGGCCATGGCGCTGTTACTCGCCAATACCGGCTTGCCCAGCAGCTGCTCTATCTCGCGGGTGTGATCGCACATACGCAGACTGGTGCACGACACGAAAACGGCATCGACGTCGTCGCAAGCGCCGATCTTCAGAATGGCGCGTTTGAGCGTATCGGCATCAATGCGCGCCACCTCGGCATCGACCGCGTGATTGAAGGTGGCGATGCGCGAGATCTCGATACCTCGCGCTTCGATGTGCTCCTTGAACAGATTGTTGACCGATTCCACATAGGGGGTCAGCAACGCGATGCGTTCGACATTCAATGCGTTGAGCCCCGCCATCGCAGCCGTGATAGGCGAAGTACACGCCACACCGGGCCGTATCCGGCGGATCTGAGCGAACACCTCTTGCTCGCCGATGACAATGGTCCCCGATGTGCAGCCGAACGCTACGACCTGCAGATCCAGGCCTGGCAGCAACAGCTCGGTCCCAGTGGCGATGTCCTTTTGCATCTCCATCAACCGCGCCGGTGTGATGTCCGGTGGACATGGGATGCGTGATGCCACAAAGCCCACACCCGGCAGGTCGATGATGCGACGCCACTCGTATTCCATGGTCTGGTCGATCGAGAGCACGATCAACCCAAGCGCCGCGCGAGGCATCAGCCCGCCATCCATGTTGAACGGCAGTATCTCGTAGGAAGTGTTGTCAAGCATCATGGTCATTTCAGTGTCATTCCTGTGATGTCGATCTCGGGTTTCTTGCCTTGCATGATGTCGGTGACGACCCGTGCCGTGCCGCAGGCCATGGTCCAACCCATGTGCCCATGGCCGGTATTGAGGTAGAGATTGCGATGACGGCTCTTGCCGAGAATGGGTGTGCCCTCCGGCGTCATCGGACGCAACCCGGCCCAATAGTCCGGTCGGCTGTAATCAGCACCGTTAGGAAATAGTTGTCGCGCCACCTTGAGCATGGGTTCGAAATCAGCCGGCTTGTGGCTGCGGTCATAGCCAGTGAATTCCGCGGTGGCGGTCAACCGCAGGCGATTGCCATAACGTGCCCAGGCCACCAGCGCCTGCTCGTCGACGCCGCACATGCTGGGCGCCTCGTGCGTCTCATCGATAGGGAATGTGACCGAATAGCCTTTGACGGGATAAACCGGCAGGCGATAGCCCAATGCATGCGAAAGCAATGGCGAGTCGCAACCCAGCGCCAGTACATAGTCGTCTCCCTGGATCACCCCTCGACTGGTGTGCACACCACGAATGCGATCGCCTTCGGCTTCGATCCGCAGGATAGGTGTATCCATCAAAAACTCCACACCTGCGGCCTCGCACTGCGTAAACAAGTGGCGCGTGAACATGCGCGCATCGCCGCTTTCATCGGCGGGGCTCAGGATCGCACCGGCGAAACGCGCATGCGCCAACGCGGGCTCCCGCGTAATGGCCTCGTCATGCGTGACGCCGCGCAACGGCACGCCGCCGTCGACCAGCACCTGCATGTTGGCCAACCCTTTCTGGAAGATGGCTTCGTCGCGATATACGTACAAGGCCCCGGTGCTGAGCAGGTCGTACTGCAGGTCCAGTTTCTGGGTCAGCGTGCGCAGTTCCGCTTGCGAATAGCGGCACATGACCAGCTTGCGTGCCGTGTTCGTGCGCGCCTTCTCGGCGCTGCAGTTTTGCAGGAACTGCCACAACCAGGCCCACATGCGGGGATTCAGATTGGGCCGCAGCAGCAGCGCCTGGTTTTTGTCGCGTAACGAGCGCCACAGAATGCCAGGCGCGCGCGGCGAGGCCCAGGTATAGGCATGCCCGGGCGCGATCATGCCCGCGTTGGCATAGCTGGTCTCGTTAGCCGCGCAGGGCTGGCGATCGATCACTTTGACCTTGCGGCCTTGGGCGGCCAGATACCAGGCGGTCGTCACACCGGCAAGCCCCGCTCCCAGAACGATGGTGGTCATGCCTCACTCCTTGCGGCAACACACCGGCGGTGCCACGTATGGATATCGTCCTTCATGTGACTCATGCTGTGTCTCCTGACATGCTTGTCGTCCTTCTCTGTTTCGTTGCCGCGCGCCGGGCCGTACCATTCAAAGCACAAGACTTCCCTTTGCGTCGTCGCACAAAAGCCAGCAGAACTGCTCCAGCGTCCTGACAGCTCAGGCAACCTTTCTGAGTGGAATTGCGCCGTGCTGCAAAGCGGCGAACAACGTGTCTGACTGTTTGCGCGCCAGCTCGATGCTCGCGGCACGCACATGACCGTAGCCGCGAATCTGTTCAGGTATCGACGCCAGTTGGACGGCCGTTTCATACGCGGCTACATCGCACACCTTGGTCAGTCTGTCGAGCAACTTGATGATCAGTTGTTCGTACTCAACGATCAAAGCGCGTTCCAGGCGCCGCTCTGCCGTATGACCAAAGACATCAAACGCCGTGCCGCGCAATGGCTTGAGCCGGGCGAGCAACTTGAATACCGGCACGATCCAGGCGCCGAACTCGCGCTTGACGGGTTTGCCGGTGGCCGCATCCCGCTTGGCCAGCAACGGCGGCGCCAGGTTGAACACGAGCTTGTAATCGCCTTCGAACTGCTGACCGACCTGATCGAGAAAACCGCTCTTCACATGCAGGCGCGCTACCTCGTATTCGTCCTTGATCGCCAGCAGTTTGAAGTAATAGCGCGCCACGGCCTCGGTCAATGACATCTTTCCAGGAAACTGATGCTGCTCGAATGTGCGTACCCGCTCCACCAACGCCATATAGCGGTTGGCGTATTTCTCGTTTTGGTAATCGACGAGAAAACTGCGCCGCCAACTGATACGTTCATCCAGATTGTTCATAGGCGCTGGCGAGACGCCGCTCGTTGCGGTGTTTTGACGCGCGGCGAGCAGGCGTTCGACTCCGGCACGGTCCACCACTACGCGACGGCCCCATACAAAAGCCTCGCGGTTCATCTGCGTAGCAGCGCCATTGATTTCGATGGCCTGCTCGATCGCTTGAGCGGACAGCGGAATCAGGCCGCGCTGGTAAGCAAAGCCCAGCATGAACATATTTGCCGCGATGCTGTCGCCCAACAAGCCCACGGCAATGCGGCCGGCATCGACGAACTCCGCCTGCGCGTCGCCGATGCTATCGGTGATGTTCTTGCGCAGACCGCGTGCGGGAAAGCGCAAGTCGGCGTTGCGCGAGAAATCGCCGGGCATGGACTCGGCCGTGTTGACTACCATGTGTGTCTTACCCTGGCGGGTCAGTGCCAGGGTCTTGGAATTTCCCGCCACGATCATGTCGCACCCCAGCACCAGATCGGCACCACCCGGCGCAATGCGTATGGTCTTGATGGCTTCGGGTGATTTCCCAAAACGCAGGTGACTCCAGACCGAGCCACCTTTCTGCGCCAGGCCGGCCATGTCGAGCAGACCACAGCCCAGCCCCTCCAGATGAGCAGCCATGCCCAGAATGGCACCAATGGTAACCACGCCAGTTCCTCCCATGCCCGCCACCAGAATGCTGTAGACGCCTGCATCCAGTGAGGGCCGGTTCGGCTCGGGCAAAACAGAAAACAGCTCTATCTGTCCCGGGCGTTCGGGCTTGCGCAGCGAGCCGCCCAGCACCGTCACAAAGCTGGGACAAAAACCCTTGACGCAGGAAAAGTCCTTGTTGCAAGACGATTGATCGATGATGCGCTTACGGCCCAATTCGGTTTCCAATGGCTGCACCGATACACAGTTCGATGACACGCCGCAATCGCCGCAGCCTTCGCACACGAGATCGTTGATTAGCACCCGCTTGGCCGGATCGAGAAAAGCGCCCCGCTTGCGGCGACGGCGTTTTTCCGCCGCACAGGTCTGGTCGTAGATGAGGATGGTCGTCCCCTCGATCTCGCGCAGTTCCTTCTGCACGGCATTGATGAGGTCGCGATGGTGTACGACCAGGCCCGCCGGCCATACCGTCCCGGAGGGATATTTTTTGGGCTCGTCGGTCACCACGACGATGCGCTTGACGCCTTCGGCATGTACCTGCCACGCAATCGTAGGCACGTCCAATGGACCATCGTGGCGCTGGCCACCCGTCATCGCCACCGCATCGTTGTACAGGATCTTGAAGGTGATATTCGTCTTGGCCGACACGGCCGCACGTATCGCCAGCAAGCCCGAGTGAAAATAGGTGCCGTCACCGATATTCTGGAACATATGAGCCCGTTTAGAGAACGGGGCCTCTCCCACCCACGACATGCCCTCGGCACCCATTTGCGTATAGCCGGTCGTCGATCGATCCATGGTCTGCGCCATCCAGCTGCAACCGATACCCGCATAGGCTTTGCTGCCTTCGGGCACGACGGTTGACGAGCTATGCGGGCAGCCGCTGCAGAAATAGAAACTGCGCGACAGGATGTCGACCACGCCTTTGGGGGCCTGATAGGAACGAATTTTCTCGACGCGCCGGCGCAGGGCGTCGACCTCGCCTTGCCCCAATTCTGCCAAACGCTCACCAATGGCAATCGCGATCTGATTGGCGTCGAGCGCCATTTCCGACTGAAGCAGTACCTCACCATTTTCATCGTGTTTGCCGACAATGGCGGGCGCGTTCCCGGTGCCATACAGCAGTTCCTTGAGTTGGAACTCGATCAAGCTGCGCTTTTCTTCGACCACGAGCACCTTTTTCAGCCCGCGTGCAAAAGCGGTAGCGCCTTCGGGCTCAAGGGGCCAGGTCATACCCACCTTATACAGACGCAGACCGAGCGCGGCCGCCTCGGCCTCCGACAGATGCAGTTCATCGAGCGCTTGCAGCACATCGAGATAGCTCTTGCCATGCGTAATGATGCCCAGCGTCGATGCGCTACCGTCGATCACCGTGCGGTCGATGCCGTTACTGCGCGCGAAGGCCTTTACCGCACCCAGCTTGTAGCGGTGCAGGCGCGCCTCCTGATTATGCGGTGTGTCGGGCTGTCGCAGATTCACACCATCTGGCGGCAAGGCAACATGCTGCGGCGTGGTGATGTTGACGCGATCGATGTCGACGTCGATGGAGGCAGTGGCTTCGACCGTGTCCTTGACGCACTTCATACCCACCCAACAACCGCTGTAGCGCGACAACGCCCAGCCGAGGACACCAAAATCGAGCACTTCCTGCACACCCGAGGGGCTGAGCACGGGGATCATGGCATCGACCATCGCGAATTCGCTCTGGTGACAAGTCGTGGATGATTCGCACGTGTGATCGTCGCCCATGAGGACCAGCACGCCGCCGAATGTCGACGAGCCGGCCAGATTCCCGTGGCGAAAAGCATCGCCCGTACGATCGACGCCCGGGCCCTTGCCGTACCACATCGAGAAAACGCCGTCGTACTTGCCCTCTCCACCCGCCTCGGCCTGCTGCGAACCCCACACGGCCGTGGCTGCCAGATCCTCATTGACGCCAGGCTGGAACACGACGTGATGTTGATCCAGGAATTTTTTCGCCCTGCCGGCTTGCTCGTCCAGGCCGCCGAGCGGTGAGCCGCGATAACCGGTGATATAGCCCGCCGTGTTCAGGCCCGCTTTGGCATCACGCAACTGCTGCGTGATGGGCAGACGAATCAACGCCTGGGTGCCAGTGATGAAGATACGCCCCTGAGTCAGGGTGTACTTGTCGTCCAGATCAATTGCTCGAAGTCCCATTCAGTCCCCGCTCGCAACTTGCTCTTCCGGCTGTCAACATGTTTGAGAATTTAAAATCTACACATGTGTCGACAGTTGTATTTCCACTATTATTAAGAAATGATTTTCTCTATCCTATTAGTAGAAATACTAATTTTTATAACGACGTTTGCGTATTCAACTATTTAAGGCACAACTGACGACACTTATATATTCAGATGTTTTCAGCGCCAAAACTAACTCGAGGAGCAAATATGAGCCTGCAGTACATTCAGCCCAACGCCCGCATGAGCGCCGCCGTCAAGGCCAATGGTTTTGTATTCCTTTCGGGCCAGGTCGCTGACGACACCAACACATCGGTCGCCGGCCAGACCGAACAGATCCTTGCCAAGATCGACAAGATCCTGGCCGAAGCAGGCACCAGCAAAGAGAAAATCGTCAGCGCCAATATCTGGATTGCCGATGCAGCGACGTTCAATGAGATGAACAGCGTATGGGACGCCTGGGTGTCGAAAGATCACCCCCCCGCCCGTGCGTGTGTGGAATCCAAACTGGCATTTCCGCAATACACGGTTGAAATCGGGGTGACTGCAGTCGCTTGAGACGCGGCGCGAAGGGAATATAAATTGTGCAGCGGTCTGCTGCACAATTCCTTCGGCCGTTCTGCGTTTTGCTGGCCGGCTCGATTACGCGTTCGTTCGTCGCATGGCTTGCGGCGCCAAAAATCGAATGGGTAAGAACGTTGGAGCAACTGATGTCCCCGCCCAGAACCCAATAGGGCAATAGTCCAACAGGGTATTGGACTATTGCCGGATTCGCTCAAGTAACGGCGAAGGAGTGCAAGGGAAACAGGTTGACGGTAGAGAAAACCGTCTGATGCTGGTCAGACGTTGA
>Ga0182738_1005434_pt1 | contig 13603 bp, 6 predicted proteins | sample eDN5th30CBELigMG_FD_128876 | JGI IMG/M metagenome (GOLD analysis project Ga0182738, IMG submission 128876) | Enriched Miracle-Growth compost microbial communities from Emeryville, California, USA - eDNA 5th pass 30_C BE-Lig MG (version 2)... ...
AGATGGCCCTACAAATAAAACACGTACAGAAATGTATAAAGTGAGCAGTTATCCTGCCTTGAGGCTTTTCATTAAGGACGGTTATGTTCCAGAGACCTATGAGGGAGAATTTAAGCCCAAGGCGATAATTGATTGGATGACGAGTAAATTAGAGGCACAGATTGGCGCTATAGAGTCAATAAAGGAAGCTGATGACTTGATCACTGGTGAAGAGAATGTGGCTTTTTATTTTGGCTTGAAGAATGCGACTGCGTATTCTTATTTGTTGGACGCTATTTCGAATTTTAATGATGAAGATGTTGTGTTTGCGTGGGCAAGTGATGCAAAGATTTTGGAGCACTTTGAATTGGTGCCTGATGATACTTCGTTGATTATGTTTAGAGATTATGACGAAGAAAGAAGTGTCTATCCTGTGCCATTTACTGCAGAAGGAATCAGAGCCTTTTTGAATTCGAGAAGGCATCCTGCTGTGATGCCATTTAATGTGAAGGCGTTGACAAGATTAAACGACAAGAAAGAAGATGGAATAATATTGTTCCAAGCAGCCAATGAGAACAAAAAGGCAGGAGATATGTTTAAAGCTGTGGCTGAAGAATTTAGAGACATGATTGCTTTTATTGAAGTCAGTGGAAGTCAGAAAAATCAAATAGGAAAGAAGTTTGATTTGGCTCAGTTTCCTGCTGTGGGGATTGTTGGCCCTGGAAATAAAAGGTATTTGTTGGACAGAGCAATTTCTGAGAAGAATATAAAGGTTTTCTTGGCAAATTACTTCCAAGATAACCTCGTTCCTTATGAAAAGAGGGAGCCAAAGATAAACAGAGAAGGATTTGATGGCGACTTGAAGGTTTTGGACAAAGCAAATTACAAAGACGTGGTTCTGAAGGGAGATTATGATGTCTTGGTTGAGTTTTATCATCCTGAGTGTGGCCATTGTATTCATTTCGCACCAAAATACGCAGCTTTAGCAACTAAATTGAGGGGTGTGGATGGTTTGATGTTGGGAAAATTCGACTCAACAAAGCCAAGGCCTCCTGGTGTCTCAATAAAGTATTATCCAATGTTGATGTTCTATCCTAAGGGGAAAAAGAATAGTCCAATTGTATATGAGGGTAACCGAGATGAAAAAGATCTCATTAGATTCATCAAAAAACATGCCACCGTCCCCATGAAAGGATTTTAGCTTGGGAGGTGGAAAAGGGGCTCGATGAGAGAGTTCTAGAGAAATGAAAAAGTCAATAAGTAAGTAAGTAAGAGTACTAAATCTTTGTGATATCAGTGAATAATGTATGACCTATATATTGTGATTTTTATGAAGCTTTGAGAGAAGACTATGAGATCCTTTAGGCTTCTAGAGGATTGAGAGATATATATTGAAATATCTGTATGTGGTTGTAATCATTCTCAAACAGATAATTTATCAAATGAAGATCGAAATTGAAAAATTTTTAGCTGAAGAAGCTTTTTTTAGAAGGAAGAGTTTAAAGAGCAAAGGTTTTCTTTTGAAAAACTATTTTTCCTGATCTCTTTGGGACTCTTATATTTCACAATTTTTCTCTGATAAATTTAGTAGTTGTAGTAGTTCCAGACAATTACGTTGCTTACGCTGTAAAATCAAAGTCCGACTTAAGACTCCAATATTAATACGATATTCGCATCAGAAATTGACATCATCAATCAACTTACAAGGAAATTAAAAACCCCACAATCCTTTCAGATATCAATTTAAAAATAATTTACCATCATGAACTTCACCGCTGGAGCTATAACTGTTGGTCTTGTTGGGTTAGGAGGCCTTGTATTTGGAAGAAAATACCTTGCTGGAGGTGTTTGCAATATCGTTAAAGACCTCACTGACCAAGTTGCTATTGTGACGGGATCAAATACCGGTATTGGTAAAGAAACTGCAAGAGTTCTTGCTAAAATGGGGGCTACCGTGGTCTTGGCTTGCCGTGATGAAGCAAAGACTTTGGTTGCTGTTGAAGAATTGAGAAAGGACACAGGAAATGAGAGAATTGAGTTTATCAGATTGGATCTTAGCGATTTGAAGTCAGTGAAGGAATTTGCTAAAGAGTTCCAAGAGAGACATAATAAGTTGAATATCTTGGTGAATAATGCAGGAATTATGGCGATTCCTGAAAGAAGACTGACAAAGGACGGATATGAGATGCAGTTCGGCACAAATCATTTGGGACATTTTTACTTGACGACTTTGTTGATTGACTTGATGAAGAGATCTGCTCCTTGTAGAATCGTGAATTTGTCCTCAGTGGCCAGCTCTGTTGGAAAGATGAATTGGGAAGATTTGAATTATGAAAAGGGAGGATATAACATGTCCACAGCTTATGCCCAGAGCAAATTGGCCAATATTTTGTTCACAAAGGAATTGCAAAGAAGGTATGGGGATGCTGGAATTAGAGCTTATGCTGTGCATCCAGGCGTTGTGACGACTGATTTGACAAGATATATGAATGAGAAATGGTATATAAATGCTGTGATGACTGTGATTGGAAATCCTTTTATGAAGTTGTTTGGTAAGAATCCTTTACAAGGAGCTCAGACTAGTTTGTATTGTGCTTTAGAGGATTTTGATAAGATTGAAGGTGGGTTGTATTATGCTGATTGTAAACCTATTAGGGAGAATTCTCTTTGTAAGAAGGAAGAAAATTGGAGAAAGCTGTGGGAGATCAGTGAAAAGTTGGTTGCTGATAAGATGTCTGGAAATTAAGAAGGAAGAAATTCTATTGAAGGAGAAATTATGAGAGAAATATTGATGAAAGCGTATAAGTTATATTGATTTGCGATGAATAGCTTTTTGCATGTTTGCTGATTGATTTGATTGTAATGATTAATTAGTTGATTAAACAATTATTGATAAAAATAATTTCTAAAGAGAAAGAAGAAGAATAAAGCCCAATTAAAAAAAAGAGAGAAAGTATGATTTTTCTTTTGCAAAAATCTTTCTCGTCAATTCACTTCTTTTTGAAGTGAGAGATAAAGAGAATAGTTTTTTTGCAAAAGGAGATTTTAATTTTAATTTCGGCTCATTTTTGTTCAGATAAACATGATAAGTATTTGATTGGATTTGACTGGTCAGTACCTTGTTCATTTAAAGATAAAATTTGAGAAAAATAAAGTCTAACTAAGAATAAACGAGTCAATCGTCAGAATTTTTTTCATGCATTTTTAATAATTTCCTCTCTCTGAATCTGATTATAAAAAGAATCCAGAAGTTTCTAATCAAATCTCAGTATTAAAATTTGACTGCAAAGATTTTTCTTTTGAGGAATTAGAAAGTTTGAGACTTTTTTCAACTTCTTGTCTCTCCAAATTTTTTCATTAAAAAACTCTTTGTTCGAAATGAGAATTTCTTCATAATAAAATTTTAAATAGCAATGTTAATAAATTTTTAACATAAAAAAATTTTCTTGTAAGTGACAAAATGGATTTCTCAAATAATTTTATTTATTCTCTCACTTCTGAATATTGACTGTATTAATTAGGCATTCTGAATTAAAAGAATACTATTTATGATCAGATCAATCACGAAGCAAAGTTTCTCGAAAGAAATTGACAATTATAGTTTTAGAACAAGTTTTCTGATATTAATATCTAAGTTTATCCTAGTTTTACCCTTCAGATCCTTGATGTACCTTGCGATTAAATTTAATTAAAATCCTTTGAGAAACCTCATGAGCCAAAAAACCGCCACTTTATCCTAATAAACTCCCATCCCATATCAACCCTCTTCTTCACCCACCAAATATCTTCATAGGATCAATTAGAATAATCCAACAAGAAGAAAAAACTCTTTTGTTACGGAATAGTTTCTTTTCTCAAAAACTGTATTAAAATAGAAAGAACTGTTCTTTAAAGAGGTAGCTCCCCCTTTGGGGATTTTGGATCCTCCCAGGTGTCAAAGAACGAGGATTGAGAGCGTAAAGTGGCTAATAAAAAGGCGCAGAATCTGGAAATAAGGGGAGGGAGAAATAATTTTGATAAATCGATTTTTATAAACCCAAAAAAGGGCTTAATAATAAATTCTGTTGATATAAAATATTAATTTATTCAATTCCTCAAGACATTCAACAACAAAAACAACAATTTTCAACACATATGACTCTTTTCCCTAAATCTAGGGTCCATGATTATCTTCTCCTTTATCCTCTTCCTGTAAAATCTTCTTTGTCTTCCTTTATTTTATCACTCCTTTTAGGATGATCTGGACTATTTAAATAATCTCAATAACTCCGAACACCACTATACTATCGATGAACTCATCAACTACTCACAAACTCTCATCAAATTCCTTGAGATTAACAAGGTTTATGGTGAGATTTACCTTACAGGAAGCGCTTTATTCGAGAGTCTTTTCTCAAAATTCGCTTATTATTATCGCCAGAAAAGCCACTTAAGACAAGCTTCTGACCGAAGATTTGAGCTGATTAGGCTGGAACAGACGATTCACCTGCTAAATAGCTCGATAGGCACGCAAGATATATCTGGATATCTTGGCCTTGTAGATGAGAACTGTGATAATTCAAAGATTATCCAATTGCTTCTTCTCTTGTATAAGAAATTTGACTATTTTTATGAGGGCTATTCACAAGATTATGCTTCTTTTGTTCATTTCTTGGTCCCTTATTTACAATGGGTGAATGAACTCAAATTTGAATACCCGAAATTATTGAATATAGACAATGAAGAAACTATTCAAGGCTTGGTAAGAAAACACATGGCTGGGTTAAAAGAAGCTTTGGCGAAGAGAAAAGTGAATATTTATGTGGAAGAAGAGAGATTATCAGATTGGGGATATGTGAAGGAGAAGCTTGAAGAGATAAAAGGATTGATTGTGAATGAAGATGTGAAGAGAGATGAGAAATATTACCAAGAACTTGGACTATTTTCTTTCTTATGGCAGCTTAGGAGATTTGTGGTAGAGAAAGACCTGACTTTTGTGAAGATTTGCATGATATCTTCCATGTATTTAGGTAACAAACATATGGGGGAAGTGTTTATTAATGTTGACTAGAAGGAACATTTAAGGGGTTAACAAATGTGAAAGACATGCCAAAGACTACAATAGCTGGCTTAGAAAAGGTCGATCTTAAGCTGGATTTTATCCCAGAAATGCTGAAACTATTGATAAAGAAGAAGCAAGACAAGAGTCTTGATATTGAAGAAAGATTATCATGGCTCGAATTGCTCTGTTGTACGCTGGGCCTCGTTAACAACAGTCAAGTGGTAAAGAATTTTGGGGCTTATACCAGAGAAGAAGGCGAAGGAGAACAGCAGCAAAAGGTTTTGCTCGAAGAGTTGATCGATTTGGTTCACACAAATGAGATTGTTTTGAAGATAAAAGACGCTCCTTTTTATGCAGGATATATGAGATATTATGATTATCTTGTATTGGAATTATTGCTTTTGGGAGAAAGACTTTGTGGACAAGTTGGAAAGGACACAAATGAATGGAAATTGATCAATAAAACGATGATTAATAAGCTAATGCAGAAGATTAATCCTGAAGAGCTTAAAGGAATTGTACAAGAAAGATATTACGCAAGGATCCAAGACGTTGATTTTACCGCTTTTAAAGTAGAAAACTTCACAAGATTAGTCCAGGCAAAGGACCGCTTGAACCTCGTAAGAAATCTGAATCATACACAGAAGCTGTTGTTAAATGATTCTGCGAAGCATATCGCGAATGCCGAAGTCTGTGCTTGTCTTTTAGAGGCCTTCAAGTTTTATAAAGTGAAGATTGAAGAAGAAATAAAGGAGGTTTCAGAGCTGGAAGTGCTGAAAAATATTGGGATATTTATGCTCGGCTTGATGAATATGAAGATTCCAGGGCTTGAAGAGATAAAAGAAGAGTTTGTGATAGGTTTACTGGGCTTTTTGGGGCAGAAATGCCAGCTGAATAAATGGGATATTTTCAATTTGCAAAGAAGTCTTGGACTGGTCCTTTATAAATTCAAAGTAAATGCGAAAATTTGGAAAGAGAAAACGTTGTATCAGTTGCTCGGACAGATAGAAGGTGAGATAGGAAACTCAGGAAAGGCAACAAAGGTGCTTTTGAATGCCGAAACACTAATGAAAGATGAAGAAATAAAGGAGAAAATGTTTGAGATTGTGATTCCATCCATTGAAGGAATAGAAAAAGGCTTGAGTGAATTATGGGGAAATTCACCTCAAACATGGGAAATCAATGAGAATTCTAGAGCCATAATTGGAAGAATCAGAGAGTATTGTCGAAGATATATCTTTTATACTCTGCCTTGGACCACTTGCTTGAGTAAAGGGCTGAGACCAAAGAGTAATGAAAAGGATAAAGAAAGACTCGTTTCGATATTAAATAAGGTCATTGGCTTGAGCTTCCACCCAGCTTTCACGTTGTTTTCATATGCAAGTGAGCGAAGAATCTTATTAGAAAGCCTTGCTGCAATCATCCAATACAATAGTTGGACAAGATGGACTGCGAGTCTGGTCTATTGTCGCACTATAAAAGACCAGATAAATGCCTTGGAGAGCTTGGAAACTGGAATAAGACAAGAGTTTATCAAAGAAACCAAGTATGCTGGATTATGTTTGCCTAGTTACAAAGAGAATAAGGTTTATTCTCAGAACATTAATAGATCTATTGCTGGATTCCATTCTCTTATGAGCGGAATTTCAGAGCTTTCTGGGTTATTCCATTGGGTTGAAGCTTGTCCTCTAGAAGAAAAACAGCAAGAGGAGATCTTGGAAGCAATCAAAGGATTATTGGAAGCTGTGTGGGGATTTGTAGGCGAGTTCAACAAGGAGTTTAGAGGCGAGAGATTTGAAGAGCATAATGAGAAGATAAAGCAAGGAGTTGCTGTGATCATAAAGAGTTTTAATAAGATGGAGAAGTCTTATGGGATATTTTATGAGAGCTTTTATGAGGTGCTGAGCCAAGCTTTGAAGAATTGTGAGAATGATGAAGCGTTGATGGAGTTTTTGGGGTACATTTTGAAGAATGTTGGAGGAGAAATCCAAAGAAAAAGCTTGATGTATTTTGTCTCAAGTCTTGGTTTATGGGAGCCTCTGTTGGGGAAAATGAAAGGAGCTGCTATTCTGAAAGGGTTAAATGAGATTTTTTCAGCAGAGAAAGCTAATGAAGAGAAAGATTTAACAGAAAAGATACAAGAGATGGTGGAGTTACAAGGCATGAATGGGACGATAGCCAAAGAATATATCAAGACTTTATTTGAAAAGATTGATAAAGAGTTGGCCTTGGTGCCATTTTGGGAGATTATATTGAAGAAGGATTTGGGGTTAAAGGATGTGTTTTACAGTATTCTCAAGACATACGAAGAGTGCTTTGTGTTTTTATTGAGAGAAAAAGAAGAGAATATTGAAGATATAAAAGGCAGATTTTATGAGAAAGTCGAACAAGGCATCCAGATCTATCCTTTCGGAATAACAAAAGGAGAAGAAAGTGAAGCAGAAAAAGTGAGTCAATGTCAACAGAAAGCTAAATTGAGGATCGTAAGAACGGTCTATGAGTTTAATCTGGGGCTTGTTAAGAATTACAGGCCAAAGACATTTGAGGAATTAGCTGGGAGAAATAATGATATTGTGATACAAACCTGTGAGATAGAGAAGGCAAATAATTACTTGAGATATTTAAGAGTGATATTGAACCACGAAGACAAGAAGGAAATCGAATTTGACATGCCATTGGACACATTATTCTGGTCTATCTATGAGGCTGGCGTGATAATTGTCCAAGAGACTCCTAAGAAAGATATCTCCTCAGAGGAATTTAAAGGAGTTGTACAAGAGACTTTGGAGTTGTTATTGCCATATTTCATGAATAATTTCTATGAGAAGAGACTTTTACAGAAACAATGTGAGGCAATTTATAAGCTTGTTGGGCTAGTTTATGAAGCTCAGAATGGGTGCCTGATTTGTCCAAATGAAGAGTTGTTTAGAAATTTAATGAAGATGCTTTTAGTGGCTTTTTATTCAGATAAAAAGACCGGAAGTGAAGTTTTATTGGGCGAAAAGTCCTTGCTAAAATCATTATTGGAAGTCAAGTCAAGAGGCAACTGGAACACACAAGCCGTGGATATTGCCTTATTGATGTTTAATGCATTTTTTGAAGATTGCTTGCCTGATGAATTGATGGCTGAAATGAGAATTAAACAGTTATTATTAAGAGGAGAGTCGTTGAAATTGACAGATTTAGCAAAAGATCCTTGGGTTCAAGACCTCGAAAAGGCTTCGCCTGAACGATTAACACAGCTCTTGGAGAAGAAGTTCAAGGTGCAAAGTGCTATCCAAGATGTGAATGATAAGAGCCGATATAATGTGGAAAACCTCGTGGTTTCATTGGATGAAGAAAAAGAGGAGAAAGATGGTCAAAAGAAGATTGAGGAAATTTTGAATAAGCAGTCAAGACAAGGACAAAGAGCCTTAAAGATGTTGATTAAGGTGTTTATTAAGAGTCGAGAATCAGGAATATTGAATGTGATTTATGGTCTATTTAATAAATATAGACATCTGGCGATCACAGGAGCCTTCAAAAAGGAAGACTTTCTTGCTGCTGAAGATATGACGTTTATGGAGTGTCTATTCAAGCTAGACTATCAGGCCCAACATATTGAAGACATATTTAACTTGATAAATGTCTTTGGAAGCTACACAGGAATCGTGTTTTTGGACTCAAGCGGAGTCTTAATGGATGCTTCTTTAATCTTGATTAACAAGCTTTTGGAGCTTATTCGAAAGGATTTAGAAGGAAAACTCAGTGACAAAGAAGAGCTCCCTTCAGCTCAAAATTATATGAGAATGATCAATGCGATAAGAGTCTTGGGCTATTTATCAAGCCAGATGTGTAAACAATATCAAGGAGAATTGTACCGGAAATATATAAGAGGAGGTGCAATGAAGCTTTTGAAGGTGGTTCTATGTGTATTGGGAAGATCAAGAAGATTATATGAGGAGATTGTGAGATTAGAAGGAGCGAATTTTGTTGATATTTTGGTGAAACAATTGAGCGGCTTGTATGAAGAAAGAATAGTGAAGTCAGGAATGGCTAAAGAGAAGATTGAAGAATTGAAACAAGACCATTATGAGAAGTTTTTGGATGAGAAAGAAGTGAAGGAACAAGTTGAAAAACATGAAGATTTGGTGAGATTTGGAGAGTTTAAAAGACAAGAAGAGAGCGAAGAAGGAGATGTAAATGAAGAAATTCATAAAGCCATAGAAGTGTTTAGAGGAGGAGAAAGAGTGAATTTGTTGAGAGTTCCTGTAAGAAAAGAGACTGGAGTGTCAGTTGCTGAAAATTGGGAAGGAGCCATAGGAAATGTGATAGGAGATTTGAAGAACTTAGAAGATATTTATAAGAAGAATGAAAAGGAAGGGGCTGACGAAGTGGAGAAGAGAATTGAGGATTTGAAGAAAAGAAGAGCTGAGTATTTTGGACAAGAGAATGGAATTAGTCAAATGTTTAGCTGTCATAATTTGGAGTGTGTTGGGGCTTTTATGAAGAGAGAGGTTGAACAGGAAGAAATGAAAGAAGAAAATAGATTTTATGTGAAGATGTCGAATGAATTGAAGAGGATAAATGGAATAAAGGATGAAGAAGAAGAGAAAAAAGTAGCTGAGCAAAAAGAAGAAGAAGAAAAAGTCAACGAAAGTGGTCAAGGACAAAGCCAAGGCCAAGAAGTAGTCGAAGAAAAAAGTAAGAAAGGATTTTATTCATTAAATAATACATCAATTAGAAGCAGAGCCAGAAGAACAAGAACAAGAGATCAAATTGAAATACTTTGGAAATGTGAATATAACAGAAAGGAAGCAGTTTGATGGACTCAAAAGAAAGGTGAATAGAGCATTAAAGGCGTTAAGTGAAAGAGTCCAAGTGAGAATTCTTCATTCAGAGCAAAATCAACAACAAATTGACATTGAAATAATCGCTCAAGAGATCTTAGAAGAGCGAGGTTTGATGACGAAATACGAGCAGAATTTGCTCTCTTGCTTGGGCGGTCAATTAGAGACATTAAGGGAAGCCTTCAATGGGCCCGAGGTCGACGAAATGAAAGTCGAATTGACTTGGATTGAAGAGAATTTCAATAAATATGTGGAGATATTACAAAAGACTAACGAAGATAATGAAATGGAAGAAATCAAGGATATGTTTGAAGAGACAAAGGAAGAAGAGCCCGGATTTATATTTGAAGAAGGCTTTGAATTTTGCACTGAACATCCTGAACTTACTCCATCAATTTTTGGCAAGATTGAGCCGAAGAAAACTGAGTGGATCGCTAAAGCCTCAGAAGTTAATGGAGTTTTCTTGGTTGATGAAGAAGTTGTAGACTCACTGATGGGATTACTTTCTCTCTGTAAATACGAAGAAAGCCTTAATAAAGAGGCTAATAAACTGACAATACTCCTCAGGGAGCTCTGTAACTGCGCGAAATTCGAGCTGCAGTTTATTGATCTGGGACTGTTTTTATTATATTGCCCAGAACAGGTGGAAGATTATAACAGATTTGCATTGAACATTCTTCAATTTTTCAGCTACTACCTTCAACGAAAAGAATATCTTTTATACCAGCCACGTGTTTACCTTGAGCGCCATGGCCACCAAGGCATCAGGGATAGCAAAAAGAAGTTGGATTTCATGAAGAAAACTTCTTGCATGGTGTCAGTATGTGACCTGTTGATTGGGTTGCTGACAGTAAAGGAGATCCTTTCTTCACCGGAATTATTGAAAGAAACCGAAGATCTAGTGACAGGAATCTTGTCTAAAGTTGGAAATAAGATGAAAATAGTCGAGATTGAAGAAGGCCAAGAGCTCAAAGAAGAACAAAGAGTGATAACTTCCAAGACTTGTAACCGAATTTTCAGTCTCAGTAAGATCGACACTGTGATCAAATCCGTCTCTGAAGCTTCTATTTACGGCTTTAAGAGGCTGTTTAGATTGCTTGGAACGAAGATTGAGATCTTGAATAGCATTATAGAGGAAGCTAATCTTGCTTTGAAGAATAAAATTAAAGTTTTGAATGAGAAGCCTGTGCCAAATGATATCAAAACTGTGCTTGAAAATCTTCCGAGTTTGGCTGGTCTTGACGAATTATTGGGCTCTGTGAGTAATAACGTGGCTCCTTGGTTCTTAAATAAGACGGAGGCTGAAGAGCAGGCTGGTGGCTTTATCAATCTGGAGGAGAGAGATAAAGTTTATCATAAGATAATCCAGTCGATTGATAGCCAGATTTTGAAGGAGAAGCTTACAGAAGATTTTATATTGAGATTGTATGAGTTGGCGGCGTATTTGCAAGTGGAAGACCAAGATACTGCGCAGTTTAAGATTGTAATGGGAAGTATCCTGGGGATCTGTTTGCATTTCTATGCGCTGGTGTGCATAAGAGACGCATATAATAAGCTGCAAATTCATCAGAATAAAGATAATTCGATGGTTGAAGGAGAGTTTCCAAATTTGACAAAGATGCTGTCGACGGATTCTCAAGGAGAATTGAAGGAGTTGCCTGAGCTTTCTCAGACATTTTCACACTTTAGAGCTTCAAGACAGTTTGACTATGATTTGTTATTCTCAGATTTAGTGAAGAAAAATCGTGATCTATTGTCACAAATGGCTTATGAAGATCTGAACAAAACCGTTCCTAAATATGAGATCCTGGTGATTTGTCGCAGAAGACCTTGGATTCTTGACTTTAGCTCCAAAAAACGAATCCTTGCTGAGAAGATTCTTGAAGATATGAGACGTATCGGCAGCCGTGCCATGAGAAGTAATTGAGGAGTTTATGAGGGAGTGTTAACAATGTTTGTTTATAGCGATTAATATTGACAGAAGACAGATGATAGAATCAACGATTGCAGAGTTTAGCAACGTAAACTTATGCACTATGCGCAAAAAAATCAAAATTGAGTTCTTTGAAGAAGCTGGAAGCGATGCAGGTAAGTGTTTTATAGAGAGTTAGAAGCTCATTTTTCGCCTCAGGTGGATTGACAAGAGAATACTTCTCAGTGATAAACCGCGACTTATTTGACTCAAAGAAAGGGTTATTCCAGCTTTCAGCGAATATGGCAAGTATTCAGCCAAATCCATTGGCGAAAATCGTGCCTTCATATTTGAGATTACTCGAATTAGCCGGTATAATGCTAGCAAAGGTAAGAGAATCATTTAAGGGAGGAATTTTTCTAATGTAAATCAGGCAATACAACATGAGTGTGTGGTGGATGTGACATTAACAAAGCCTTTATTGAAGCACATTTTGAATAGAAGATTGAATATAAATGACTTGGAAGACGTCGATCCAGAACTCAGAAAGAGTTTAAAATGGATGTTGGAGAATTCTGTAGAAGGACTAGAGCAGTCATTTACTTATGAAACCGAGATATTTGGGCAGAAAATCACAAGGGAATTGGTCCCTGATGGATATTCAAAGACAGTGACAGATGAGAATAAGAAGGAATTTGTCAAAAGTCTTTGTGAAAGAAAGATGAAAGGCGAGATACAAGAAGAACTGGATGCCTTTTTAAAGGGCTTTTATTTGATAATCCCAGCTGGATTTCTGTCATTATTTAGCGTTTCAGAATTGCAGCTGTTGATCTCAGGAATTCCGGTCATTGACATCGAAGAAATGAAGAAATACGCGAAATATATTGGATATAGCGAAACTGACCCCCAGATTATTTGGCTTTGGGAAATATTTGGGGAGTTCTCACAGAAAGAACTCGCTGCTTTTGTCTTCTTTACTTCAGGTATGGGGAGTTTTAGGAGAGGAGATGATTAAAAATGAATAGGAAGCATGAAGTTATCACATGAAAGCTTGAAAGACCGACCTTTTAGATACAGAAAAGCTGGTTATGGAATCGATAAATTGCCTATTTCACATACTTGGTAAGAGGTTTTATTGCGGGTTTAATGACGAGAATTTATAGTTCATGGGAGATAGAGATACCGCCATATGAGTCGAAGGAAGATATGAGACAAAAGTTTATGTTGGCAATATTTGAAGGACAAGAAAGTTTTATGTTGAATTAAAAGAATTTGAGAGAATAGAAATTGATTTAAATACTTTCATAATCTGAATTGAGAGAATATGATTGGTCAAATAGACCTTGTATGGACCCAGTAATAAAGAAAGGGTCATGTTAATAAAGATTAATATCTAAATATAAATAACATCTTATGCGTCGTAAGTTAAAGGATTTCTTATCATATTTTAAAGAAAATAAATTGGATGGAGAAGAGTTTTTTAGTCTTTGAAAAAAAACTTTGATGGAAAATTTGGAGATTTTTTCCTGAAGAAAAGAACGAAAATCTTTTGAGATTTTCTTCGAAACACTTTTTTAGAATTTTTTTGGAGAAAATCGCGATAATACTCTTCTTAAATATTATTCACGGTGAACACTCTGGCTTGTCCTTATCCTGTCCGTCCCAGGCTTGTCCTTAAAAATTTTGTCCTGGACAAAAATTTCTCTTTATAAAACCCCTCACAAAAAGCTAAAATTCAAAAACTCAAGGACAGGATTTGGACAGAAGATTCTTCTTTGTAAAAACGACCCCAAAATACAAAGAATCTTCTGTCGAAATACAGCAGAAATTTTTTGTCCAGGA
>Ga0182738_1005435_pt1 | contig 13601 bp, 3 predicted proteins | sample eDN5th30CBELigMG_FD_128876 | JGI IMG/M metagenome (GOLD analysis project Ga0182738, IMG submission 128876) | Enriched Miracle-Growth compost microbial communities from Emeryville, California, USA - eDNA 5th pass 30_C BE-Lig MG (version 2)... ...
TCATGAAAGAGATAAAGTCTTTATGTTCAAATCAATTTTTCTACCTGATATCTTTCATATTGACTTCAAAAGTAATGACCTTGAAAGCTTAAAAGAAGAGATTTTAAACAATTCTTTATGATTGTGCTGAATCAGGTCTTTTGTTAGTTTTTCTGAGAAAAAATTTTTGATAAGATTTTTTTGACAAAAAAGACTTCCCGAAAATGTCCTTAATATTTTTCAAATTCATACATCAAGAGACCCTTTCCAGTCGTCAGGGTATAATGAAAGATTCGAAATTGAAAGAAAATCCAAGAAACTAAAATTTTGGATCCTTTTAGACCTCCGAAACCAGAGTAGTCTTTAATTGATCTGAGTGTATGATGGGCTTGCCTTACGAAGCAAAATTTCCTCTTTGTCAACATAAAATTTCTCTTGATTGAAAAATTCTTCATGGTTTGTCTGAGACTATCGAAGTTTTTCGGTATAAAATTTAATAGTTTGTTATTATTCTAACCGATTTTCCATTAAAATATTTCCAAAACTTCGACTGAAAATAAAAATACTCGAAGAAATTTTATAATGAAGACAACCTTGCCCCCTATAAAAACAGAACAAGGCAATATCAGCTACTCATCACTCTCTCATCTATCCTTCAGAATACATCTTACAGAAATCACGTTAAAAATGCATCTGATAGTACAACAACATGCAATCATCTGGAAAAAGAATTTCACCTCAGGCTAATGAGCCCCCTCAGACTTGGACTGTGTTCATAATCCTATTAAGATGTCAATAAATCTGGCCTCGTCTAATCGGTGCTCAAGGTTTTCAAGAAAAAAATCTCTTCCTCTATGATCATTGAACATCAAAAACAAACCCATCAAAAATTGATCAAACCAAGGTTCCTGGGCCAATTCTAGCTTCAAGAAGAATCAGAAATCAGTCTGTTTAACGGGCTATTTTCTTGGGAAATTCCTCCATCTTTTGAGTTAACTCAAATAACGTAAACAATCATTAAATCCCTGCTTGAGAATGCTTGGAAAGCCTCCATATACGCTCGGAACCCCTCAAGAAACTCCTCAACGAACCAATATCACTTCTCTTTGAAGGACAGCATGCTTTTTATGAACTTTCAAACCATCTTGAGGCATCAGATCTAATAGATCAATTCAATGACTCTTTCAAATCAAACGCTTCGACCTTTTTAGCTCAAGATGTCAAGCAACAAGACAGAATTTAAAGCTTTTGCTTAAGTCCCTTTTTATTCAATCAGTCACGAACCTCTTTTCGAAGGACAAGATGAAAATATGTGAGAAAAGAGAGCAAGTTGACACATGAAGGGGCAGCTATTTCGAAGAGACACACCAGTAAACTAATAGGCGAACAACAAAGGCTCCTTATGCTTCACTTCAATGGACTAATAGCTGGTAAAGTTTTGACATATTAAATTTTTACACGTCTTAGTGGTTCTAAAAAGAGATTGCACAGGACGTCAGTTATCTTAATTAAATTGTCTTTGATCGCTATTTTAGATTTTTTCTCAAAGGGAAAACTCAATTAAGCCAACGAAAAATTCAATTAAACAAGAAACAAATTATTTTATACACTTTGTGGAACAGTTTCAGTAATCGATAAAAATAGATCTCAAGTTTGACTGACTCCAATTTGCCTTCAGGAAAAATTTGCTTTATTTGGGGTTCTAATTCTACTTCTCAACTTCACGATTCTTTCTTTAATTAAAATTTTAATTCCCAGTGCATACACAAAAGGCTGCCCCCATAAAAAAACCCCTGTCCCACCCATTCAATGACTGAAGAAACCCACTCTTCCTCTGATCTTTCCATCAAAGCCTACATCAAAGTCGCCCTCTGGTCAGCAGATCCTTCAGCGTACTCCAAGATGCTCGCTCCTATCATATTCTTAATCTCCCAACTCCAAATTATCATCGTTTTACTAAAACCTGCCATAATGAGCTACAGGCTAGATCATGACAGCCTTCCGACGATTATGAACAACATCTGCAACGCCGTGTTCCCTGAGAACCACATTGAGTTTGATATTTCGTCAAGTACGACGCTGATGATTTTGGAGATCATTCTCATATACGTGGCTTTATATGTTGCATTTATTATCTATGTTTTTTATCAAGTTTTTCAAAGAAAAACTGTTCCTGAAATCTTGAAAGAAGCCTGGAATCTGATGATGATTGTCCATCCCCGAGTCCTCTTTTACCCAATACATACGATCAGCTTAAAACTGTTCGATGGGCTTTCTGATGGCCAGCAGCTTATTCTCCAAGGAAAAGAGCAGTCTAAAGTCTTGTTTCAAGTCATTTTTATGATCATAATGGTTGTCAATATCTTATGCTCCTTCATCCTTACGACCACCTTCGAAACCCATATCAAAACCAAAAACGTCCTGGCTGCAAAAACTAACATCCTCGCCTTGCTTGATCTGAGTTTTAAGCTGATTTTCCCCATTATATGGACCGTTGCTTCTCCTTCAAAGTCACTCGGTCTCGCATTAATGATTATCGGAATATTATTTTGCTTGATAAAGAATTCAGCATTTTTTGGCTATTTGCCTTATTATAGGGTGAATATCCTCAAACTAGCTGTTCTGAGTCAAGCTGCTGGAAGTTCCTTTTCTTTTGCTGCTCTCCTCTCACGACTTATCGGCCATGCTCGCGGATATTCAGAGTATATTTTTCTGTTATTTCTATGGATCCTTTTTGCCGCTTTGATAGTAAAAATCGCCATCAATAACCTGGAAATATGCTTTATAAATATTCTCATGCATCCTACGAAGATTCAAAATCCTTATCATGCGATTCATTATCAAGAGGTCTACAAGTTTTTTGCAGAGTTTTCTGTGTCAGGAATTGCTGCCGAGAAAGTTCGAGCGAAGTATTTTGACTATATTTCGACTGTGAAACAAGCACAATTCTCACAAGATCTGTCCTCACTCGATTGGACTCGACAAGGCAGAAAAGAGATTAATGAGCATTTTAACACTATATATCTGGATTTATTGAATAGTAAAATAAAACAATATCCCAAGAATAAGCTGCTCAAAGCCATCCTTGCTAGGTCTTATGCCAAACAAGAAGACTCTCTTATTCTCGCAAACAACATTTTAGAAGACCATTTAGCCCAATCTTTCGGGCTCAGCACCTCCTTTTACTTGATAAAATTAAAAATTGTCAAGAAGCTTAAAAATTCAACTGCTCCTTCTCATTCCTTATTTGATATTCAAAAATATATTCAAGTCACTGGCAAGCTGAAAATCGTAAAGAAGGAAATCTTGGAACAGCTTAAGCTTCAAAGTCAGCTCTGGAAAGCTTTTCAATCAAATACCTCTGATTTTCTTCAGCTCCTTTCTCACACAAAAACAATCCATAAAAAATCGAGATTAATAACAAAACTGATAAAAGATTATAAAAATGTTCGCGATGTCAATTACATGGAAGCTCTTCTTGTTTCTGGCTTATACCTTTACTTTGCTCAGAACGAGACTGCCAAGGGCCAAAAAATTATCAATGATTATTGTACCTTGGAAATGCACAAAAATCAAGCTCATAATGCTCTCAATGATGTGGACAATATCATGCTAAATGCCTTCCATTTTGTCATTTCCACCTTGCCGAGAAAACTTGGAGCTATTCTTGATTGCTCAGGGAAGGCCAAGGAAATCTTTGGCATTCCTAAAGATCTTTTAGTTGGACAGAATTTTACTTCACTCATGCCTTCAATCTATGGGACTAAATACAACACTATCTTTACAAATTCTTCACATTTTGTGAAAACAAAAGCCCTTGAAGAAGTTACGGAAGTCGCTTTTTACACAAAGAAAGGGTATATTCTCCCGATGAAAGTCCACATAAGTCTCAGCTATCTCCCTGAATGCGGACTTTCTTTCTATGCTTTGATGAAACCCACTGAAGATAGCAAAAGATTAGTCATCCTCAGTACACAAGGACACATTCTGGACTTTTCTAAAGAGTTTGGGCAAGATATGAACATTCCACCAAAGAAAGAAAGAGGGCATTGGGAGATTATGGAATTTTGTCCTGAAATGGCAAGAACTCTTAAATTAATGGTCTCCAGCAAAAAGTACTCATATGACATGTCTCCTGACAGCTCAATGACGAGTACGGGAAGACTCAGCCCAACCAAGGTCTCTCTCAATATTAGAGACAGAGATACCCCGAATAATACTCAGAAGAAGAGTATTTTTAACTTTGATATGGGGAGAATCAACACCCAGAAAGTCACCCTCGGTTTCACTCCAAATAGAGGGGAAAAAGCCTCTTCTTCTCCTTTGAGATCACCGAATTCAAGGAAGATCATTTATACCATTACAATTGATGAACATCTGGTTGACGGATCCCGAATTTTGGAACTCAAAATGGAAAAACAATCAATGGCTGGCGAACAACTTAGTCCACTACCCCCAACTACTGCTAATAAAAATCTGTTCAAACTCAAAACTCTCTTTAATTTCAAGCAAGACGAAGACAATTTTAGGACAATTACAAGTACGGTCTCACCAACCCTTGAACTAGTTACTCCTTTCAGAAATGAAGTCAATTTGTTCCCAACAAGCCCAGCCCTTTCAAGTCATAGAATGATGCCCCAAATCACCACGTTCAGAACTAGCGAAGAAACAAGGCTTATTGACAGAGAAGACAAAACTACCGTTCATAATCGATACGATCGCGAAGGGACCTCAACAATTATTGAAACGTATTCTGAAGGGATCAAATATGATGTTCCTAAAATCTATGATTTCACCTTGCCCCCTATAGCTAAAGGAGACTCAAATATTGACGAAGAAGATGAACAGGAAGAATATTCCCAACAAGAGGGTCTGTCTGAAATTCTATCTGAAGAAACTAGTAACAAAGCAGCAGCTGCGGACCGAGGAGTTCAAAAACGAAAAGAACCAATTGAAAAACTCAAGCAGATTGAAGATGAGGTTTTACAGGCAAATCTTGGAGGAGAAGCTTCTTCCACTCATGAAAGTCAATTTGCCAAAGAGAACACCAAGGCAATGAGAGCACATAGACTGATCAGAAAACTAACCGGCTCGAAAAAACATAGTCTCCCTACTCTTTACTACAACATAGCCTTCATAGTTGCGATGGCAACCTTGATGTCTTTCTTGATCTGGCTGAACTTTGAAACCTCTGATGCTTCAAAGGGCGTAGGGACACTTGGTACGGTCATTCACAATGCGTACTTTAGAAACTATTGGACCAAAAACGCGAATCAAGATACTATATTGATGCTTGTTTTCGGAGATCCATCGTGCCAACAGGCAAACTTCAATTCATTTAATGGAATGATCAGAGCAAATCAAAACCTTGAAGAGTCAGTAGCAAGTCTGTCACAATCATTCCAAGACATGTTTTATGAGAAAAACGTTCGCATTTTCGATATAGATGACTACGATAACATCTATTTCGTTGGGATGGACAACACTTTTGAGGCCACCAAAAGAGTGTACAGCGCAGGAATTCACTATGCTTATACTCGTACTGTCATCAGTATCGATGATTACATTTACAATCATCCCACGAGATTTGTCGTTCAGAACAGCGATAATGATCTTTATATGAGAACTGACAGCATCCTTGACGCGTTAAAAGAGAGCTTGTTTAATTCACTCACCCAAGCAAAACATAGCATGATGAGATTCCTTATCATCACGATGGTCACGCTAGGATTGTTCATTGGAGTCTCTTTTAAATACGTCCACAATCTCAATAAAGAATCATTCAATTTTATGGAGGCTTTCTTCACGCTTCCTGCGTCAAAAATCTCCACTATTGAGAGCTGTCTTGTTACATTCAAAGAGTCTCTTGAGCAAGAACTAGAAGGGATTGATTTATTAGAAGCCTTGAGATTCTCCAAGCTTGATATGATGCGTCACGATACAAAAGATTTGAGCAACAATGTCAGTAGAGGCCGTACTCCAAGTCGATCTGCTTCCATGAAGAAATTGTATACAAGAAATTACTTTATGTTTGCCAGTCTTGTCGCTTGTCTTGCTGGCTTGGTTGGGTTTACCGCCTTTTATTACCATCAAGCTCTCGATAAGCTCAAGGTTCTGGAAAAGCAACAAATGAATTCGAATGCTGCTTTAGACTATCTCAACACTATTGCTGATATCAGTATTGGATTAGAACAACTTTTAATCTTAAATGCTACAATCACAATTCGAAATGAGTCCATCTATAAGATTCTTCAAGAGGCCAATACAAAAATTAAAACAGTCAGTGCACTGCAAAATAGCTTAAAAAATAGTGAGGGTGAATACTCCCCTGGGCAAGAAGAAATTCTCTTTAACTTCCAGTGTGATAACTCTCACAGTGAAAACTATTCTTGGGGACCTGAGGTGTTGGTTCCAGAATGCCAAATCTTATCTAATGGTGTAAATATCGTGGGTCTCGTCCAACTTCTCAATGAATTATCAACCTACCTTGATGGATTTTTGGTGAAATATGAGACGCTGCCATTAGATATGCAAAGCCTTTATGATACGTTCATGCTTGATTATGTTACTTTTGGTAATATGGCCAGCATGACGAATATCAGTATTGTGATTCTTTTGCACTCATATGCAGCTTCTACAAAGGATTTCGATAATTTGGTGGAAGATTTGGGAAATGAAAGTGTGGCATTAGCGTGGATTGCTATTGCTGTGACAATAAGTGCGTCGATATTGACATGGATTTTTGTGATTAGAAAATTGTCCAAGAGCGAATTTGAAGAAAGAAAGTTATTGGCGTTGATTCCAAATAGATTAATTTTGAGCAATTTCTTATTAAAGAAATACATGATAAAAATTTCGAGAAATCAATTAATTGAAGCTCGAAAACTTCTCACCTTTAAATAAAATTCAGATATTTATTTTAGATGTTAGGATGACCAAATTAGTGTATTCAACATTTTTTACTTCTTATGTTCTCAGAAAAATTAACAAAATTGTCGGCTAATAAATATTTGTTTCGATATTTCTCTGTATACGGATCTTAAACTGTACTATTGATGATGATGTTAGCTAACCAACCTTATCTTTAACAATGCCATCAACTTGAATCATTTTCATGCAATTAGCAAAAATTTCTTTAACTGATTTTGAGTCATTAATTTGAGACGAATAACTTAACAAAGCTAGAGTACAAAAAGAAAACTTCCTAATATGATGAAATTTTCACCGCTTCAAGCAAGTGAAGTTCCATAGGGCCTCTAGAGTTTCATATTTTCATCGGATCGGCATCTGTATCTTGAAGCTTTCTAAAAAACCACAAAATAACACAAATTAAAATTTAATTAAAACGTTTTAGTCTCTTCATCAAAATCGCAAGTATTGGTTTTAAGGGAGGAAAATGAAGACAATTTCTCTGGGAAAAAAAAGGATCGATGAAACCCATGGATCAAGTGTCATTTTCCTGAATGTTTCAGAAGAAAAAATCGGTTGAAAAACACAATAATTCGACCTCAAGACTATGATAATAATGAAAAATATGCTTCTTGAAAGGAGAAGGTATAAAAATTAATTCACTAATATTCAAAATTGACAACGAGAGATTCCTCATGGGTTCATCTCATTTGAGCTCTAGATGAGCTGAGTCACCCATGTCTCTCATCGATTTTGGGCTTTTTCTCCCCCGAAGCCACAGTTTTTCAAACCAGTCAATTTTAACAAGGGCTTGTCAAATTTTCATTGAACCAGCAATGTGAACCAGTTCTAAGCATTTAGTTGACACTTAAAGTGCAGTTAATTTTTAATCCGACGTATTAAGAAAAAAACCGAATGTCCCTACACTTCTCCTCCTAAATGGTATTCTATCCCTCATTTATCCCTTCTGACATTCAAATCCCCACATACATCAAAATCTCACTTTGGCAAGCTAACCCTTCAGTTTTCTACAAAGCTCTCGCTCCTTTGGTTCATGTCTTATCTCAGCTCCAGATAATCCTGATTCTCTTCAAGTCAGTCACTATGAGCTATCAAGAAGACCACTCTAGCCTTCCGTGGATTATCAACAACATCTGCAATGCTATTTTCCCGGAGAATCATATTGAATTCAATGTCTCATCAAGTGCAACATCAATGATCTTGGGAATCGTCCTCATCTATGCAGTTTTATACACCGCAATAGTCATATACACCTTCCTCCAGAGTTTTAAAGGGAGGACAGTGCACAGTATCTCTAAGGAAATATGGAATATAATGGCAATTACCCATCCTTTGGTCTTATTTTACCCAATCCATACAATATGTTTGAAGGTTTTTGATGGATTAGTCCAACAGGGTGAATACTTTATATTCGCTAACAAACAGCAATCCAGAGGACTTTTTGAAGCCTTATCCTTCATCATAATGGCAGCAAACATCATTTGGTCATTTTTGCTGGTGACAGTGTTTGAACCAAATATCAAAACAAAAAATCCTCTCTCTGCAAAAACTAACGCCCTCAATTTTGTCGATCTAGCTTTCAAATTCCTTATGCCTATCCTCTGGACTTGCATCTCCTCATCCCAATCTCCCTTTATTGTTATCGGATTGCTCTTTTGTCTTTTCAAAAATATCGTGTTTTTTTTCTATTTACCTTTCTACAAAATATCCACTCTCAAACTTGCTACCTTATCCCAGTCTCTTGTAACTGCCTTTGCTATCGCTGCTCTCTTTTCCAGAATCATCGGCCATGCTCGTGAATACTCAGAATATACCTTTCTTTTATTGCTTTGGATCATCTTTACCATTATAATGGTAAATTTAGAGACAAATCATCTGAAAAAACTGCTTCTCAAGATATTTCTACACCCTTTGGGAATAAAGAATCCATATCATGTTCTTCATTATCGAGAAATATCGAGATACTTTACGAAATTTTCGTCGTCAGGTCTTGCTGCAAATAAAATTGATGATCAATATTTTCATCATATTGCCACTTTACAACAACAACCTTCGCTTGCAAAGCTCCTGACAAATTCAGAACAACTTTGCACAACAACTTTTCAAAAGGAAATCAAGACTTACTTTGACTCCTTTTATCTTGATCTCCTCAACATCAGTATCAAAGAAAACCCAAGAATAAAACTCTTGAAAGCTGTTCTTGCTAGGACCTGTGCTAAACAAGGAAGTCTTTTCGTATTGGCGAATAATATCCTAGAAGAGCATATAAAACCTGCCCTTACCTTCAAAAACTCTTTTTATTTGGTCAAGCTTACAATCCTCAAAAAACTGCATACCACCGTGAAATCAAAAACATCACTTGAAATCCAAAGTTACATTCAAACGAGCTCCCAATTTCAATATATCAAGAAAGAAATGGTTGAACAGCTCAAGGTACAAAGTCAAGTCTGGAAAGCTTTGCAATCTAATGACTCAAATTATCTCCACCTTCTCACCCAAGCCCAGATAATTCACTCCAAGTCCAAGTTTATCAATCATATTCTTTCAGAGTATAAGAATTTTGACAGCACAAATTTTATCGAAGCCTTGCTTATATCAGGTCTTTATCGATATTTTGTTCAGTATGAAACCCCAACGGGACAGAAAATGATCAATGATTATTGCGCTCTCGAAGCTCGTAAAATGCAAGCTGAAAGCGGCTTTAATAATACTGATGATATAATGATCAACTCTTTTCATTTAATCATCTCGACCTCGCCAAAGAAATTGGGAGTCATCGTTGATTGCTCCGGAAAAGCAAAAGAGATTTTTGGCTTACCCAAAGATCTTCTCATTGGTCAGAATTTAACGGCATTAATGCCTTCAGTCTATTGCAATTACTTCAATAACCTGGAGAATACATCAGAAGAGATAAAAGAGGTAGCGTTTTATACAAAGAAGGGATATCTTTTACCAATGAAAGTTCATATAAGTTTGAGCTACTTACAAGAATTTGGGCTTTCATATTATGCTTTGTTGAAGCCTATTGAAGATCATAAAAGAATTCTTTTGGTAAATTCTCGTGGAGAAATCTTGGATTTTTCAAAGGATTTTGCGCAAGATATGGGTATCATTGCGAAGCAAGACAAGAATCAGAATCAATGGGAGATCACTGAGCTTTGTCCTGAAATTGGAAAAACACTTAAAGTTCTTGACAATCGAAAAGTTTTTAAAACTCAGAAGTCAATGAAGGCTTTGGTCAATCATCACAATGGAAAACGCAGTCGTGGTCTCTCGAATTTCAGCAAGACTACTGCCCCAAATATCTCATCATCAAAGATTAGCCTCACAGGAGTTTCTTTAAACTTTCATCCTCAAAGCCAAACAAGTAAAAGCCTCGAAACACCAAAATCCTCCAGCAAAAGAGAAACTACAATCAACTACACAGTGTCCATTCAAGAGCATATTATCGATAACTTATCTGTATTTGAACTCAAAATGGATCGAAATACCAGCAATAATGAATTCAACACCCCATACGTTTCTTATCAAAAACGTTTATCCAAATTACAATCTACAGTATACCTTCAAAAAAATACCGTTAATCTGGATCAATCCCCTGAACTCGAGCCTGTTACGACCACAAACGGCCCTTTAAAGACTGACTTTGCCCTTCTGCCAACAAGTCCTGTCGCCTCTTCAACAAGAAAATTACTCTTTAGTCTTCGAACTAATGAAGAAGATGCTCGGGACAAAGAGGAAGACGTGGTTTTGACAACAACGAACCCTCGCGAGAGAGTCCTCGAACGAGAGCAGACTGCGCTTTTCAACTTTGGAGACTTTACTGAAGGGGTTCGATCTGAACTGCCTCCTGCATATTCAGGTCAAATTAAGACCCAATTTGGCCCTCATCAAGGCGACCAACATAATGAAAGTCTCGAAGACAGTGAAGATGAAGAGGATTTATCAGATATTTTTGAATCTGATACTCACGTTGAATCAGCCAAAGAGAACAAAAAAGCTTCAACTCATCACCATCTCAAGATAATGGAGGCACAAATCCTCCAAGCTCATATCGAAGGGGAAGCTTCTTCAGCACAAGAAAGTCAATTTATCAAAGAAAACACTCGGACAATGAGAGCTCATAAACTGATAAGAGAACTCACTCATTCTAAAAAGTCCAGCCTTGCCACTATTTATTACAATATTTCATTTATCCTTTCTATTCTTGTCTTGATGGGATTTCTTATTTGGTTAAACTTTGATACTTCAAGGACTTCTCAGAACGTTGGAAAGCTTGGAAACGTTGTTGGCGAAGCCTATTATCGAAACTATTGGACAAAAGTTGCGAATCAAGACACTCTTTTGATGTTAAATTGGGGAGATGATAATGCAATTCGTGCAAATACAAAATCCTTTAATGGAATGATTGAGGCAAATCGAGCCCTTGAAATTTCGGTAGCAGATTTAGACACTTCTTTACAGGAGATATTTTATGAAAAGAATATCGATATCTATGATATGGATGATAATGGAAATCATTATAAAATTGGTACAGATAATAGTTTTCAGGCTACCAAGAGAATCTATAGCGCAGGACTTCATTTTATCGCCACTTGGGTCGCAATTCACCCCAGTGAGTATCCGACCGATAAGGCGACAAGATTTGTGCTTGATAACAGTTCTAACGATCTTTTGATTGTCACTGAAAATATCATTGAAGTCCTTAAAGCAAATATACTTGATTCACTCTCCCAATCCAAGCACACAATGACAAAATTATTGATTGTCACAATGGTCGTATTGATGCTATTTGTGCTGACTTCACTGAAATATGTTGTTAATCGCAACAAAGAGTCTCTCAAATTTATGGAAGCTGTTTTCACTCTTCCTTCAAATAAAATTGCTATTATCGAAAAAAGCCTCACAAAATTCAAAGACTCGCTTGAACAAGATCTTGAAGGAATTGACCTTCTTGCTGTAATGAATTTTTCCAAGATGGAAATGATCCAAATTGACACTCAGAGACACCTAGATTCATCCCACAAAAATCACAGTAAAGATCAGACCCGAAGAGCTTCAATGAAATCCTTCAATGCAAAAAATTACGTTATTTTCTCCAGTCTTTTTGCTTGTCTTGGCCTTTTAGTAGGCTTCACAGTCTTTTACTACAAACAAGCCCAAGACAAACTCGTTGTAATGCAAAAGCAGCAAATGAACTCCAATGCCGCTCTGGACTACCTGAATACTATTGCAGAAGTCAGCATCTTGGTCGAGCAAATCTTGCTTGAAAACGCCACAACTACTATTCGACACCAGTCTTTAGTTCCTAGCCTTGAAAAAGCCGCTGAAAAAATTCAGCAAGTCAGTCTGCTTCAAAATAATCTCAAGAATAGCAAAGGTGAGTATTCTCCTGGGCAAGAAGATATCCTATTTAACTTTGAGTGTCCAAATGCCTACAGTTCTTCTTATTCTTGGAATAAGAATATCTTGGTTCCAGAATGTGAGCTTCTATCAGATGGGCTTGGCGTTGTGGGACTTGTTAAAATTCTTTCAAAATTAGAAGTTGCTTTAGGACAATTTTTGGACAGGCTTCCAACAATTCCAAAGGATATGCAATCTTTATTGCAGGCATTTATTTATGAATATGTTGATTCTCGATATATTGGGTGTATGACGGATATTGGAATCGTTGTTCTGTTGCATTCTTATGCTGCTTCAACGAAGGATTTTGATAATTTGGTGCATAAACTGGAGGATGAAAGAGTTATTTTGGGCTGGGTTGCAAGTCTTGTAACAATTAGTTTGGGGATTTTGACATGGGTTTTTGTGATTAGAAAGCTTTGTGGAAGTGAGCTGGAAGAAAGGAAATTGTTGGCTTTGGTCCCAAATAGATTGATATTGAGCAATTTCTTGCTTAAGAAATATCTCGTAAAAGTTTCGCGAAGTGATTCAAATGAGGTCCATAAACTTTTTGTTATGAAATAATGGGATGTAGATATTTGAAAAAAAATAGAAATTTTTCATTCTTTCATTGTAACAATAAACTGAAGAAAAAATTGTTCTTTTTCCTGAGAGAATTTTTTTTAGCTGAAATTTTTTTCTGAAGAGATAGATTTTTTTTAAATTAAATACATACTCGTTCAATTAAAGACTAGTAAAAGTGAACTTTTTCATTAGCATTGCAATCTCTGCTTTCTTGGATAGCAAGGTAGTTGCTGCCAGCAGACTTGACACTACTGTTACAGTTCAAAACAAGTCCGGAGGCTCTGTTCTTGATTATGTAGCTGCTGCCATCCTTATTAGCCCAGAAACTGAATTGTTGGTTGGCTTCTCCAGTCAAAGTTTGTTGGGTGAGGCTGGCTCCATTGGCGTTTGAGTTAACAGTTAAAGCTTTCCCACTATGTAAAGCAACCAAAGTAGCCCAAGATCCATCAACATAGGTAACGGTGAATTCTTGGTTAGTGCCAGAGTGCCAAGGGTAAATGATGAGGTTGGAGGCTTCAGTGGTAGCACCACACTAAATATCCATGAAATTGCCATTGGCAACACGGGTGATTTTGTTGAGGCCAGGAGCGACGGTAGCAGAGAAGGCAGCAGTGAAAAATAAAGCAAGAGCAATAAAAGTGAGCTTGGAACGTTTATTTTAAGGAATGTATTTGTTATGAGAATTTAGGGAAGTTTTCCCAGCTTAAATAGCCAAAGAGTTGCAA
>Ga0182738_1005436_pt1 | contig 13597 bp, 14 predicted proteins | sample eDN5th30CBELigMG_FD_128876 | JGI IMG/M metagenome (GOLD analysis project Ga0182738, IMG submission 128876) | Enriched Miracle-Growth compost microbial communities from Emeryville, California, USA - eDNA 5th pass 30_C BE-Lig MG (version 2)... ...
CCAACACGATGCCTGAGAGCGTGACGGACCGCTGCACGCGATCGCATGAGCACGTGTTCCTGCTGTCCAAGCGTCCCCGGTACTACTTCGACCACGAGGCCATCCGCGAGCCCTCGGGCGATCCGCGCGGACCGGGCAACCTGCGGCCGGTGCGCCAGCCGCCCGGAGAACGCGCATCCAGCGCCAATGCCAATCTGCGCGGCAGCTTGCACAAGATCGGCGCCCGCGCAATGCGCAACAAGCGCGACGTCTGGACCGTCGCATCCCAGCCTTGCAGGGGCGGTCACTTCGCGGTGTTTCCCGACCGCCTGATCGTCCCGTGCGTCCTGGCCGGCTCCCGCGTGGGCGACACGGTGCTGGACCCCTTCATCGGCAGCGGCACCACGGCCGCCGTCGCTTCGCGGCTTCAGCGGCACTTCATCGGCTGCGAACTCGTCCGGTCGTTCATCGACCAGCAGCGCCTGCACTGACATGTGTCGGTGCGGGGTATTTCAACCACCCTGACGGAGATTGCAACATGAGCACGCATTTCTGGGGCGAAGGCAATATCGGCTCGCCTCCCGAGTACCACGAATTCCCCAACGGCAACGACGAGCCCAGCCGCCTTCTGCGCCTGAACGTCTATTTCGACAACCCCGTGCCCAAGAAGGATGGCGCCATCGAAGACCGCGGCGGCTTCTGGGCGCCGGTGGAAATCTGGCACCGTGACGCCGAGCGCTGGCAGCGCCTGTACCAGAAAGGCATGCGCGTGCTGGTCATCGGCCGCATGGAGCGCGACCCCTGGACGGACAACGAAGGTCAGCCACGCGAGACCTGGCAGATCAACGCACGCAGCGTCGGCATCCTGCCGTTCCGCATCGAGTCCGTGGTCCTCAGCCCTAAATCGCAGGAGACCGCGCAGGATGCGGAGCCGAAGCCCCGGGCCGCCGAGGAAGCCGCTGCGCCGAAGGAGACCAAGCGCAGGAAGTGACCCGGCATGGGCGCGGCTGCGGTTCTTCACCGCCCCCATGTCCTCGCGAGCTATCCCCAGGGGATAGCTCCACCGGCGTCCACCGACTTCCACGCGCTCCCGAAAATCGCGGCTCCCGACCCGCACACTTCCGGCCGCACGCCATCCCCGCCCAAGCCATTCCCTCGACGTGAAAGCGGTCGCCGCCGCATGCAGCTTGTTTGCTGCTGCCCGGGGAGGCGCTCGGCATCCTCGATCCCAGCAATTCCATGAACAACGGGAATCGGATGGACGGAGAAGATGCGGCTGTTTCTGTGCGAGAAGCCCTCCCAGGGCAAAGACATAGGCCGGATTCTCGGCGCCACGCAGCGCGGTGACGGCTGCCTCAGCGGCTCCGGCGTCACGGTCACCTGGTGCATCGGCCATCTCGTAGAAGCGGCGCCACCCGAAGCCTACGACGAGCAGCTCAAACGATGGTCCATTGAGCAGTTGCCCATCATTCCGCAGCAGTGGCGGGTCGAGGTCAAGCCCAAGACCGCCACGCAGTTCAAGGTCGTCAAGGCGCTTCTCTCGAAGGCGACCCAATTGGTCATCGCCACCGATGCCGACCGCGAGGGCGAACTGATCGCCCGCGAGATCATCGACCTGTGCGGCTACCGCGGCCCCATCGAGCGGCTGTGGCTGTCGGCGCTCAACGATGCGTCGATCCGCGCGGCGCTCGGCAAGCTGCGGCCCTCGGCCGATACCTTGCCGATGTACCACTCGGCGCTGGCGCGCTCGCGGGCCGACTGGCTCGTGGGCATGAACCTCAGCCGGCTGTTCACGCTGCTCGGGCGGAAGGCAGGCTACGACGGCGTGCTGTCGGTTGGCCGCGTCCAGACCCCGACACTCAAGATCGTCGTGGACCGCGACCGCGAGATCGCGGCCTTCGTGTCCGTGCCGTACTGGGCCGTCGGCGTGGCCTTGTCCGCAACCGGCCACGCTTTCACAGCGCAGTGGGTTCCACCCGATGCCTGCACCGACGAGGCCGGCCGCTGCCTGCGGCAGCCGGTCGCACAGCAGGCCGTGCAGCAGATCCGCGCGGCGGGCAGCGCCCAGGTGGTGTCGGTCGAGACGGAACGTGTGCGCGAAGGCCCGCCGCTGCTGTTCGACCTGGGGACGCTGCAGGAGGTCTGTTCACGCCAGTTCGGCCTCGATGTGCAGGAAACGCTGGAGATCGCGCAGGCCCTGTACGAGACGCATAAAGCCACCACCTATCCGCGCTCGGATTCGGGCTACCTGCCCGAAAGCATGTTCGCCGAAGTACCGACTGTCATCGACAGCCTGCTCAAGACCGATCCCTCGCTGCGCCCGATCATGGTCCAGCTCGACCGCTCCCTGCGTTCGCGCGCCTGGAACGACGGCAAGGTCACGGCCCACCACGGCATCATTCCGACGCTGGAGCCGGCCAACCTCTCGGCCATGAACGAGAAGGAACGGGCGGTGTATCGGCTGATCCGGGCGCACTACCTCGCGCAGTTCCTGCCGCATCACGAATTCGACCGCACTGTGGCGAACTTCTCCTGCGGCCAGCAGACGCTGGCGGCCACGGGCAAGCAGGTCGTCGTCACGGGGTGGCGTCAACTGCTGACCGAGCCACAGGCTGACGAGGACGGCGACACCGCATCTCGCGCCCAGGTGCTGCCTGCACTGCGCGACGGTCTGGCATGCCAGGTGGCCGGTGTCGATCTGAAGGCGCTCAAGACGTTGCCGCTCAGGCCCTACACCCAGGGCGAACTGGTCAAGTCGATGAAGGGCGCCGCACGATTCGTGACAGACCCGCGTCTGAAGCAGAAGCTGAAAGACACGACCGGCATCGGCACCGAGGCGACACGCGCCAACATCATCAACGGCCTGATCGGGCGTGGCTATCTCGTGAAGAAGGGGCGCGCGATCCGCGCCCCGGACGCGGCCTTCACCCTGATCGATGCGGTGCCCGCAGCGATTGCCGACCCTGGCACGACGGCGGTCTGGGAACAGGCGCTCGACATGATCGAAGCCGGCCAGCTCACGCTGGACCTGTTCATCGACAAGCAGGCCGCGTGGATCTCGCAGTTGATCTCGCGGTACGGCAGCGCGTCCCTGTCCATCCAGGTTCCCCAGGGGCCGGCATGCCCGCAGTGCGGCGCGCCCACGCGCCAGCGCAGCGGCAAGAGCGGCCCGTTCTGGTCATGCAGTCGCTACCCGGACTGCAAAGGCACGCTGCCGGTCGAATCCGGCACGTCCAAGCGTGGTGCTTCGCGCCCGCGCAAGAGCGGCCACAAAGGCTCCTGACCACCCGTTCCCTGTGAGCCGTGCCCGCCATCGGGTATGGTCCGTGTTCCGCACGCCCTGCGGGATGCCCAGCGCGCAACGCCTTCCTGATCCGTGTGCGCGTCCCGCCCGGCCGTCCCCGGCCGCGGGACCTGAAGGTAGCTTCTCTGCGAGCCGCGCCACGCGCGTTCTGCTGATCTGCATTTCTTCCGCTTCTGCGCGAGGTCCCCCGGTGGTTTGCCAGGCTGTGCGAGCCACCCGGAGACCTTTCGTGGTCAGCGGTATTCGGTGCCGGTGCCCGCCGGTGCAAAAACGGGCTCCTTTTGTGCGCGGATGTGCGCCAGACGATGCCGGCCCCAGCCACGACATGGGCCGGGTGTGTTTGCTGACAGCAGACGGTTCCAGCGACGACCGGGCTTTCTGATCAGCCCACGGGTGGTTCCTCTTTCCTCCCGAGCCGGAGGCCCTTGCGGCCTTCGGCGCCTTTCTCCTGCCCATCAACGTCCCGGCCCGGCTGGACGCTGGTTCCAGCCCTGGGCCACACGAACAGGAGAGACAACATGCACCCCAAACCTTGCCGCCAACCTCACGGTAGGCCGCGCAACGCACCGCTGCTTTATGGGAGCGTGTGCAGCGGCATCGAGGCCGTGAGCCTCGCCTGGCAACCGCTCGGCCTCGAAGCCGCGTGGTTCGCCGAGATCGAGCCGTTCCCGAGCGCCGTGCTCGCCCACCGTTACCCCCGCGTGCCCAACCTGGGCGACATGACCGCGATCGCCCGCCAGGTGCGCGCCGGCACCGTGCCGGCCCCCGACATCCTGGTCGGCGGCACGCCGTGCCAGTCGTTCAGCGTGGCCGGAGCGCGCCGGGGGCTGAACGACCCCCGCGGCGCCTTGACCCTTGCCTATGTGGAGCTTGCAAATGCCATCGACCAAACCCGCCACCAAGACCACCGCCCGCCGGCAACCCTCGTCTGGGAAAACGTTCCCGGCGTCCTCAGCGACCGCAGCAATGCCTTCGGACACTTCCTGGGCGCACTGGCCGGAGAAAGCCGTGCGCTCGAACCGCCAGGGCAAAAATGGGCGCACGCAGGTTGTGTGTCTGGACCCCGGCGCCGCATCGCCTGGCGCGTGCTCGACGCTCAATATTTCGGCGTGGCCCAACGGCGCCGTCGCGTGTTTCTTGTGGCAAGTGGTGGAGATGGCGTCGATCCCGTCGAGGTACTTTTTGAGCGCACGGGCCTGCGCGGGGATTCTTCGCCGGGCTTCGCGCCGTGGCAAGACGCTGCCGGCGCTGCTGGATTGGGCGCTGCGGCAGCAGCTGGCGTCGCAGGACTGAAGCAGCCCTACGGCAAGGCCACGGTGACGTTCGGGTTCGGTGGCGGCAACACCGCAGGACCGATCGACGTAGCCGCGTGCCTCACCGCGGCGCCCGGCCCGAAGAACGACTTCGAGGTCGAGACCTTCGTGGCGCAATCCGTCGCGGGCGGCATCAGCCACACGCTCAGCACTGCCAACGGCGGCAAGGGCTGCAGCGAGGACGGCACCGGTAAGGGCGTGCCGATCATCGCCTTCACCGCCCAGGGTTGCGGGGCCGATGCAACGATGGCATGGGCGCCGACGCTGCGTGCTGGCGGGCATCGCTTCAGCCATGCGAATGCCGGTGTGGTGCCAGCCATTGCGTTCGCGCAGAACTCGCGGGGCGAGCTGCGGCTGGAATCCGGCCACGGCCAGCTTGCCGGGACGCTTTCAACGGGCGGCGGCAAGCCGGGCCAGGGCCGGCCGATGGTGCTCGGTCTGGCGCCCGACTACGAGGCGCATTTCCGCTACGACTGGAACGAGCCCGGCCCCGGCGACTGGTCGCAGTGGCGGGTGCGCCGGCTGATGCCGGTGGAGTGCGAGCGGCTGCAAGGCATGCCCGACGACTACACGCTCGCTCCGTACCGCGGCAAGCCGGCCGCCGATGCCCCGCGCTACAAGGCGATCGGCAACTCCATGGCAGTGCCATGCGTCGCGTGGCTGGGCCGCCGGCTGGTGCAATGCCTGCACAAGACGGGTTCGACCGTTTCGGATTGATGCACGGCGCAGCCAACAGGCCGCGCCATTCTCGGTCCTGCATTGCCGACGTGTCGGCAGCAGCCAGGGTGTCGAGGCTGCCGTGGGCCCCACCCACGTCACCCGCCAGTTCGCCCCGGCATCTCACCGGCGAACGCTGCCTATCGGGGCATCGATGCCACCTTCCTCCAACCTACGGGATGTATGCCGCGTCCCGTCAGGGGCGTGTCGTCACCCCGGTCGATCTCAGGACTTCCCATGGACACCATCACCCAACAAAACCGCATCACGCTCAAGAACCTCAAGGTCGCGGATTTCGCCAGCGAGGAAACGCTGTGCTTCACCGCCACCGTCGTGTTTGACGGCACGCCCATCGCCGAGGCCCGCAATGATGGGCATGGCGGCTCGACTTTCGTGCGCGCGCTGCAAGGCCAGGCCGCGCTGCTGGCCCAGGCCGAGGCCTTTGCCAAGGGCCTGCCGCCGGCATCGCTCGACGTCGAGCGCGAGGACGACGAGCCGCTTCTCATCGACATGACGCTCGACTTCCTCGTGGACCAGTTGGCCGATGCCATGCACGCGGAGCGCAAACTGCGCACCGCGTTCAACCACGACATCGGCAACAAGGTGCTGTTCATCAAGGACGGCAGGCTGCTGTTCATCAAGGGCATCAAGCTCAAGGCCATCGCGGACCGCGCGAAGTACTTCGCGTCGCTGCGCGAGCGGCAGGCGCAGCCCGTCGTCATCCTGGCCGAGCTTCCACCGGACGAGGCATTCGCCCTGTGGAAGCAGCATGTCCTGAGCGACAAGCCTCGCTGAGCCGGCATCGCCGCATCGTCCTGACAGCCCCGCACGCGATGCGGGGCTTTCCTTTTCGCGCGCGTCCATCAATCGGGACGGGGCCGGGTGCCGATTTCCGGCTGACTCGGTTCGGCCCGCGCACGAAGCTGCCTGCATGTGTCGCTGATCCGTCAGCACCATGCCCGCAGCCCGGGTTCAAGGCTGCCGCGGGTTTCCCGCGCAACCCGCCAGTCCGCCACGCATCGATCCCGCGGACGAGCGTCCTTGTGACGCCGATGCATTTTTCTCAACCGCCCGCGGGAGCTGCCATCCCGTCAGGGACACGGCCGCCTCGCTTCCTGAAGGAGCCCGTCCATGTCCAAGCAAGCCTCTTTCGGCCATCTGGCCTTGATCTACTGCGGCAAAGCCCTGCCGCTCGAAGTCATGCAAAGCGCAGCCGGCCACTACATCGGCACGCGCGATTCTCAAGGGCCGGTCTCGCGCGAATCCCGCGAGTACTTCCGCAGCTACGCTGCGGCTGAACGTGCCCTCGAAAGAGGCGGCTGGTCCCAGCTAGCCAACCCCTGATCCATTTGCGAGGAGTCACGTCATGAGCCAGCTTCTTCCACCGGAAGTCGTTGATCAGTTCGCCAAGGAGCAGCGGCATTTCGCAGTTGCTCCCCAAGCCTTCTTCGAGGCCTGGAAGCGCGGCGTCCAGATCGCCGGTCCCCAGTGGTTCGGCGACGGCACCCGCGAAGGCTTCGAGGGCGCCACGAGCAAGTGGGATGTACCGCCCGCGATGCGCAAGATCCGCAGCGCCCTGGGCGTCCTGAGCCCCGGCGAAGGGATGTTTCTTGCCGCCATGGCAAGTTTTTACAACGCCCGCGAAGGCGGTGCGCTGCTCAAGCGCTGTGGATTCCAGGGCCTGTCCGACCTGGCCGGTCTGGATCTGGGGCGTCGCCGGGTCATCGCCGATCTGGTGCTCCACTACAACGGCTGGTGAGGCTGCTTCGCTGTCTCGCCACCCGTTCTCCTCTGCCTTCTTTCTCCCACCCGCCAGGGGCATGCGCTCCGTTCGGGGCCATGTCCCTTCTTTTCTTCCACAGGAGCGACATATGTCCCGAACTCCCTCCATCGCGGTCGTCCTCGACGGCGGCCTGGTCCAGGCCTGCATCGTCGAGGACTGGCCCGCCCATTTCTTGCCGCCCCTTGTCGCCGTCGTGGACTACGACACCGAGGGCGCGGACGCCGAGGAACTGACGCAGTTCACCATCGGCAACAAGGTCGTCGAAGCCTTCTGCCGCGGCGAAACGCCCGTGGTGTACGCAGGCGAGGACGACGTCCTGTCGCCCAATGTTGTCCTTGCTGCCATCGGCGAGCCCGTCGATGACGAGGACGAACGGTCGCCGCTGGAACTCGTCCACGAACTGCGCAAATCCATGGTCGAGACCGACGAACTGATGATCCGCAACGACCAAGCGCCGACCGGCCAGGACTACAACGACCTGCACCAGTTGGTGCACGAAAGCTTGATCGAATTGCTGCGTGCCATGGGCCAGCCCGTGCCCGTGGCGGGTTGACCGTCATCAATCCCCACCGCTCGGAGCCCGTCGCGGCCTCGGGTTGTCCCGCGCGGATGCTCGGCCGCACGGATGTGGCTCCGCGCCTTTATTCCAAGGAGCCATCATGGCGGATAACTACTACGACGCCACCGGCGTTCTCGTGCTTGGCCATGTCACACCGGTCATTTCTACACTGTTCGGCCGCTTCAGGCTGGATCCGACATATCCCGGCAACGGGAAGGCCTACATCGCTCGCATCTCCGAACACCACGTTCCGCAATGGAGTGATGTGTTGGTCGACCTGATGACGCTCGCTGCCCGACTCGACCTTCCGGTGCCTGAACTGGATGACGAAGAGGACGACAGCAACGACGGTGGCGACGGTTTGTCGATCGATGTCGTTCTCGATCTGCTCGCCTCGCACTTCGGTGCCGAGCACAACACCGATCTTCAAACCCTCATCGAGCACCACGGGTTCCAAGACGAGGCGGATCTCGAAGCCCTGTTCGTGATCGCCACCGCCTTCGATGACGGTCATCGACTGGTCGCCATCGAGTTCGAGGGCTGCTGATACTGCGACAAGCCGCGGCTGTTCGAGTTCGGCGGAACCGGTTGCTTCCTGAGCCGCGAGGTCCGGCTATTCCGCGGGTCTTCCACCGTACTGCCGTTGGGGCAGGCGTTGCGCGCGGCCATCGTTGCCAGCGATCCCGAGGCGACCGCGGGGCTGATAGCCAAAGAGACCCTGGGGCTGCTTGCAGGCATCAGCGATGGCCAATTCCGCAGGCGAGTAGCCCAGCGCGTGACCACGCGCTTGCTCGCGGACCCGTCCCTGCACGGCGCGGCCTGACCAGCCGCTTTTCATCCTCCACCCGCTGGGGCTTGTCCCCGGCGGGGACTGGCCTCGGTATTCTCTATCAAGGAGAGATCCCATGTCCGAGTCCAACAACCCCTTCATCCGTGGTTATCGGAATCTGCGCATCATCCGCACGTTGCTCATCACGTGCGAGGACGATAGCCCGCCAGTATGGCGGCCCTTGCATCCCAGCCAGGCAAACCTGCCCGATGATCAGATGGCGCAGTTTCCCTGCCTAGTCGGCAAGGACTTTGCGCTGATCACCGAAGGCCAGGCAGTGCCCGAGGAGTTGGAAGCGCAGTGCCCGGCCGACGGCATCGTGCGCTCGGTGGTCTACGCCATCGAAGGTGAAGACTTCGATGGACAGCCCATGCACGTGGGCGACACCTACTCCGAAGAGGCTGCCCGCGAGGTGATCCGGCGCCTGAGCTTCGAGACGGGCTATTACAGCCGGTGCTGGGAAGTCAGCAGCGCGCACATCAGCCAGGAAACCGGCCACTATCTGGCCGAACTGGCGGACCTCGCCACTCCCGAGGCATTTCTGTTCATCGCCTTCCGCGTTCCGTACAGCCCGGCGATCGGCGTCAAGCTGATCTTCACGCCGTGGACGGACGAGAACCTGGGACACGCCGCAGGAATCAGCGCCGAACAGCTTCGGCAGGAGCATCGGGCCAAAGGCATGCCTGACGACCTGGCACAGATCCTTGAACTGGCCGGCCAGGCCGATGTGCGCATCCTCATCCTCGATGCCGACGCACCTGTGTTGTCGGGACTGCCGCTGAACGAGCCCTAGCGGCCACGCTCCGCGTCAGCCTTTCTCTTCGTCACCCATGTCAGCCCGTCTTCCGCCAGGGAGCCGGGCTGGTTCACTTTCATAGGAGCAATCCCATGTTCCCGGACCTCATCACAGACCTCACTACACCCGCCCAGGACTTCGAGCAGCAACTCGGGGCCTGCGTCGATGCCATGAACCAGGACGATGCCATCGGCCAGACCCTGGTGTTCGAGCGCGCCAGGGGCACATTGCACATGCGCCACATCGCCATCCACGATCTTGTGGACACCGACATCGACTGCTACGAGATGGTGGTGTTCGACGGTGGCAACACCAGCGGCGAATGCTGGAAGCACGTCTTCTTTCCACGGCAGCGCACGCACTGTTTCGTGTACGAAGCCTGACCCTCAGCCCCTCAAAACCGAGGGGCTTTTTCTTGCAGGCCGACAGGAAAGCGGGAGCGGCACGGTGCCGTTTCCTGCGAGCCGACGGCCCGCCCCCAGGCCATTCTTCCATCCATGTTCGTCGGCGTTGTCGACACATGCCCAGGCAGCCGAGACCTTCAAGGTTGCAAGTACGGGAAACCGTGCTGGTCATTTCCTTCCACGGGCGCACCGCGTCCATTCACACCGCCCCCAAGGGACCCCTCCCTTGTGGGCGGGAAATCCCTTGCTTTTCTTCAAGGAGATTTCCCATGGACCGTTCCCTCATCAAGACCCTGATGCCTTCGCTCGTCGCCGGCCACGTGCCACGCAACGTGCACAGGTATCAGTACCGTGTGTTCGATGATCAACCGCATTCTTCGGCGCTGGGTTTCGCCATCGATCCCCAGCCCTTCGACGGCAAGGTGGTCGCGGCCACCGTCGATGCCATCGTCGTCAAGCTCAAGCCCAGCGAGTTCGCGGTGCTCGATCCCAACTTGGTGACCACCGTCCCCAACGAAGGCGCCAAGGTGCATATCCAACCCTACGCACGGCGCCGTTTCGACGGCCTGCGCGCGGACACGCCAGAGGTCATCACCGAGACGGCTTCGGACGGCACGCCTTACACCATCACGAGGCACATCCTCGGTTCCGCGCCGGCCAAGTTGCCCATCCCCGAGCCGCAGTGCATGCAACTTGGCCAGCTCATCGAGCAGATGGAGGAAATGCCGGCGCCCGATGGCTTCCGGCGAATCACCCACATGCTGGTCGATGCGGGCGCCCGGGACTTCACCTGGGTCGATCCGACGCCTTCCAAGATCATCGAGACGCCGCCAGCGATCAGCTTCACGGTCTCAACCTCGAAGTTCGAGGGCCAGGTCACCGTGCTGTACGACCGCGCGGGTGACACCTACGTGGTGGAACTGCACCGCGACGGCGAACTGGTCGATCGGCACGACGAGGTGTATTTCGACATGCTCGGCGACGTGCTGGGGCGGCTCATCGACGACGGGCGCTGGCGCCTGATCGACGTGAGCGTGATCGACGCGAAGGCGGCCAGGAAGCGCCAGGCAGTGCCCGCATGAGGCTCGGCACCGAGCCCAGGCGGTTCTCCGACTAACGCAAGACTCTCTAGGGCGTTCCAGCCTTTCTAGCCACGTGCCCCACAGGCTCTCCATCCATCCGGGTGGAAAGCCTTATCTCTATTCCCCACAGGAGATTCACTCATGCCACTGCGATTCAAAGGCGCCGGCCTGCGCCCCGTGCTGATCGAAGCGATCGCCAACCAGTGCCGTGCCGTTCTCGTCAAAGACCACGGCGTGTACTTCCTGGCCGAGCGCGGGGAACGCCGCCCGGATGGACGCCAGAAGCTGCTGGCCTACGCGGTCGGCTGCAACCCGGACACCGATCCGTTCGATGACTGGTGGGATCTCGCCCAACGCGAGCTGGGCGGCGACGACTTCGCCGAGTACTTCGACCCGAAGGACGGCGTATTCACCCGCATCCTGCACACCGCGGACGATCTGATGCTGTTGGCCACCGCCACGCACCTGTCGTTGGAGGCCGTGCCTCCCGCTTAGAACGGCAGCAGTCACTCGCTCTTCTCCGCCCCCGCACTCCGGGGGCCTTCCTTTCTCCGCACCGCGGCCATCGCCGCGCGTGCGCGCTCGTCTCCGGCCACCACGGCCTGCCTCGCCGGCCAACCCGCCGGCATGCCACCGGAGACGACCGCATGCACGACCCGTTCAGGATCACCCAGCCCACTTGCATCAGCCTCAGCGGCGGGCGCACGAGCGCCTACATGCTCTGGCGCGTGCTGCAGGCCAATGGCGGCCTGCCTGCCGACACCGTGGTCTGCTTCGCCAATACCGGCAAGGAAGTGGAAGCCACGCTGCGCTTCGTGCGCGACTGCGCCGAGCACTGGCAGGTGCCAATCCATTGGCTCGAATACCTGCCCACAGAACCAGGCTTCGCGCTGGTCGATTTCGACCAGGCCAGCCGTCAGGGAGAACCGTTCGAGGCGCTGATCCGCAAGCGCCAGTACCTGCCCAACCCTGTCGCGCGAGGCTGCACGACCAGCCTGAAGATACGCCCGATGCACCGCTTCCTGCGGCATCTGGGCTGGACGGACTGGGACCAGATGATTGGCATCCGTGCGGACGAGCAGCGGCGTGTAGCCAAGATTCGCGCGCGCGGCCACTCCACCGAATCGACCCACGAGACCATGTGCATGCCGCTGGCCGATGTCGGCGTCACCGTGCGCGATGTGGGCGCCTTCTGGCAGGCTCAGCCGTTCGACCTCGACCTGCTCACAGTCAACGGACGCACGCTCGAAGGCAACTGTGACCTGTGTTTCCTGAAGCCGCGCGGGCAGCGCCTGGCCCTCATCAAGGCCCGGCCCGAGGCCGCCGTGTGGTGGATTCGCATGGAGTCCCTGAACCTGGCCAGCAAGCCCAGCGGCGCCCGGTTCCGCGCCGACGGCCCCAGCTATGCCGACTTGGCGCGCTTCGCCGCCGACCAGGGCGACCTGTTCGATGCTGCCGAGGAACCGATCGCCTGCTTCTGCGGCGACTGATCTGCATGGACAGGCCATCTACCTCGCCACGGCTGATACCCCCGAGAGCCTGCGCGGCCCCAAGTGCCTGTGGTAGGCGCCGGGCGCCGTGGACAAAGAGAATCGCCTGGCTGCCGATTGATTGCTGCCTCGCGCGCGAGGCCCGGCCATGCTGCTCCCATGCCTGCTGACGTTGTCAGCGACATGCCAGGCAACCATCGGTCTTCGAGGTTGCGACGCAGCTCCCGCTGTGTGACCGAGCCAGCTCGCACCGCATCCATCTGCGAGCGACCACCGGCCTGTCCGGTGGCGGATGCTTTCGCCTTATCAACCCACCGCGGGGTTACGCACCTTTCCCCGCATGCGTGGGCTGGTGTGTCTCCGCTTCTTCCAATGGAGATTCACCATGAACACCACTTCCAACGAGAAATCGTACTTCGACCTCCACACCTCGGGCATCGGCTATCTGCAGCGTGCCCGTGAAGTTCCGGTGAAGGGCGGCCGCCGTGCCCAACCCTTCCTGGCATGCACCATCGCCGCGCTGGTCGGTTCCGCCAGGGACCCGAGCTACCGCTACTTCGACGTCAAGGTCTCCGGTGCCGAGGCCAAGAAGCTGGTCGAGCGCTACATCGGCGTTGACGATCCCAAGCAGCGCCCGCTGGTGCGCTTCCGCCTCGGCGACCTCTGGGGCGATGCGTACATCCGCGACAAGGGCGAGCGCAAAGGTGAGGCCGCTGCGTCTCTCAAGGCGCGGCTGCTCAAGGCCGAGCTGCTCGACCGGGCCGAACTGGCTTCGATCGAACAGCACGAGCTGATCACCCGCGGCATCGGCTACCTCAATCGTCCCAAAGACGTCAGCCTCCCGGATGTCGATCCGTTTCTCGCATGCACCATCGGAGCACTGGCCGGCCCGGTCGATGAGCCGGAATACCGCTACTTCGACACCATCGTCAGCACGACAGATGCCCAGCACCTGGTGCGCCGTTGCGTGCAGGCGATCGAGGCCGATCGCAAGGTACTGATCGCCTTCCGTCTCAACGACATGAAGATCGATCCGTACATCCGCACCAAGGGCGAGCACGCTGGGGAACCGGCGGCAAGCCTGGAATCGACGCTGGTCCACATCGGTCTGATCAAGATCGACGGCACCCAGGTGTATCCGACGAGCCAGGCGCAAGCCGAAGCACCGCAGGCCCAGGACGCACCCGCGCCCGAAGCCGAGGACGCTATCGACACTTCTGCCGAGCAGCCTGCCGAGTCCGCCGAGCGCGAGCCCGCAGGTGAAGTCGAGGAGCAGGAGCCGGCATTGGCTGCTTCGTTCTGATCCGGCATGGCCCCTCACGGGGCCTTGCCTTTTTCCTA
>Ga0182738_1005437_pt1 | contig 13596 bp, 11 predicted proteins | sample eDN5th30CBELigMG_FD_128876 | JGI IMG/M metagenome (GOLD analysis project Ga0182738, IMG submission 128876) | Enriched Miracle-Growth compost microbial communities from Emeryville, California, USA - eDNA 5th pass 30_C BE-Lig MG (version 2)... ...
CACGCGAATCACTTCCCTGAAAGCTCCCCAAAGGAAACTCCCGGCAAGACGATTCACGCGTTTACGCAAACGCATTCCAATCGCAAGACTTTCACCAACCAATTTGCCAAAGATCATGCCGCCAATTGTAAAAATGGCGTTTGCAGCTTGTTGTTCACCTGAGTGGTGAAAAAACCGCCTCAAGCGGGCGGTGTGCAAAGGGATATCTTAGCACTGCGAATGAGAGCGTCAACCCTGCGGGGCAAAAAATCCCTTCCAATCTTTTTTCGGCCATCCTGAAGGATTCTAACCGCTTTCCTGGTGAGATTTTGTGGCCTCCTTGCCACCCTGCCTTTTGCCCCCTGCTCCGTTTGCCGGGACTCCGGCTTTCATTTTTTCTTTCCGGGTTCACGCACTGTTATTCCGGTGAACTCGCGCCGGTAGGGTTGGCCTGGGCTCGAGCGGCGTGCGCTTCATTATACAAAGTGTCACGCTCGCCCCATGGCGGAAGGGAGTCCAGGTCGGAGTGAGACTCCCTGCCTGTCTCCCGGGCTGCTCACTCGTTCCGCATCAGTCCGCAACGCGCACAAACGGTCAGCAGAGTCCCATTGACGCAATCTGGAGAATCGCGAACAATCCCGAGTTGAAGATGAAAAAACGCCGTTTCAGCAAGGCTAGCCACAATGTTCGAATTGAATTCGCGTTCACACTCCCCGGTTCAGCCTCAGAATGCGGATTACCAGCGCACGCGCCAGATGACGGTCGGCGATCTGCTGCTCGAAAACCGGATCATTTTCCTTGATGGCCCGATCCACGATGGAAACGCCAATCTGATCGTGATGAAGCTGCTGTATCTGCAGAGCGAAAACCGGCATCAGGATATTCACCTGTATGTCAACTCCCCCGGAGGATCGGTCACCGCCACACTGGCGATCTATGACACCATGCAGTTTCTGGAATGTCCGGTCGCCACTTATTGCGTCGGCCTGGCTGCCAGCGGGGGGGCCGTCCTCGTCGCCGGCGGCGCCAAAGGCAAGCGATTTATTCTGCCGCATGCCAAAATGATGATTCACCAGCCCTACGGCCAGGTGGGGGGGCAGGTTTCCGATATCGAAATTCAGGCTCGAGAAATTCTGGAAACCCGCGCGGTCCTGAACAGGATTCTCGCGGCACACACCGGCCAGACCGAAGAACAGATTTCTTTCGATACCGAGCGGGACCGTTACCTGTCGCCACTTCAGGCCAAAGAATATGGTCTGATTGACGAAATCGTGACGCCGAAGAAAAAAGGGGCCGCCATCACGGCTGAAGCCACGGCTGCCGCCGAGAAACGAAAATAATCAGGGCTGCCATTCTCTCTCTCGGGCCTGTCTGGCCTGTGAACATGGCTGAACTCAGGCAGAACTTTGCCTGCTTCAGCGCAGCTTTCCGGAAACATCAACCTGTCGAGTACCTATCATGTCGAATCTGGTTCCGTTTGTTGTGGAGAAGTCCGGCCGCGAAGAGCGCGCCATGGACATTTACAGCCGTCTGCTCAAGGACCGCATCATTTTCCTCGGATCGCAGGTGAATGATCAGGTGGCCAATCTGCTGGTCGCGCAGATGCTGTATCTGCAGTTTGAAGATCCGAAGTCCGACATTCACATGTACATTAATTCGCCGGGAGGATCGGTCACAGCCGGTCTGGCGATTTATGACACCATGCAGTATATCACCTGTGATGTTGCCACGTATTGCATCGGTCAGGCGGCCAGCATGGGAGCCATGCTGCTGACGGCCGGGGCACCTGGCAAGCGTTATGCCCTGCCCAGCAGCCGGATTATGATCCATCAGCCGCTGGCCGGCATGGAAGGCACAGCTGTTGAGCTGGAAATTCACGCCAAGGAAGTCATCAAAATGAAGCGCAAGCTCAATGAGATGCTTCTGAAGCATACGGGCCAGACTCTGGAGCAGATCGAGAAAGACACCGACCGCGACAACTTCATGTCGGCCGAAGAAGCCCGGGCCTATGGGCTGGTCGACAAGGTTCTGGAACGACTGCCTCATCCCGGAAGCTGAAAACCCGACTGTCTGTCATGAAGACGACCGCCCGAGCATGGAAGTTCGACGGCCTGCTGGCCCCCCTGGCCTGGTCTGCACTGATTGTGTGCATGGGCTCGGGGTGTGCCACGCGGGGGAATGTCGAACTGCTCGAAGCGCAGCTGCGGCGTCAGGAATCGCTGATTCAGACGTATGAAAAGACTCAGGCCCGGCTGCAGGCTGACCTGAAAACCTCGCAGCGCGAGCTGGATCTGGTGCGCACCTCCCTGGCGGCCAATGGGCAGCAGATTGTGTCTGAAGAAGCCGCCTCGTCCCTGGCCCGCGCCGAAAAGCTGACCTTCAATTCGCTGCTCACTGCGGCGCAGGATCATGACGGAAACCCCGGCGACGAACGCTTCCATGCCCTGTTTTATCCCTGCGATGCCCAGGGAGAAATTGTGAAGCTGTCCGGGGAGATTGAATTCGAAATCATCGATCCGGCACTTCCCGCAGGCAGCAAGACGATTGGCCACTGGAAGTACACGGCCCCGCAGGCCCGCGACCTGTGGCATGCCGGCTTCCTGTCTTCCGGATATCAGATTGACGAAGCCTGGCAGCAGGCTCCGACCGGTTCCGAGGTGGTCCTGATGGCCCGCCTGCAGACGGCCGATGGACGAAAATTCGAAGCCACGCATACCCTGCCTGTGCTGGGGCATGAATCGCTGAAGACGGCCGAACCCAAGCGGCTGCCGACCGCCAGACCGGCCCAGGAAATTCAACGGGCGAGCTTCGAATCGGCTGCAGATCGACCTGTGCCTGATCCGGAACCTGCGAAATTGACCAAAGGAGTTCCACAGGCCCTGCCCCGCCCTGTCCGCGCTGTGCATCTGCGGGAGACAGCGCATCTGCCCGAGACGTCGGCTCCCTTAGAGTCCTCAGGGAACGGCAGCGGTTCGACGGGTTCGGCCAGTTCGACGGGTTCGAAAGTGGAAAGCGGTACAACGGCACGCCCGTTTCCTGCTGCCGCTTCAGGCAGTTCTGCTTCGATCTCTCCCGGGCCGGCAACCGTCACGTCTGACCGCTGGACCGAAGCGGAAATTCCTGTCCGCCGATAAATGCCCGGGGCTTTGGCGAAAACTTTTCGAGAGCCTGGGGCGGTTCTCTCGGGCAGGCCTGTTCCCTGCCATGAGATGAAACGTGGGCCAGGCGATGAAAACAGGACTGTACGCTCTTTGGTCTGATTACTGTCAGTTGTCGCGTGCAGCCCGCATCAGCCGCTGCTGTTCGCGATTGATGGCCTGCTGAAGAACCATGCCGGTCAGCCCGACGCTCAGGGCGTAATCTTTCAGCAGGTTCCGTTCTGGACCTGAGAGTTGTCCGTCTGTCAGAAAGACGTGAATCAGCTGATCCAGAAACTCGCGTGCCTGGTTCGAATCTGTCGGCATCGGCAGCTGGGTGGAACTGGTTCTGGCCTGCTGCAGAATCTGATCCACCTGCTCAGGCGTCAGGCCGCGATGCGCTCCCAGTGAGATGAGTGCCTGCCGCTCCTTTTCTTCGAGCACACCGTCAACCAGGGCCGCCTGTGCCAGAATCGCCAGTGCCAGTGCAGGGTCGGATTTGTTGACGCTCACGGCTCCTGGCCGGCTGGCCCGCTGCTCTCGCAGCGTCGCATAATGCTGACCTGCCATCTCGCTGGTGAAGCGGTCGATCCCGTTCAAGACCCAGTCGGTTCGGCCATCGGTCACGATGGTGCCGCAATAGCTGCAGGCTCCGGATTGATCCACACTCAGGGGAGCCCCGCATTGGGCACATCCGGCCGAGGTGAATGTTCCGGCCAGATTCGTCTGCACGTCGCGCTGGCGCAGCAGCGTATAGACCTGCGTATAAATCGACTGATCTTTCAGAACCTGGGGACGTGACGAAGATCGATCCATCAGCACCCCGGAGGCGCGCACTTTCACCTGCAGCAGATCGTCCTGTCCTGGCTGCGACTGTGCCTGCAGCAGTTCCACCTGCCCGACGGCAGCATCTTTCCAGTAACGTCGCTGTCGGGCGAGATTCTGTTCCACCTCGGTCTTGAACGCCGGCGTCAGAACCGGCGCGGCATCGCTGATGTTTTCGTAGAATTCGCTGGCCCGCATTCTCCAGAACATGACCGACACCCGGTCTTCGATGTGCAGAATGCTGAAGCCGGGATCGCGCTGCGTCAGGGCCTGCACGCCCGGCAGGTCGACTTCGCTGCCAGGGATATGAAACTCTGAGTCCTGTGTGATCTCGGCCAGCACCCAGTCGTATTCTCCACTGTTCACCTGCGCCCCGCAGGCACTGCAGACGGCCCGATCGACAATCTGCAGCGGGCTGCCGCAGCGGGGGCAGTTTCCTTCAATGGCCCCGGCGCGCGGCGGACTTTTTGTGCCGGATCGCCGGTGAAACGACCAGTATTCCGCGAACTCGCCGGTGTGTTCTGTTCCGTTGATTTTTCGCCCGGATTTCAGATCAGCCTGATAGTCGGTGGCGCTGGCGATGAACCGCACATGAATCGAGTCGAACTGCCCGGAAGAAAACAGGGCGGCATCTTCCCGGCTGATGATCCGCACATCGGCCATGACATTTCGCTGGCCGGTCGCCTTCATCATGTCGATCTGCAGGGAAAAACGCTCGTGCACCCCGTCGCTGATGAATGACCGCACCTGGGTCAGGTCCTGCTCGCTCCAGGCCGACTGGATCTTCAGAAAGGCGGTTTCCACACGCTCCAGAAACGCATTCAGATCGAATGACGGGTCGCGGGTTTTGATCGCCTGCAGAGCCTGCTGCCGGACCTGTTCGTTCTGTCGCTGGCGGTTCCGGCGAACCGTGCCTCCAATGTGCTGCTGACGGGCGGCCTGCATTGCATTGCTGATCACGATCAGCACGATGATGGCGATGATGATCAGCAGGAGCGGCGAGACCGGGGTTTCCGTCCCAGATGAGCCAGGCCGGGAACCGTAATGGATGCCCGGGTGATAGCCACCCGAAAATCCTCCGCCGGAGCCTGAGAAGCCTCCCCCGCCGCCAGAGAAACCGCCGCCTCCGCCACCCCCACCGCCGAAGTGCTCCCCACCGCCAGCCCGTCCCCAGGCAGGCGAACTCCAGACTCCGGCCAGGCTGAAAGCCAGCAGCACCAGCCAGAGAACAGATCGGCAGGGATGATCAGATCGCATGCAGGTGTGGGGCACGGAAATTCGGTGGACAGTTTCACCGGTGCCGGACGGCCGATCGCAGGAAGGACTCAGGGATCGCGATGGGGCGGCTGGCACAGGCACGGCTTCAGTCTCTCCCATTGGGGGGAAAGAATTCAAGCAGGCAGCCGGAAATGCTGGCTGGAAATGCTGCCGAAACGGCCGCGTGTCAGGTCGCTGGAATAATGCGATCTGCCAATTCACCGACCACACTCCCATTCACAGGGAATGTGATTCATTCGGGGCTTATTGATTTCAGAGAAATTCACCATGCAAAGCAAACATGTCCGATCGGATGGACAGAGGCGGCGTTTTGTCGTCAGCCGGGAACAGAATGCCTGGAAGGTAAACCGATATCTCAAGTCGTGACCGTCTGCAGGGAAAGATTGCCTATGTGCGCACGCTGCACCCGGTCCGGGCAGAAAAACTGCAGGCCCTGTTCGAAGCCATCGACTGGAAGTGAACAGGCGGTATCCGAAGCGAGGCAGAATCAGGGATCGGCATGCAGGTGACACTGTCAGTCGATTTCCGGCACTGTCTTCCAGATGCACTCTTCTGAAACAGACACCTCATGCAACGCCACTGGATTTCCGACCGGCACAGGCGGGCCGGAAAGTTCCAGCGAGCGCACCAGGTTCGCCTGCGGCCAGAGTGTCAGCAGGACTTCCGAACTGAACCATGTGTCGATCTGTTCCACGCTGCCCCGCAGTGAAAACTGATACTCTTCCACCGCATCGACCAGACTGGCATCCCCGAGATCAATCGATTCCCTGTCAGTCGTCAGCCGGAAACGGGATTTCGGAGAGGCCAGGTCGACAAGCGGCGCGACCGCGTGAATGCCGGTGATCCGCACCTGCTGGTACTCACCGGATTGGGCATCTTTCAGCAGTTTTTCAGCGAATTCACTTTGCTGCTGATCATTCCGCTCGCGCAGAAACATGAGAGTCAGTGTCATGGCAGAAATCGCCCCGCCGACGATCACGACCGGTCCCCAGACAGGATGAAACTGCGAGAAATAGGCATCCCAGATGCCCCGGGCGAGCATGGTGATGGCAAAGAACACCCAGACCCGGCGGTAAAACACCCGGCCTTCGATCTGCCGTTGCAGAGATTCAGCGCGACGCCGCAGTTCGAGCTGTTCGCGCGGCGTGCAGGGGTGCGTGGAGAGTTCGATCACGGGGACAAATCCACCTGCTGACGCGGCAGGCTCTGATGAACGAAAACTTCCATCGCTCACGCTCCGGGCTCAGGTCACTCCACTCTCAATCCTTCGCACTCCACACGGCCATTATCCCCGGGTCCAGCGCACCCCTTCCTTGCCGTCTTCCACGGTCACCTTCAGTTCCGTCAGCTTGTTGCGAATCTGATCGGCCACGGCCCAGTTCTTTGTCGCCCGGGCGTCTTTGCGAATCGCCAGAATCAGGTCCATCAGGCCGTTCACAAAGGCATCATCCGCCCCGGAGCTTTTCTGCTGCGGCTGCCGGAACACGCCCAGAACATTGGAAAGTTCCTTGAACAGGGTCAGCAGTGCTGTCAGTTGCGCGGCCTGTTCCGGGCTGGCCTGCTCTTCCAGTTTATTCTGCGACATGAAGCCATTGATGGCGCGGCGCAGTTCGAACAGCATGCCGATCGCCCCGCCGGTGTTGAAGTCGTCATCCATCGCTTCCCAGAACCGGTCACGCAGGTCGGCGACGGTGGCTTTCACCTCGTCCGGCAGACTTTCCAGACTGGTTGTTTCCGTGCGCACCGTTGGAGCTTTCAATTCATAAAAGCTCGTGCCGGTGATGCGCTGAAAGGTCTCGAACATGCGATAAAAACCGTCCATTGATCTGGCGGTATTGGCGATGTTCTCCAGCGAAAAGTCGATGGGGCTGCGGTAGTGCGTGCTCAGCAGAAAGAACCGGACTGTTTCCGGAGCATAATGGGCAAAAACAGCGGTCTTCACCGACTCCGCCCCGGCCGACCCGGCGAGCTTGCCGGCGATCTGGGCGTCGTGATCATGCGCCACGTCTCCCTGTTTGCTGTGCGCGCCGCCGACTTTGCCGGTGTTCTTGCCGGACTGCATCAGCCCGTTGTGGAGCCAGTATTTCACAAACGTCTTGCCGCTCGACGACTCGGACTGAGCCAGCTCGTTTTCATGATGCGGAAACATCAGGTCGAGTCCGCCGCCGTGAATGTCAATCGAGTCTCCCAGCAGCTTGCTGCTCATGGCCGAACATTCGATGTGCCAGCCGGGACGGCCCGGTCCCCAGGGGCTGTCCCAGGCAGGCTCGCCGGCCTTGGAGGACTTCCACAGGGCGAAGTCGGCGGGGTTGCGTTTCCGGTCATTCGCTTCCACGCGCGTTCCGGCCAGCATCTGTTCCACGCTGCGTCCGCTCAGTTTGCCATAATCGGCATCGCTGGTGACGCTGAAGTACACGTCGCCGTCCAGTTCATAAGCGGCGTTTCTGTCGATCAGGTTCTGAATCATTTCCTGCATCGCGCCGATGTAATCGGTCGCATACGGGAAATGATCGATGGTATCGATGCCCATCCGCTTCAGATTGTCGAAATAGTCGGCGGTCATCTGCTCGGCCAGGGCCTTGACTTCCATCCCCTTCTCTTTGGCCTTGTTGATGAGCTTGTCGTCGACATCGGTGATGTTCACCACAAAGGTGACGTCATAGCCGGAATACACCAGATACCGTTTGACGGTGTCGAAGATCACCGGGCCGACCATGTGGCCGATATGGGCCGGTTTGTAAACCGTCGGGCCGCACAGGTACATCGAAACCTTGCCCGGCTCAATGGATTTGAATTCTTCCTTGGTTTTGGTAAGCGTGCTGTAAACGCGAAGCGACATGACTGACGTGCCTTCCGTGCGACTCAATGATTCCGTGCCGCGTCCGTAAAGCCCGAGGTCTTCCTGACAGGATCAATGCAGAGAGCCCGGGCGGGCGCTGGCAATTCAGGGAGATTAGCGACTTCCGGCCCGGTCAGCCAAGAGAAGGTTTCCCGGGAGTTTCAGAGCTCCCCGCGCCGGCAAGGTGCATCTTCTGCATTGCAGGGCCTGATGCGTGAACAGGGGCGTTTTTCTGCACTCCAGAATCAGCACACGCCACGTCAGCCCGGGGACTTTTATTGTGCTGCCGGGTCACTGTTTTTGACCGTCACAGTTTTCCATCATCGCCAGTTTCCACCGGCTCGATTGGACCAAATTCCAGCTGGATCTGTTCCGAAGAGAGTTCGCTGATCCGCACGGAACGAACATATTCCTGCCTGGCGACCTGAAAGCTCAGCCGCAATGGATTGACCGGCATGCCGATGGTTTTCGAGCTTCCAAACCCCTGAGTCTGACCGAGCAACAGCCGGTTGTTGACCTGTTCCCAGTCGCGTAACTTCTGGTGACCTGTCGATTCCAGCGGGCGAAGAAGATGAAAACAGATCTGCTTCTCATCCTGCCCGGCATAAAAGATCCGCTGTTCCCCCGGCTGCAGTGTCATGGGAGAAATCACCGGTTGGGCCAGGTCGGTCACGAATTCCGGAACCAGTAAGGCCACATCCGGCTGTTTCGGCAGTTCTTCGAGTCCGACCTCTTTGGCGGCTGATTTCAGACTCCCCCGCAGCGTCGAATCGTTTTCAATGAGAGCCAGCGAGTTCGCGGCCAGAATCCGTGTTTTCCGGTCAGGGGAGGCCTTGTTTCCGGCCAGCTTGCTGAAGGTTTCGGCCGTGCGTGGCGGATGCGATTTGAAAAACTTTTCAATCCCCTCCCAGTTCAGAAACCAGACATTGGAGACGGCCAGCAACTGGGGTTCGGTCGGTCCCCGCTCCAGAAGTTCCCGAAGTGCGGCATCCAGCTCTTTTTGATTCATCTGCCGGGACCAGACCAGGTAAAAGTCGCGAGGGATTTCCTCCTCACGACGGCCCCAGATTCCGTCACGCTCCGGAAAAAATTCCACGCTCCCTTCCCCATCCTTCTTACGGTACGCGAAACGCGGAATTCTGTGCTCTTTCGGGCCGTCCGATCCGACGGTCCCTTCAGGAAATGTGGTCTGCAGTTGTTTCAAAAGGGCATCGGTCTGCACAGGTGCCGGGAATCGCCAGATCATTTCCCGCCCGGTCATGAATCCCAATCCGTTCACCAGCAGCATGCCGCCGCTGTCACTCACCCAGTTCAGCTCTTCCGGGGGAGCAGCATAGGGAAAGAACTCAGGCGGCAGCCGGACGGTTTCCGGATGCTTCTGAAACTGTTCCTTGAGCTGTTTGATCAGAGCCTGGGAAAGTTCTCTGGAAACGGACTGCAGGGCCGCCGGATTCGATTTGAGAGGCGTTTCCCGGAACGGCAGCAGTGACTGCGGCGGAGTCACCGTCAGTTCCACATTGCCCTGCCCGAAGTACTGAACCGTCTGCGGGGTGAATGTCCCCTGATACAGATACGAAGATCGGGCAAGGCGATCCCCGGCCGTCAGTGCGGCGGTGAGGCGGGCCGATTTGCCGGCGGCATTCCCTTCCAACGGCACATCCGACAGCTTCAGCGTGCAGCTCAGGTCCGGCAGCAGCATGTTTTCCGGCCAGCTTTTCCCGAAGGGAATCAGTTTCGCTTCCTGAAAGAGCCCTGATTCCGCGAGCGAAGTGCTCATTCGCTCAGCCACCTGGACCGACAGGGGATCGTCTGACAAGACAAACAGAGCCAGCGTGCGATGGGGAAGAAATAACCGTCCGCCAGAGAAACGGGTTGACCAGCCTGCCGACTTCTGTGTGATCATCGCCGCGGAAGCAGCCGGGGCCACCGGAGAACTGCCTGATGTGCCGGAACTGTTTTCTTTTCGGGCGCATCCGGAAATCAGGGCCGGCACCAGCAGGCACGCCAGCGACAGAGACCGCAATATCAGGCGTTTGCGAATCCCACCACAGGAGCGAACAGAATCGTTCATCGGGCTTCCCTGGATTCAGGCCGGGAGAATTCAGGCCGGGAGACCTGATCAGGCAAGCATATCGCCGGGCTCTGGAAAATGGCAGAGCCCCCCTGCGGCAAACCGATCAGGACAGTGATGGCAGTGATCTCAGCAGTCCTCAGTGCCGCGAACAACACCTCTCGATGAATGAGAATTTCTTTGCCGCGAGCGGATCAGAGCCCGTGATCTCAGTGATCTCAGTGATCTCAGTGATCTCAGTGATCTCAGTGATCTCAGTGATCTCAGTGATCTCAGTGATCTCAGTGATCTCAGTGATCTCAGCGGGGTTTACTTTCCGCACACAATCTTTCCGATACGTTCCGCCAGCAGGTAATGCCCATAGGCATTCATGTGAATCGTATCGATCGTGGTGGCCGGCGAGATCAGCAGCCCGGCCAGAACCGACTTGGGAATGAGCTGCACCTTGTATTTTCTGGCCAGCCGGCGCTGCGCCGCCCCATAGCCATTCCCCTGCACCGGCAGCGGAAGTTCGAACATCAGCGTTTCCCGGGAATGCGACGTCACTTCTTTCAGCAATGCATCGAGCTGGGCTTCGAACTGCACACTGCTCGTCTTGCCCAGCAGGTCATTTCCGCCCAGCTCCACAATCGTCAATGCCTCTTCCGGATAGGTCTTCGGCAGATGCTTCAGCGCTCTGGCCACGGTCACTCCCGGCTGCGAAAGATTCAGCACCTCGCACTTGCACTGGTCTCCCAGCAGCTTCGGCCAGGTGACCAGCACATCCGGCGTCGCATGGTCTGCCGACAGGGAATCTCCCAGGACCACGACGTGTGCCGGATGGGGAAACTTCAGAACCGGCGGCTGATGCCAGCCGAGTTCCTGCACCCCTTCAATCAGCCACAGCAGCGCCACGGCAAACCCCAGCCAGAGTTCAAATTTTCTGACCGGCCGACGCTGGGACTTGTCGAGCACCGGGGAGGCCGCCGCGTCTTTCCCGGATGGAGCAGCAAAAATCAGCCAGCCCACGGTAATCAGCACCGGCAGCACATAGCCGTTGGCCAGCGGAGTGGCCGACAGATAGATCAGCAGGCCTCCCAGGGCCGTGAAGATCCAGACGGTCCGTTCTCCTCCGCGCCATCGATAATGCCGGGCGGCAATCGCCACCAGCAGGCAGAACAACCCGGAATAAAAGGCCTCCCCGCTGATCAGGTGGTGCAGAAATCGGACTGCCGTCGGGTTCTTAATCATCATGATAAAATCTGTCGGCCGCCGGGCAGATCACCTCAAACCGGCGACCCCACCAGCGGAAATGTCAGGCTGCAAAACTGGAATTCGATGCAGCAAAGTGTCTCGACACTCAAAAATCTTGCAACTCTCACGCCGGCCCCGGCCAGGTCAGCAGGGAAGGAAATCGGGAATTTGCGACCGCCGCTGTTGCCGACCGATTCCGGGCAGTATCATAGAATGCTTTCTGCTCTTCTGCAGGGCTGGCTTCCCAGGCTGACGCCTGTTGTCATCTTTGTCTTCCATTTCAGGGCCGCGAGCGGATCGCGGACGGTGTTGTGGACGGTTTTCCTTTTTTTTCGCGACCCCAGACGGTTCGCTGCATGCCATGTCTGCCGGTTCCTCTCCTTCTCCACTTCCCTGGTATCATGCCGGGCTGCCGTTTGAATGCACTCAATGCGGAGACTGCTGCACCGGCTCTCCCGGTTTTGTCTGGGTGAACTCGAACGAAGTCCGCGCCATTGCTGATTATCTCGACAAGCCGGTGGGAGAAATCCGCCTGCTCTATACCCGCCCGGCCCGGGGACGGGTCTCGCTGAATGAATATGCCAATGGAGACTGCGTGTTTTTTGACCCGCAGGCGCGTCGCTGCACGATTTATCCAGTCCGGCCGATGCAGTGCAAAACCTGGCCCTTCTGGGATTCCACCACGGCAACTCCCGCGGCCTGGGCCGAGACGTGTCGCGCCTGTCCCGGGTCCGGCACTGGTCGGCTGGTGCCATTGAACGTCATTCAGCAGCAGATCGACGACACCTGCCAGTCTCAGGCGGAACCGTGATGGACACTCCCCGCTCCCGGATCTATCTCGATCATGCCGCGACCAGCTTTCCGAAGCCGCCCGGCGTCCTCGAGGCCATGCAGCGCTTTGTCACAGAACTCGGCACGGCTCCCGGCCGGGGCACCACCCGAGCCGGTGCCGAAGTGCAGCAGGTGATCGATCGCTGCCGGCGACAGGCCGCCCGGCTGTTCGCAGTTCCCCGCCCGGAACAGGTGATCTTCACACTCAACGGCACCGATTCACTCAATCAGGCGATTCATGGCCTGCTCCATACCGGAGATCGGGTGGTGACCACCTGCTGGGAACACAATTCCGTCCTGCGTCCCCTGTGGCAGTTGCAGCAGACGCAGCATGTCACCGTCGAAGTCGTGCCTGATGACGGCACCGGACTGACCGATCTGCAGGCATTTGCCCAGGCACTGCAGCAACCGGCCCGACTGGTGATTCTGAATCATGCCTCCAATGTCACCGGACTGATTCAGCCGGTCAACGAGATGATCGCCCTGGCGCAGAAAGCCGGGGCACTGGTTCTGCTGGATGCCGCCCAGACGGCCGGGCACATTCCGGTTTCATTCCACACCCTGCCGGTCGACCTGATTGCGACCCCCGGCCACAAAGGCCTGCACGGGCCGCTCGGCACCGGACTGCTGCTGCTTTCCGATCGCGCCGTCCAGCAGATGCAGCCAGTCCGTCAGGGGGGAACCGGCACTCGCAGTGAATCGGCCGAACAGCCAGTCGAACTGCCGGAACGGTTCGAATCCGGCAATTTGAATGCTCCTGGAATTTTCGGACTCGAAGCGGCTCTGGCCATGCTGCCTGCTCCTTCAGAAGAATCCGGCGAACTGGCTCTGACCCGACATTTTCTCTCGGCCGTTGAAAACCTTTCGGGAGTGCAGGTGCCGGGAGGAGGGGCGGACCGTCCCCGCGTTCCGGTGGTCAGCCTCAGCTTTGAGCGGATCACGCCGCATGTCATGGCCAACCTGCTCGATGCTCATTATGGCATCGAAACCCGGGCCGGCCTGCATTGTGCCCCGCGCGCTCATGCCGCACTGGGAACACTGGAACAGGGAGGCACCCTGCGGTTCAGTTTCGGCGCAGGCACCACGGAGCAGGAACTCGATCAGGCTCTCACGGCGCTGGCGGAAATTCTGGCGGCCATGTGATCGAGCCAGCCCGGCACGGTGCCGTTGCCCCCGTTGTCCTGCTTGCTCAGGGAGGAGCTGCTGGCGCAGCGAGGTGACCCGCGCAGAGGCCGCTGTTTCATCCGGTCTGTATTCGGCCTGTTACATCTTCGGCGCAGCTGGTCCATTGACTGGTCCATTGACTGGTCCATTGACTGGTCCATTGACTGGTCCATTGACTGGTCCATTGACTGGTCCATTGACTGGTCCATTGACTGGTCCATTGACTGGTCCATTGACTG
>Ga0182738_1005438_pt1 | contig 13596 bp, 9 predicted proteins | sample eDN5th30CBELigMG_FD_128876 | JGI IMG/M metagenome (GOLD analysis project Ga0182738, IMG submission 128876) | Enriched Miracle-Growth compost microbial communities from Emeryville, California, USA - eDNA 5th pass 30_C BE-Lig MG (version 2)... ...
ATATTTTATATTTCTACTCGCCCCTCTCCAAGAAAGAATCGCTACAACAAAAGGGACTTTATGGCTCGGTGAATGGAAAGTCCTAACGTGATTTTTGGAAACAAAAAGTGATAACAAGAGGGAGAATTACTACCTACCAAGAAACCTTTTTGTATTTTTGTATGATATGCCTGTGAGCGGGAAGGGTTCTTACTATCGTATTTTCATTATTATTCGTTGTCCACATAGTAAATTATCTCACAAAAATATCAAAATTCTCTCAATAAAAAAAACTTTGCCTCCTTCTTCTTGGAATAATTTTGGGGTTGAAAAAAGTATTGAAGTAATTTTGTACCTTGCCGCCAATAATAAAAAGACGGTCTTTTTCTGGTAGAATAAAACCACAATCTACAACTGTGATTTCTACTCTGTAACACCAAATTGATTTTGTGGGAAAACTTTTTTTTGGAGGAAACCAGGGAAACAATTATATCCTATAAGGAAATTGCCAAATCCTTCAGTTCTTTTATTCTCTTTCAAGTTACAAAAATCTCCTTTCAAATCTCTCCTGACTCTATCTTCATTCAGAAAATTCACTGATCAAGAGAAAAGCCAAGAATGGTTTTTTGTTTCGTCTCAAGCTCAAGTTCGCCAAAATAATAATTTTTCTTCGTCTCAGCATATTATTTTTCCCTCATTCAGTTATGAACTAAATTGACCAATGGTACCTTTCGGGATCGGGTATTCTATTTGTTTTTTGTTGAGATGTTCTCTCAAAATAACCGTCTGTATTTCACTCATTTTTCTCTCCAAGGATTCGATTTATTTTTTATGAATTCAGCCTAGCCTCCTTTTGAGTCGAAGTTTTTTTATTATTTTTGGGTCGTCTAAAAATAACTACTAATTCTTATTGAATTGACAAAAAATTGAAAATTCATATCATTCAAGACTTGTATTTTCTCATGCAGGGCCTCCCAATCTTTCTCCAGGATTCGAGACATCGTCGGATGTTTTTCGGAAAAATCCTACATCATCCAAAAAAAGTCCAAAACTTATTTTATTGAGACAATTTATCACATCTCAGTATGGTCTCCGAACAGAAAAATTGTTTTGTTAAGAAATCTCTCAAATTATAAAAAAAGTTGAAGAAAAAGAATTTTTAACAAAATTCTCATAAAAAAAATTTTCTAATTTTTATTTTATTGATTTCTCAGGAAAAGGGTCAGATCTGACGGATCTGTTGGATAAATTTGCCAAAAGTTCCGAATAATGAGTTTGAAAATCTGACAAAGTTGATAAAATAGGCACTTTGGGAAGCCCTATTCTCATCTCTTTCTCTCGATATTTGAAATGATATTTATGCAATTTGGCGATCAACAAAGACTAATTCTAATCATAATATCAAAGAAAAATTTTTTTTCAATGCTCATGCTCATTCTTCTTGACTCCAAGGACTACGAAGAAAGGTCATTGATTCTTTGCCTCAACTTCTTCTTAATTCTATCAAATGACTCATCTTTTCTAAAAAACATTTTTTTTTTAATGGATAGTAAATTCAAAACAGAATTTTGTCCAAAACTATCTGAAAGGATCAGGGAGAATTGCTTTCAAGCTATCTTCTCTCTAACTGTCGCGAACACAAATAATCCAGAGTCACTTGATTTGGTCACTTTGTGTTGTTCTCATGAAATCACAAAAGAAGGAGTTGTCAGCTTTGATGATTGATGAAGAGAAAAAGCAATCCAAGCTAAATTTACTTTGAAATTTCAAAATCTGCTTGTTTGAACTCTCTTTTTTATCTTTATATCAAAATATAATATTATTAATGTGACCTTTTTCTCAGCAATATTTTATTCGAAAAATAAATTGATGACCTTCAGGAAGGCAAATTATGAATTTTATCTCATAAAAATTCTCAATATTCTCATTGATCCAATCCAAACTTGAATTCGAGCCTCTCAATTCACAAGGATCTTCCAAAGGAGAAAATTTAGCTCTCATTTAGTTTGTTGAATAAAAAGGAAGATATCATTTAGCCCCAAAATTTATTGGCTTTCTCTCAAAGGCCACATTTTAAGGTTTGGCCTCCCTTCCACACATTAAATCAAATCAAAATTCAAATTTTATAATTTTTTAACCAGATATTTTAGGAGCCTGTGGAATAATTCTAACAAGATTTTTGAAAAAGAAAATCTAAACCATTTTGCTCCTTCTTTGATAAAACATCAAGTTAAGCGCAACTTTTTTTCTTCTAAAAGTTGTTTGCTGAAAAGATTAGAAGTGTCCATAGGCACATAGGCATGCCTTCGTTTTTAATCAGAGAATCCCCATCTCATTTTCACAAAGAGAAAAACTTCTCATCCTTTTTAGGTCTTGATTTTTATCAGAATAGGGATTTTGATGTTCTTGAAATTTTTACTTGGGCCTAGATGAACTCGCTGAGACAGTTTGTCGATGAAACAAAAAGCTTGAAAACCTCAAAAGAAATCGAAATAATTTTGTAAGTTCTTGTTAAAATCAAAATGATTTTTGAGAATTTGACAAAGGATTTGCAATAAAACTAAAGGATTTTTTTTATTTTCTAAATAATTAAATTTTGACGTTTTTTTTTCAAAAAATGAAAATTCTAAAATTTAATTTCTTTGGAAGGAATTAAGAAAATTTTAATATGAAGGAATTTATTTCATTGTTTCGTTTTGATTTAATTAAATTCTTTGTAATTTTAATTACTTTTGCCAATTATCTCCAAACACCATTTTTCTCACACACTCTAATTCATTGCTTTCTTTTTAAAATTTTGAATTTAATTTCTTTAATTTTCAACATTTTTTTCAAAACGCCATTCACTAAATTTTCCAAGTGAACCAAAAACAAGCCAGCTTTTCAAGATCACTCTAATTTGTTTCCATAGGATTCAAGCCTATAGTACTAAAACAAGAGCTTCAAATCTTTCAGCTCAGCTTCTCAAAAAACTTTTTGGATTCAGCAAGAGAAAAATTATCTATACACGCTAATCCTTCAATTCGAGCTCATTATTTTGCATTTGCTAAAGGCCAATTTAGCTCTCTGCAATAATTGATGCCTTTATGGAGGATTCTGACAACTCTATTGACATCCAGACTTCCAGATGATTTTTTAATGATTATGAATGAGTCCAAATAATTTGAAGATTTTTTTCAATTAAAGTTTGCAAAAAATTCAAATTTTAAATTGAAATAGTTTCGATGAATTCTTTTCTTCTGCCACGTCAACTCCAAAATTTTGAGACGAGCTCTCCAAGTATTTCCGATCCAAAGCCAATCTCATTTTTCAAATATTCCTCGATTTTTTTGGGAAAAATAACAAAAAATCTCGAACTCGCTAAAAAAATTTTCTTTGAAGACAAAACAATCTCCAAAGCCCTTCTCAATAGCACCTGATCTATTTCCAATTTTTTTCAACTTATTTTCCTCAAAAATCTTCTCATTCAACCTCTTTTTGAAAAGATAAGGAAATTTAAAATTCAAAAAGAACTCTCAAAAAGTCACTTTCCTTCAACATAGGATTCTATAATCTCCAGGGGACAATTTTATTTTTCGTTCTACTTCGAAAATTGACCCAAAATATTCGATTCCAAGTCACACTTATATTTCTAGCTTCTATTTTCTGTCAAGTAATTTCTAACATTCTCTTTTATTCTCCCACAATAAATTATCCAAAGTCTCTACTTTTTCAAATTATTTATTTTATCCCTTTATCTTCCTAACCTCAATGGGTGTCTGCGCTTCCAAATCCCAAATCCTCCCATCAATCTCCCACAAATCCCCTGAATATAAAGAACTTCTTAACAGCCAATCAGAACTCCAAGATCTTGCTCAACAATTATCAGAAATCCTTCTCAAATTAAGCGAGCAAGCCAAAGGATATATCAAACAACATCGACGTGGCCGCGGAATCTACGCATTAAAAAAGATGAGAGTCTACTCAAACCTCGCAAATGATGTCAGTAACCAACAACATTTAATCCGAGAAGCTCTTGAAGGCCGTCAAGATCCTCACAAGAAAATGTCTGGCGTGAATCTTCGGACAAAATGGGTTATTTCCCAAGTAGAAGATGACATCAAACTAATAAGGCCATTACAAGAAAGGGAGGTTGCAAAAGAACGAGAGGAGAAAATAAAAGAGATGTTTAAAAGACATCATGTGGAGAATACTGATGTGTATTATCAGTTTGCAGAGTATGAAGCGGAAGCTATAGGAATTACTTTATCGACAAGTGCGACGTTCAAGAAAAGTGAATTAACAACTGAGCCTGGCTCACTTAATACTCTTGATGATTTCATTTAAATTTAGATTCGTCTTTGTGTCTTTTATATGTGTTTTCTTTGTGTTTATTATAGAGCTTTCAAATGTTATTTTCAACATCCTTTTATCATAGCTTAAATGAATGAGTTCATATTTTCAATAAATAATAATAAGAGTTTTTATGTAAATATTAATTATCTATATTGAATCATAAAGATTATTTTTCTCATATAAATTCTTATCCCTCAACTTGATTTGGCTTCTGGTAACTTCACATAGTTCGATTCTTCTTCTTCTTCTTCTTCACCTGCTTCTTCGGCCTCATCAGATTCTTCTTTTTTATATCCGAACCATTTTCTGAATTTATTTCTCAATTTTTGAATGTACCTCATAGCCACCAAATCAAACACCTTGATACCCAAGAAAACCAACATTGCAGCGTTCAAAACCGCCAATATTCCATAAGCAATCAACTTTAGTGATCTCTCATGAATATCATTTGCGAAATATCCCAAAATAACACTCAACATCAACAAATTAAAAGTCAAGCTTTCAATTAAATTAAACGTAGCAAATCTGAATGGCTTCACAACTCTCACTGAAAGTTGATATGTGAATAGCAAGATAAACACAGTAAAAGCACTAGTCTTAGGGTCTTCTTGGAAAGTGTACGAGATATAACTGATAGAAAGACTCAGAATCATGACCACAGTTCCCCAATAATAATGGCTTGTCTTGGCAAGATTATAAAGAGCTCCCCATGTGCCTCGAACCTCAAGCTGCTCAAGATTCTTTCTTCTGAAATAAAGTGAGAAGAACATAAATAGGGGGATAACAACAGCCCAGAAGGCTAAGAAGGGAACAGCCAAGAACTTTTTGAAGAAAAGGTAGCGAGGATCGTTGCAGCTCCAGTTAGGATGGAGGGTGATGTAATCTCCTCCAGTTATCTCATCGTGAGAGCATGATAAAAACGAGGTGAGATTACCGATGATACCTGGCTGTTCGAGCAATGTGATGTAGACGATTGTCAGTCTCGTAAATTGAGACATTTTCAATGAAGGGAAGAAACTCTTGACGAAAATCAAGGCAATGATTATGATCAAGAGAATTTGTATCACAGGTGAGACGAGCAGAATTGAAACGGATGCATAGATAAAACTTTGAGGATCGATGCCAAGAGCACGCATCGAACATTGGAGATTCACCAAGATAAATTCTGAGGGATTTCCGATTTGAAGCAAGGACGCCATCGTTCCTTTCACTTCAGCATTAAACATGAAAATAAGTGAGAGAACCTGAGTATACACCATCAAAATCTTTACATAATAGCCTTTTTCGCAAGCTTCATAGAATTTCTTTCCGTTGTTAGTTCTACTCTTGGCGAAAATCTCATTGGTTGTGTACATTTTTCCAATACAAACTGCCTTATAAATCAAGTACAAAAGCATTCCTCCACCACTCAATAATAAACTGTGCCAATAATCTTTGCATTTCTTACAGTTCAACAATCCACTCTCAACATACCCATTTTCAAAGTCACATTGCTGGCATTTAGCTCCTGCAAATCCGTTTGCACATCCTTTGCTGCCTCCCTCACATCTCATAACTCCATCTTGCCTGCATTCAAACAAGCTTGCTGCTACGACCGTTTCAGATTCAGACTTCCAAAAGCCAGTTTTAGGCAGAACAGAGTTTCCTCCTGAGCAGTTAGCATTAAGAGGACAGTCCTGACAAGGGAAACTGGGGCTCATAGAATATGTTCCTTTGGTGCAATAATCGCAGGTAATGGTGTTTTCATTGTAATGTTCTCCATTCACACAGCCTCTTAACTCAATCGCAAAAGAGGTTTTCCAGTTGTTTGTAAGAGGGAAAAGGATCGCAGATTCGTATTTAACATCAACATTGATTATTTCATTAGCTTCTCCAGACAAAATCATATTGAATTCACGAATAAAACATCCTTGATCTGTGCATTCTGTCGTAGTGAGCTGACTCTCAGTTCTTCCTCCAAAATTCAAAGCCAAGAAAGGAACATGGCTGTTAAGGTCCATTGTGCGTTGCCCATTAAAATCAATAAAGGTTATATTCAGTGATGTTAGCTCAATTCCTCTTGATGATGCATTTCTGATAATCATCTTCTCATTTCTTCTCTCAAGATATTGTCCCATATCTCCAGTAAAATTAAATTCAAGCTTTATGCTATTTATTGATGATCCAATAATCTCTCCAAATTGTGCGGAACTACGCACAAATGTGTTCGTCTTCATGAGACTCTCGCTCACAGCTTGTGCTCCCATGAAAATGGCTCCTCCGACTTTTTGAGCTTTGTTATCAGCAAAAGTGTTTCTTATAATAGAGTAGTTTGTTGGCTCCATGTAAATTGCGCCTCCTACTTTATCAGCCTTTGTCTCAATAAAATTACAATCAGCAATCTTTAAAGGCTGGTTCTCTGAATGCTTTGTCTTGGAACTTATTGCTGGACCTGCAGGACTTTGGATTTTTTCAAAAATACAATTTTCAATAGAAACAACGTCCATTTTAGGGACCGTTAAAGAAACCGCAGAAATTCCTGTAATATTAGTAAACATTGACTTCTCCATAAAGAAATTCAAAGGATATTTCAAAGCACCTCCGTCGGAATCAAAGTTTATAAGACCCCAAAAATCATCTCCATCATGCGGTGTGAAACTCAAGTTTTTAGCAGTCATGTTTGACACATACAAAGAAACTGGAGCAGTATTTCCAGCGTCACCAAAAACTTGAATCATCTTTTGACTTGCATGATAGTGGACATCCTTGATCTCCAGATCTTTCACTTCTAAAGTTCCTGAATTTAGCTTGGCCAGAATGAGAGTATCGTGTGTATTTTCTTGCTTCACATAATCCAAGCCGATAATGGAAGCGCTAAGTAAGGGACTCTCCCTAATATTTAGGAGAAAATCGATATGGGAAATGTAAGGATTTTGAGGAGAGATATGAGAATCAATGATTTGTAAAACACCGGAACAACGAGTAGTCTGATATAAAAGACTTTGAAGCGAGTCTCTGTTCTTGCTGATAAAGCTGTTATTTTTAAATACACAAGGAGAGCACTTGGTATCGCTGAAATAAAACACGGGCTTCTCGCCAAAACTGTCAATGATGGTGTTGCTTTCAGCATAAAGATTCAAGGATTTTGACATGAATGTGAGGACATTTCCTTGCAAAACTGTTTCTCTTCCAAAGATTTTACATCTCTCGAAATGATTAAATGTAAAGAAGATCTTCACAGTATAGTCAACGCCTTCTCTGGGCGATGTCTGATTGATCAAGAAGACTCCGACTCTGGTGAGGTCAAGATCTTGGAAGGTGTTTTTGTCTATATTTGCTTCAATTGTCATTAAATCAAAGATATAATTCTCATTATGAGTTGTGATATTCTTGTAGGTGTTGCCAAGAATTGATGTCTTGTTCGCTGCGATATAGAATAAACTGTTGCCTTTACTGGTCATCGCGGTGTCTTCAAATCGGGAATTGCTCATAATAAACCAACTGTTACCCACTAAAATAGAAAATAGCCCATTCAGCTCTTTCATAAAGCTATAGTCTTCAGAATTCAAATATGTGTTATTGAGGAATTGGAAACCGTCGATGACAACAGGAGAGTGCTTTTGGCTTCCTTGGATTGAGATCAAGAGGAAGGAGAGCTTATGATAGTAGCTACTGTCAATCTTTCTGACGACATTGTCCCTCATTATGTTGCCAGTAAATGATATGTTTCCTTCGTTTCTTTCGATATTCAAGATAATAAAACTGTCTGTTGTCTTGCTGATCTTCATTGGATTCATTGGTCTAATCAATTTGCTGGAATCAGGCACATCCCACAATGACTTGTCAACAGCATTCAAATAGTTTCCAGTAAAGTTATTTTGGTACCAAGTTTGGATTCCTTGGTTTTCTGTGACTTCAATGTTGATAATGCTGTTTGTGAAATAAGAACTTGTCACATTATTTAACAAGATTCTGGTCGCATTTAAATTGGTTCCTGCCACCATAAAGCCAGAATACCCTTGATAATTCTGGATACTATTGTTGAATATCATCAACATTGTGTTATTGACAAACTCTGAGAAGCGAAGAATTGATCTTGCATAATGTATAGTTTCCACAGCATTCCCCATAAAGTTAAAGTTGAGGATCTGGCCTGCTGTTTGGACCAGATTTATTGTTGTATACATGGCCATGATCTTGGTAAAGCTGTTTCCAAAAACTGTAATTCCTCCTTCGTTAAAGTTGTACTCTTTCAAGAGGATAATTCCTTTGTCTAGCAAGCTCAAATTCTCAAATTTATTTGAAGCAATCATGTAAAAATATTTTGCTGTCAGCTTTTGACCATCCATTGCTTCTTGGAAAATCTTCAAAAGCCTTGGGTTCAAATCGTCAAACGCCTTTTTCTCTGTATCTGTTACTCTTCTAAAGGTAAACTCTTTGATTCCACATGTCTGGGGATAAAATTTCCCTGTCACAATCAGCTCAGTCTCTGCGAGCTCTACGTGCTCAAATGTATTGTTAGCCATGATAATATAAGGTGTGTTCATCATAAATAATGGAGCTTTATGGACCTTCAGGTTCGTGAAGTTTGATCCCAAAACATAAACAAATCTGTACTGCAACAAGAAAGATTTGTAATAGTAGCTGCAAAGCTCACATTCTAAGGGGAACACCTGATCAAACTTTGTGATGACAATAGTGGCTTTTGTAAAATTGTTGTTATCAAAATTGGAGCTCACAAGAAAAACTGAAGAAGTCCTTGATTTCATTACAATAAAATCAAAACTGTCAAATGTGTTTCCTGTGACCCTTGAAGATTCCACATATAGCTTAGCATTCAAAACTTCTAAAAGAGTGTCTTGGTCTTGCCAATCGAGGGAATGTTTGCCATGAAAAGTGCTGTTTAAAACCGACAGATTGGTGAGGGTGACAGTGGTCCATTGGAGACTGGGAGCTAGGTCGGTGGTTTGAGGGGCAGCATAGAGGTACAAGAGGGTCAAGTCATCAGATTTGCAATTGGAAATCATGACATTAGTGAAGTTCAATCTCTTGTTAAGGTTTACTTGATCTTTCAATTTATCGAAATAAAAGATTGAGCCTGTGAGATTATTGTCAATAAATCTGAAATCAGTCAAGTTGAATTGAATCAAAAAGACACTATCTACAGTCAGAAAATCAAAGTCATCTCCCTTGTTGGTGTTGTTTTGGACGGTAATGTTGTTGATTTTTAACGTTTCAATTTGGCCAAGAGTTGGAGGAAGGAAATTCAGGACATTAGCCTTGCCTTCAAATCTATTGGATTTGATAACAGAATCCTTCATTTCAAATGCATAGATTTGTTGCATATTTACAAACCTAAACAATGATTCCTCAGTTTTCAAGAAGCTGTTATTTGAGATATCAACATCTTTAAAGTTCAAAACGTTGTTATTTTCAGCAGTAAACAAAGAGAGGCTTCTCTTGTTATTCAACTCACCATGCATGGTGTTATTTGTGAATAAGACTCTTTCAATGTTAATCTCAATATTATCCAAGAACTGGAAAACTGCTGCTGAGCCTTCTTGAGCCATAGAAAAGTTCTGGTTCTCCACAGAAAAGCCATTAATGTCAATCCTATTAAAGCCAGAAAAGCTTCCAATAAAAGGCAGTGTTTGATTATCTCCTATCAACTTTACTCTGATGTCCTCAATATATAGAGCTTGCTCAGACTTCCAGTTGATAAATCGAGGTGGATTGAGAACGTTCAGATTCTTCATTTCGGTAATAGCAAAGTCAAAACAAGGTATCACAGTTTGACTCGAAGCATTAGCACCACTCACAACCACAGAAGTATTCTTCAATGAGACTTGAGAAGCCCTTGAGTCAGCTTCATTATTTATAAAGCCGATAAATTTGGTCATTGTTGTATCAACTATCAAGAAAGTATCTTCGATAAGCAGCTGATTGTTGTTCCATAGGTCCAGGCTCAGAACATCTTCGGTTCCAGATCTTGAATTCTTGAAGCATGACCCCTTTATAGTGATTTCCTTGGTGGTATCAATCACGATTTGTCCTGAAAAATCAATAATGTTCAAACCAATGAATTTCACAGAAGCAAGGTTTCCAAACTTCCAGCCCAACACAGACCCATTAATTGTTGGTAAATTCAAACAATCTTCTTCAGATTTCAATATGGCTGAAGTGTCCCAAGCAGAGATCGTCAGTGATTCAATCACTGTTCCATTCACTCCTTTATAGACTGGGGCCAACTCTTGGGCGGTATATTGGAAATTCTCAGCTCTCTTGAGAAATATTGCTGCAGATTTCTCTTTAGTTTTGGAGGAGTCCAGCAAGGTTAATGCTTGATCCAATGATTTGAAAGGATCATCAGGAGTCCCTGAGCCCAAAGAACTTGAGACTAGATCAACATAAATGTCGATCGATTGGGAAGGGACCAATAGAATTAGGCAAAAGAGGAGGAGGATGAGGATGCGCATATATTGGGTTGAATAGGTGTATGATGGATGCGAGGAAATTTTAATAAAATAAAGAAGGGGATTAATTATGGTGGTTTTAAATGCAATAGAGTTTTTATGATGATGATAGAAGTTTTATTTATCAGTGCGAGTGATTCAAGATTTAATAAAGATTTGTAAATACAGTTTAGTAAGATTAAGTTGGGACCATTTTTGTTGAGAAATTAAATTTATTTTATTAAAACTCAGCTGATGACGACAGAAAGAAAATACCTTAATATAAAAATTAAGTTTCAGCGTCATCATCATAGATTAAAATGATTACACAAAGAGGGAGAGAGGAGCTTCTTTGAATACTCTAGGCCAAACGGCTGGAAATTTAGCCATTTTTACAATCTAGAGTTGATTTGCTGATTGAAATCAAGGAAGAGACCCCAAAATATCGAGGATTCGAATTTTGACAAGAAACGAAGAATAAAAAGAAAAGTAGAGTCTTAGCCTTACCAATTTCCAATTTCTCCTTTAACATTGGAGCAAAAAATCAATGGGAGTCTTGAAGATTCAAAAAGTTCTTGAAATGAATGATGATGACTTGGAAGAGCAAAATTTTGAATATTTTTTATCGAAAATTTTTTTTGTTCAAAATTTTTTTCACAAGAAATTTTTGAAGAATTTTTTCAAAACATTATTTTCTTTTTCTTTCCATTTGCTTTGTGTAAACTTTTTCATCTGCAAGACATTTTATCAAATATTTATGTATTCTTCAAATAAAATTTGGTTTAGATATATGAATTAATAAATTAAACAAAAAGTTTTCTTCATACAAAAAAATATCATTAGATTTTATTAATCATCGAATTGGGCTTGAAGAACAGTTACTGCTGGTTCATTCTTGCCACCGCTTCTGAATTATTTTAATTTGATGTTTCTGATAACTCAACATAATTAACATCTCCACTCACATCTCTACTCACATCTCTACTTGCACCTTCACTATTATTATCTTCTTCTTCTTCTTGTGATTCAACTTTTTCCTCCCCTAATCCAAACCATTTTTTTAATTTATTTTTGGCTTTGAAGAAATACTCCAGAGCGGCCAAATCAAACACCTTAACACCCAAGAAAACAAACATTGAACCATTCGCAACACACAAAATTCCATAGGCAGTCAACTTTAATGATCTCTCATTAATATCGTTTCCAAAATATCCCAAAATCACACTCAACATCAACAAGTTAAAAGCAACGGTTTCAGCGAAATTAAACGTAGCAAATCTAAACGGCTTTACAAGTTTCACAGAAAATTGGTAAGTCAACAATAGCACAAATACAGTAAAAGCACTATTATACTCCGCAGGAAGATTTATTCCTGACCTAGAAGGGCAACCTGCCCTAAACTATATATATTTCTAATCAGCATGACTTAACTAAGAAACTGGCCTTTACATTTCCTCTGATTCAGAGGAGTTTTATTTTTATCATAAAAAATATGGGTCATGTTTTTCTAAATCATGTCAGAGGGGTCTGTCAGAGCCGACCCACTTTGTGTTTTTCTAAAACATGTCACAACGCTTGAGAAAGACTAGCAGGATTGTGACATGTTTTAGAAAAACACAACCCATCCTTTTCTTTAGTAAATGCACATTAATCGTTTAATTTCCGCTTTATCAAGCTTTGAAATCAGTTTCTTAATTGATTTTGTAAAGTAATTTTTGTCTATGATCAAATGCATGTGAGAAATTTTACAATGATAAAGTTATTCTAAAATAATCCTTTGAAATGGCAAAGCCAGGATAAACAGATTTTTCTGGGGCCTGAAAATAGAGGGTGACTCATAAATAATTTGTGGATAAATCAAACTATATCTCCTGAAGGGTCCCTCTAAGGGTGTACGGTCTTTCTATTCCCTTATGCATTTCTCCCTGCCATTGCTAAATATACAAGCCATTAGCCTGTATCATAAATACTTTTTTCTTTCTTCAAGAAAATTTGAAAAAAAGCCAAACTTAAAATTTACAAGGTTCCTCACCTATTTATCTGCCAAAATCCCAAACATGGCCTTTACCCAGAAATCGATAACAAGACCAGGTTTATGGTTGTATACCAGGATGCTACAACAAAGCCATCAAGACTAAGCAAACTCACAGGGGTACCAATATCCACCATTTGTGATTGGATTAATAAAATCGAGAATGATTTTGATATTTTTGAAGTCCATGATGAAGGAGGTCGGAAGTCAGTGAAATCGAGGCCAAAAAAAGAAGATTGTCCAAAAGGTAAAGAGAAACCCTATTCAACCAGGAAGATAGTATCAGCAGAGAGGATTAGCCAATCTAGTGCCAATAGGATATTGATCGGAGCTGGGCTGCAGTATAGAAGTATAATCATAGACCACACATCTTTGGCCCAAGGGGGGGGGGATTCTGGGGTTGGGTTTTGCCGGGGGGTGTTGGGGGGCCAGGGGGGCCCCCCCCCAATACCTGAGACTCTGATGAGACAGGTATGAATTTATCTGAAGCTCACCGAGATAAACAATGGCAGGGCCCCGTCAAGAGGGCAAACCCCAGCCCCCCAAAGAAAGATGTGGGGCTTAGTTGTTGGGGAGCCAGTGCCATACCCCTGTCAGGTTATCGTGGGACCTTAAAAACAGCCCGGTATCAGAATGCTCTTCAAGTGCACCTCCAGGGGGTGGGGGGCCTGTCTCAAAAGACCTTGACTTATATCCATAATAATTCAAGGATTCATGGGGCTGCTGAAGGGTGGGTAAAAAATAAGGGGGTAAAAATCCGACCCCCCCCGACCCACCCACCGGACTTAAATCCGATTGAAAACCTGTGGTCAGCACTAA
>Ga0182738_1005440_pt1 | contig 13592 bp, 11 predicted proteins | sample eDN5th30CBELigMG_FD_128876 | JGI IMG/M metagenome (GOLD analysis project Ga0182738, IMG submission 128876) | Enriched Miracle-Growth compost microbial communities from Emeryville, California, USA - eDNA 5th pass 30_C BE-Lig MG (version 2)... ...
AAAAATGCAAACTGAACGTCGTTCCGTAACCCGTCATTACGGATCGATGTGAGAACATTTTCGACAATGTGATGTGACTGGACCGTTCCGACCCGACCCGACTCGACGGGACGGTCCTCCCCACGAGAATCGATTCGGCCTGGGCAATTCTGACTGGCGTCCGATCTGGGTCAAATCCGGTTGGGTGCCATTCTATCTTATCGAGGTGATCTGAACATGAGTCGAGAACAGGGGTTAATGGATCGCCGATCACTGCTCAAGTGGCTCTCGGCGACGGCCCTGACGGCACTTAGTCCGCCACTGAACGCCAGAGGACTCCGCGCCGAGGTCGAGGAGTCGCTACCGCCTGTTCGTGCGATCACCCGAGGACCGAAGCACCACTGGTTCGGGTATTACGATAAGTTTCAGTTCGACCCGACCGACCAGTACGTCCTGGGCATGGAAGTGGACTTTGAACATCGTTCGCCCACACCAGACGATCTCATCAAGATTGGTGTGATCGACCTGAAGTCGAACGACCAATGGACGGAGATCGGGCAAAGCCGCGCCTGGTCCTGGCAACAAGGCTGCATGCTCCAGTGGGTTCCGGGCACAGAGTCCACCGTGGCCTGGAACGACCGGGAGGGGGACCGTTTCGTTTGCCACTTATTCGACGTGAAATCGAAGCAGAAGCGGACGCTCGGTTCTCCCATCTATGCCCTGAGCCCCAAGGGGGACTGGGCCATCACCCCTGATTTCAGCCGGTTGAATGATACGAGGCCCGGTTATGGATACACTGGTGTTCCAGATCCGCGCCAAGAGGTTCTGGCCCCCGATGACGCCGGGATCTGGAAGACCGACCTGAAATCCGGTCGAACCGAGCTCCTCTTGTCGTTCGCTCAGGTGGCAAAGCTGCCGTATCTGAAAGAAACTCCCTCAGGCGTCAAGCACTGGTTTAACCACCTCCTGGTTTCACCCGACGGCGCTCGCTTCTCATTCCTGCATCGCTGGCGCACGAGCGCCAATGGATTCGGGACCCGACTGCTCACAGCCGACTCCGACGGCAAGAACCTTTATATTCTCGACCCGCACGGGAAAACCTCGCACTACATCTGGCGCGATCCCGAGCGATTGCTCGCCTGGGCATCGCATCCATCGCATGGGGATAAGTTCTACCTCTATCAGGACCGAACCGATCGGGTCGAAGTGGTCGGCCCCGAAGTCATGGTCGTGAATGGACATTGCACCTACCTGGCTAACCCTCGGTACATCCTGAACGATACCTATCCGGACAAGCAACGAAACCAGCATCCCTACGTTTTTGACGTGGAAAAAGGGACCCGTCATCCTTTGGGACATTTCCACTCCCCGCCGGTTTATAATGGGGAATGGCGCTGCGATCTCCACCCCCGATCGAGCAGGGATGGTCGTAGCGTGGTGATCGACTCTCCCCACGAAGGGAATGGACGCCAACTCTACCTGATCGATATCAGCCAACTCGTTTCCTAACAGCAGAAATCAAGCGCAACCGATCCCAGGGATTCAGTAGAAATGAGTCCCTGGAATTTTCCCCTCCTGGCTAACCGAGTCCCTCGCGAATTCAGAAGCAGAATCTGCTTGACAGCAACCAGAGAACGATTAATGTAAACTTTGCATTTCAAAGCACTTTGCAAGACATAGTTCAACGAACCAGCGGCGTGGAGGTCGGCTCATGGCACTCATCGCGCGCGTTCTTGGAGTCTCTGCCCTGACCAGTGTTTTGGTGTCAGGGTTTGGGATTACGGTCATCCGTTGGTATGCCCCGTCGCACATGTCACCGGACGCGTACTTACTTCCCGGGCTTGTCCTCGGCTGCGTGGGTGGATTGATCGGAGCAATTGCGGAGGCTGCACGAGAAATCGTCGTGGCGCAAGAAAGGAAGTCCCTGCGCGATGGGGAATGGAAGTGAAACGATTCCCTTTGAACGACACTGATTTCAGGCGAAGACCCTCTTGAGCGACTTCCGGCGCGTTCAGCCTTCAAAGGATGCAGGCGACATGGCATGGGCTCAATATATGGGTCGAGCTCAACCTTTCTCCGGTCCCGCGCTGAGCCAGAGTTGGGGCAGATCCTCGATGACAAGTCTCCCTCGACCCATTCGACTCAGTTGTCGACTCGGGCGAAGCCCAAGCGACGTGGCCAGTCGAGTCGCTGGCTCGTGGTCCTTGAGAATATCAAGATAAACAGGGGCTCCCGCGAAACGGTGAGCCATGTCGTCGAAGAGTTGAGGACCAGTGACCTCGTCCGCGATACAAGGTCCGACTTGCGTCGCGACGGCCCCTGGTCTGGACATGAGGTAGCCCGTCACTTTTCCAGCCCACGAAACAACCCTCAAGTTGTCGTTGTGCTCTTGTGCGAGTTGAGTGAGCAAGGATCCTCGGTCCGTATGAGTCACCGCTCGATCGAGCGCGATGATCTCGTGGATTCGATCAGGCGCGGAAACAACATCAGATTGAACAAGCGAGCTTGACTCGGGAAGTGTGCCAGCAAACCGAGTGAGTTCGACTTCGACCTTAAACCCAAGCGATTCATAGAGAGGCTGGCCCATGGGGGTCGCGTCGAGGCGGACCGACTCGACTCCCGCTTGATCCAGGTTCTCGAGTGCCGCCCGCATGAGTTCGCGACCGATTCCTCGGCCGCGATACGCGACATCGACAAGCATCATGGCAATCCATGCCACGCGTCCAAAGCAGAGCGAGACAACCGTCCCCACCGGGAGTCCCTCACACTCAGCGACGTAACCACGGCCCCCCGGAAGTTCTAACATCCGAATCCAGTCGGACTCGAGTTGATTCCATCCCGCCTGGTGTTTGAGGCCCATGCCAATCCCAACATCGTTGAGCGTCATGGGCCTAACGTGAGTCACTTTTCTGAAACTCCCGACACCGAAGGTTGTGGTTCTGGGTTCACTCAATAGTAGGGCTCGTCTCTTTCAAGCAACTCTTTCGTCCGGCAGACCGGCCGCTTGGGTGTAATCACGCATGGAAGCAGTTTAATGGATCATGAGTACGGCCTGCCCTCATGTTCTCTCGGTCTTATGTTTATTGGCGTGCTCCGATCGCGCGTCGCAGCAGGTTTTCCGTGATCTTCTGGACTCGTTCGTCAGGACCATGCGGGCGTGACCAGTGAGACCAGGGAAGGGTGTGTCCCGGTGGCGAGGAGAGACCTTGCGCCCAAAAAATAGTGGAAGCGTTGAACACGATATTCCCCTTCGGTCCGGGATAAACGACCGAGGCCCATTTTTGCGGAGTCACGCCTCCCACCCAGGCTGTCCCGCTTCCCACGACTTCGAGGCCGGGGATCGTGGTCGCGGGGTCACCGTGATATTCCCAGCCGATCAGGCCAGGGATTCGGTCTCCCTTTTTCACTCCGGTTCCCTCGAAGATCCAGTTTTCGGGTTTCTGGACGATCCAATCTCCGCCACCGTTGACGGGTTCAACGTTGCGAACGCCCATCAGCAGGCCTTCATCCGGTCCTCGCTCGGGAAAGGGGCCGTTTTTCTTCTCACGCTCAAGGGCATAGTCGTTGTCCGCGCCATAAGGTCCTCCGCGGAACATGATTCGATTGGGCACGCCCGAATGGCTCGCACGCAGGGGGGTCACCCAGCAAAGCGTATTACCCGAGAGGAAGAGCAAGCTCACTCCTTCATCTCTCATCTTTTTCACGCTTTCATATTGGCGAATATCCCAGTATTCGTCGTGGCCGACGCTGATGAACGTTTTGCATTTCAAGCCTCGGTCCGGCGTCACCATATCGCTGTTGACGCAGTACGTTACGTCGTAACCATGTTGCTCCAGCCAGTAAGCCAGCGGGAATTCGAAGGGGAGGAACTCGCCCGAGCCAAAGGTCAGCGGATCGTTCACAATGCCGGTATACTGGGCTTCCCGCCCGTACGGGCGATCGAAGCTGACGTCGGCCCAGGGTCCCTGATTCCCCTTCGGGTGAGAGTAGACCGAGTAATGACTTGGCCAAAGATTATAGGCTTGCCAGGTGTTGTCGGAGCACTGAAACAGGATGTCCGCGGGACGGTCGTCCGTCACGATGAAAATGACATAACTCTGCCAGTAGGGCTCTCCCTCCTTGGCCAAAGTGGTCAAGCGTCCGAGGTAGACGCCACTGATCCAGTCCTTGGGAATGGTCAGACTCGTCGACACATCCCACTTGCACTCATGAAGATCTTTTACGCCAGGCGTGGGAATGATCTGGGGTTTCCCATCAAGTGGCCCGAGCTTGGTCATCAAGCGTGCGCCTCGTCCCCCGTAGTATCCCATCCGGAAAATCTCGATTTCGAATCGCTTCGCCGGATCAGTTGAGACGAGGATATCAATGGATTCACCCGCCTTGACACTTTGCCGCGAGCAATATCCTTCGATCCAAGGAGTCCGAAACAGCTTGCTGTCTGGCCGAACGCGAGTGAGTTGCCAGTCCGTCGATCCCGCCTTCTGGTTCTCTTCACGAATCAAGCTGGCGGACGAAGCCTCACCACCAATCGCAGAGCGGTTTATATGAGCCAAACTGAGAAAAAGAAGCAGAGAAGTGGCCAACACGGCCTGAGTTCCGAGGGGACGGAACTCGAGCCGACCTCGACGCTCTGGATTCACACGAAGTTCAACAAGTCTCTGATCCATACGAAGCCTCTTCAAATTTCGCAAAACGACAAATGTCGTGATCAAGATGGTTCGTTACGATGAACTCTTCACCATAGTTTTGGAACCATCGCGCAACCACGTTGCAAGGCCCTCAGTATGCCTTGCAAGCGGACAGAGTGCGACAATCTCGTGGATTTTCAATCAGAGAGCAAATTGAGCTGATCTTCGGAGTATCGACAAAGAAACCACTCTGTCAGGTGATCCTGGTACCGTCATGTCGGTCCGATTAAGCGAGGTTGGCATGATCTATGCTCTCAAGTCTGTCCATCACAACACGAACCACTCATGAATCGAAAGGACACATCAGTTATGCCCTCAGCCGAGACGAAGAAGGCCTCCAAAACCCCCCGCGCAGCCCAGACCACGAGCCCGAGTGAGGTTGATCGTTCGATCCGAGAACTTGTTCAAGTCGCACGCCTGTTGAGCGATGAGACCCGTCTCCGTATTCTCTTCTTGCTCGCTCAACATGGTGAGCTTCATGTCACCGATCTCTGCAGCCGGATGGGCCAGAGTCAGCCCGCGGTGAGCCATCACCTGGCCTTGATGCGCGTTTCCGGCCTGATCGAGTCGCGGCGTGAAGCAAAGCACAATTACTATTGCGTAAGCGAAGATGCGGTCGGCCAGATGCTCGAATCCTTCTTCAAGGTTTCTGGCGATATCCCCAAAAAAATCAAATTCGACGACTTCACCCTGACTTACCAGGGCAAGTAGCAAGCAAAGGCTTTCCCGCCAAGTGAGAATTCAGTTGCGCAAGGTCATCATCGGATGACCTTGCGGCTGAATGCCACGATAAATAACCCCCAGAGCAATGTTCCCAGCAACGACTCGGCGATCAGCGCCACGTTCATCCACCCTTTCGCTGCCTCCCGCAAATCACCAAATCCTGAAGTGAACGCTGAGACACTCGTCAACGCGCCCACCATGAATCGGTTTGCCACGGTCGTCTTGGGACCATCGAACGGGGCTCCCCCTGGTTCGATGTGAAAGGATTCAATGCCCAGGGCATAGATCAGGGTAAACACCAAAATGATCAGCAGGGCAGCACGAACCGCACGGCCCGGGTTGGTGCCGTATCCACAGCCGTGATCGAGCAGTAGCCAGTCGGCGAAGCCGGAGACCTTCGACCAGGGATTGCCCCACGACCTTTGCTTACTGAGCCGCTGGTTGACCTTGAAGCGATAGAAGGCCCAATCCTCATCTTCATAGCGATGCAACCCTTCATACGCTCGCTTGATGAGGCCGTACTCCTGCATCGCTTGAGCATAGTTCTCGTCACACTCGCTCTTGAGTCGTCCCTTCAGTTGCTCAGGTCGCACCAAGATCCGCTCGGCCAGCGCGTTGGTGAACGCAAATCGCTGGCCTTCTCCCTGCTCGATCCCTTCGAGATAGACAAAGTCGTGGAGCTTCGCCTTCGAAAGATCCAGCAAACCGTTGAACCACGACCCATCCGCCTGAAGCTTCTTATGCACGGTCGTCCCACGAAAGAGTGCATTTCCGTGGAACTTACACCGCGAGATAACCAACCCCTCCTCAATGCATACACTCCTGCCGTCAAACTCGTCAAAAAATTCACAATCCTTCAATTCCATCCATCCTGAACAATGCGCATCCCAGAACTTGATCTTCCCATTGATCACGCACGCCTCGAGCAGAAGTCGGCTTTTAAGCTTCGTGTTATCGAGGCGAAGGAATCCATTCACGGTCAATCTGCGTAGTTCAGGTCGAATCAGTGTGGAATTCGCAAAGCTCAAACCCTTTTCAAAATGCGAGCGGCGTTGGAACTTGGGTCGATCCAGGGTGCACCGCTCAAAGGTGACGAGCTCAGCGAAGGTCGCGTTCTTCACCGTGAAGTTGGACAGACTGACCTGCTGGAAGCGAATTGGCTGAGTAAACTCCCCCTTGAGTTGAAGGTCGTTAATCCTGACTCGCTCGATGGACTGCCCCAGGCGCAGACGCTCGAGCACCGTGGCGGCACTCATCGTCTCCGTGCCGGCATGATCATGTCTCGTATCGGGAGCGCCGCGTTCTTCCGACACGACTTCGGAGGAGGCATCCATTGATTCGAGTTCCGACTCCGTGGTGTCCATGACCTTCGCCTCAGGATAGGGGATTAACCTCTCTCAACTTCAGTTCGACGCTCGCGGCGATTTCTTGTTGAACTCGAACGGAATCTCCACGGAAACGCGTGGAAAGTTCGCGCGTGCTTCTTCGACCAGGCGTTCGTAAGCTCCCTGGTACCGAGTTGAGAAATGGATCAGCACTAATTCACTGACGCTGGCTTCCGTTGCAAAGTTCGCGGCCTGTGTCGCGGTCATGTGTTTGTGCTTCACCGCCTGTTTGAGTTGTTCCTCGGCGTAGAATGAGTCGCAATAGAGTCTCTGGGCTTTCCACGCAAGTTGAATCAGGGCGGGCCGCACGGCCTCGCTCCAGCAAGTGTCGGTAACATAGGCGACGCGTGCGCCTGTCGTGGTCGAGCAAAACCGCTCCTTGAGCTCGCCCAACGTGTAGTCGGTGCCATGGACCTTGATCCGCGCTGACTCAGCCTCCCCTTTCCGGAGCATGGTCATCAACTGGCCGATCCATCCCCCCTCGGCCAAGCCCGAACCGGCCAATCGGGCGTGCTCGAACCGGGCCTGAGGCTTTTCGACCAGAGCGTAGGCCAAGCAGGGTACCGTGTGCTCGACTAGTACCGATTCGATCGCATGGGCCTCGTTCTGGTAGATGACAGGCCCGCTCCTCTCATGCTCCACGATCTTGGGCCGTGGAAACCGCCGCGTACACTCTAACCGGGCAAATCGGATCCTGTCGGCCAGAACGTCGTGAACGTCGATGACAACCTTCTGAAAAGGGAAAAACGGATATTCATAACTTTTAATGCGATTGTAGATTTTCTGGATCGTCTTATCGGGACCGAAAACTTTCAAGGTTTTGTCGCGGTCCAGGTTGGCTCGCACAATCCGGTCAAAACCAATAAAGTGATCAACATGATGGTGTGTAATAAATACGGCTTCCAGGTCTCCCAGAACTTGCAGAGGAAGGGAGTCATTCTCGCCCGAATCAAACAGGAGGGCGTCGTTCCGGCCCGGAAAGTCGATGAATAGCGCGGGGTCACCCGTCGATTGATTCACCAACCGGAACTCGCTGAACATGGGATCCTGAATCAACATGGTGCAGTTCCCGAAGACAGTTCGAGACAAGCCGGTCGATGGATGTCTCGGGGAGATCGTAACCGGCGCCTGAGATCAGCTTGGGAAGTTGTACCCGGTCTTCCGGTTCTTGACGAGCGAAAGTCTCGCGTGAGTACGCCTGAGCAAGGAAACCCATCGGAGAAGCAGAAGGACGCCAGCCGCTATTGACTCCCTTTGAAAGTGGACTCGATTGAACTGGCGACACCGGGCATACTCTCCAAGCGGACCGACAACGACAATGTGAATGGATTCCATGGGACAGAGAGAGGAGGCGGGACAGTTAACCCGCTCCGCATATTCGGCAACCGAGGATAACGTGAGCCGAGTTTCTCCAGACAGGCTTCCCTTTCTTGACGGACTGAGAGGGTTCGCCGCGCTTTATGTCCTTCTGCATCATGCGGCCCTGGCAGTGCCACCGGCTGGGCTACACGGTCAGCCTCTCCTGACGGTTCGATTCCTGCTCCGGCATGGACATGCCGTCGTGGGGATCTTCATCGTGCTTTCCGGTTATTGTCTAGCCCGACCGCTTGTTCTGAACCCAGAGAGTCGAACTCGACTCAACCTGAGATCCTTTCTCTGGCGCCGCGCTTGCCGTATTTATCCTCCCTACCTGGCTGCCCTCTGTCTGAGCCTGGTCCTCATTCAAGCCGTCCCCGGTCTGGCGAAACCTCAAAGAGTCCCCTGGGACCGAGCCCTACCGTCCGTTGGCAATGGCATAGTCACTTCTCATGTCTTACTGTTTCATAATTTAAGCAATCATTGGATTTACAAGATTGACCCTCCCATGTGGAGCATCGCCACCGAGTGGCAAATCTATCTTTGCTTCCCCGCGTTGGTTGTCGTCTGGAATCGGATGGGGATGAGAACGTGTGTGGCGAGCGCGTTTTTCGTCGGATTTGGAATGGCGGCGCTGGCCGGTCCGTTAACAAACTCGGCGATTCAGGAACTCTGCCCCTGGTTCCTGGGACTCTTCGCTTTGGGTATGGCCTCGGCTTTCGGTTCGAGTCTCCACGCACTGGCATCCAGGCAACGAGGGGCGACTCTGCTCGACATCTCACTGGGGGTCCTGTCGGTTGGGTGCCTCTGGTTGGCGATGGGAAGTGCCACTCGCCAAGGGAGGCAATTCCTATTAATCGACCCCCTCGTTGGGCTTGGAACGGCGTTGCTTCTCACACGCTGGGCTCGGCGAGCGAGATCGGATTCGCAACGTCCGATTCCTCCGTTGCTTCCCTTGCTCGGATCGCGGTTCGCCGTCTGGCTCGGCTCCATCTCTTACAGTCTTTATCTGGTTCACTACCCGCTTCTGGCCCTGGCGGATTCGAGGCTTCGTGAACTTGGATTACACGACATCGACCGGTTCTGGACGCTGCTCCTGGTGGTTTCGCCCTTGGTTCTGGGGGGCGCGGCTCTGTTTCATCTCGTATTTGAGCGTCCCTTCCTCCACACCCGATCTGGTCTCGACCAAAATGCTTCCGTAGCTCGCTCGCCCGCGCCTCACGTGTGGTACCGGAGGTTTAGCTCCCCTCGCTTGGCACCAGGCTCGCGAGACACCGTCAGAAGCGATCACCCACCTGCTGATGGACGCAAGTGAGCACCTTTCTCTCGAAACTTTCAAAATCGAGATATGCTGACGTCATGAAAGACCAAGTTGTCATCACTTGACGTAAGGTCCGCGGGGCTATACGCTCCGAATGTCACTCAAGTCGTGGATCTAGGCGGATTCGCTCGGCTTGAGATCAGCAACAATCCAGTCGGGGATTGAAGGGATCGGCGAGAAGGATTCGTTGTGTCAACTCATCGTCGGGCGTGGATGTTTTTTGGACTCGCCCTCTTTTTCGTTTACGTGGTTTATCGAGGCGCGAATCGCGGGAGCGACTTCAAGTATCCGTATTACGCGGCCCAGGCCTTCTGGCGAACCCACCAGTTTCATGTTCGAGCTCAACCCCGTTATCCCATTTCGTTCCATGTTCTGCTCGCACCGATCGCGGCATTACCTCTCTGGCTCGCGTCCGCGGTCTGGGCCGCGCTTTCGATGGTCGCGGTCGCAACTTTACCCAGGGGGATCCAGGCCCTCTCCGGGCTAAGCTTTCGAGAACAAGGGCCAATCTGGTTCTTCTCGCTACCGTTCCTGATTGATGCCCTCGTTCTAGGGCAGAGCGACCCGATCAACCTGGCACTTGTGCTGTGGAGCCTTGTTGCCTTGGAACAAGGACGGCTCCTGCTGGCTGCTGGAATGGTGGGCCTCGCGGGAATGATCAAGATTCTGCCTATCTTCCATTGGGCCACGCTCATCGCCCGAACCCGTCACTGGCAGCTCTGGTTGGGGATCGCACTAACGATTCTCCTCGGCATTGGGATCGTCGTTGCTGGAGCAGGGAGAAGCGACGCGTTGCTGGCGGCTCGCCAGCAGTTCAACTGGCTCTCCCAGCGCGAGAAACCGTGGCATCTACTCGAGCGAGGCTCCGACCTGCGCGTGAACAACGAGAGCTTGCCGATCGCTTTGGCGCGGACATTGGGTCGGATCGACCCTCACCCTCCCTTGCACGCACTCTCGCTGGATCTCCTTGCTTTCGAAACGATCTGGTGGGTCTGGAGCGGACTGATTCTTAGCCTCGTGGTGGGGTGGCTTGCCTGTGCCTGGGCCGTTCGCGAGAGTCATTCGACGCGCGCACCACTCGCCCTGGGATCCCTCACCTCGATTCTCATGCTCGCCTGCACACCGATCTGTTGGCATCATTACTTCTTGTGGTTGCTCCCCTCCCTGACTTATCTTGGCGGCCGAAGGAGGCTCCTATGGTTTGGCGGCGGCCTCTCGCTCGTGGTGAGCGCGTTGCCGGTGGCTCGTGGCATGGGCCTGCACATGATGATCGCCCTGCTTCTCTATACGCTGGTTACGATCGACGTACTTAAGCAGGCGCAACGAGGAGCGGATACGGATCCAGGCAGTTCGAGAACGTTCGGTTGACTCAACCTCGTGCTATGCCTTCGGGAAGTCGAACGGTTTGGTTTGGAATGGAAGACCTCATGGATTGAGGTTCGGTCAACGAGTTCACGTTACCAGACGGGGTTAGCGTGGATGTAACGCATCAGCCACGAGGCTGAAGTTGCCCGTTAGGCTGAGTCCGCCATCGGTGACGAGAATCGCCCCATTCAGGTTCGCGGCGGCGGGACTAAGCGTGAAGAGCGCGAGGTTGACCACGTCCTCGATTCGACCTAACGCCCTGGTTGGGATCACCTTTCGAATGCGCTCCGCAACGGCTTCAGGAAAAAGCCGACGCGCACCTTCCGTGTCGCTGATCGGTCCTGGAGCGATCGCATTCACGCGAATTCCGAGCGGTCCCCACTCCACCGCAAGCGTACGGGTCAGGGCATCGACGGCGGCCTTGGCCGAGGCGACGTGTAACTGCCCGGGCGTTCCGCCATGATGGAGCGTTGCGCTAATGGAAAGGATCTGTCCACCATGCTCCTTGAACCAGGCGTGAAAAGCAGCCTTGGAGACGTTCCAGGTCCCCTTGGCATCGATATCGAGCACCGCACCGAAGCCATTCGCCGAGAGGTCGGCCGAGGCGCAGAGGAAGTTGCCCGCCGCACCGTTGATCACCGCGTCGAGCCTGCCCAGTTCCGAGATGATGCGAGCCAATGCGGCATCCACCTTCTCCGCTTCACGCACATCGGCGGCGAGACCGAGTGCCCGTCGCCCCGTGACTCTGGCGATCTCGTCCGCGGCCTTCTCCACATGCTCCGCCGATCGGCTCAGCAGGGCCACGTCGGCCCCGTGCTCGGCAAGTGCCTGGGCGATCCCCCGGCCGATCCCGGTTCCCCCTCCCGTAATCAAGATGACCTGATCCTGGAAAAGATCTTTCCGAAAGATGTCCATCACTCGGTTTCTCCCCTCGAATCACTGAGACCCAGAAGGTCAACTCAGCGAGTCGTCCTCGGCGTTGATCTCACGTCCGGCACGTGTCTCGCCCCAATTCGATTTCTTATGGGTGCTAGCTTCCGTATCAGCATGGATCATACCGACTCGCTCACGATAGGGGCGGCATTACCGCTCATTTTCCGAGAGGTGAGGACTCTGATGGGAAACTTGCCCGACTTGCTACAATCTTGCCAGTTGGCCGGTTAACTCCGGCCTAGGATCCAAAAGGACTGGAGTTGCTAAGTTGCTAAGACACGCCACTCAGCCTTCCGTTTCCGAGCCAATTGTTCGGCTGGATCCTCCCTTCAATCCATAAGATTACGCACGCATGCGAACGCCCTCAATCGCTCAACTCGTGGTTCTCTCCTCGCTCGTGGATGGATTGGTCTTTCTCATTGTGTTGTGGGGACGAACGTCGATCCATCGAAACGAGAATCAGGCCCGTCCGCGGGTCACAATCCTCGACCTCCTCCTTGCGTCTGCTGGGGTTTCGATTGCCTTCGTGGCCAAGTTGATCGTTCTGGCCTCGATGGGCCTGAATTTGTTCGGGTTGATCCGGCTCATCTACATCGATCTGGTGGTGGTCGTTCCAGCCGTGGCTTCGATTCTCCTCGTTCTGGAATCCTGGCTTCCGCGATCGACCTCCCCGAGACGAATCCAACTGACCAAGGGCGTTCGTCGGGTGGCGTTCGCGGGACTTGGCCTGAGCGCGGTTGGACTCTATTCCACCTGGATCGAACCCTTTCGGCTGAGGCTCGAACAACAGCGTGTGGAACTCGATGAAAGTCGAACAGGCAACGAACCGATACGTATCGCCGTCTTGACCGATCTTCAGACGCGCCAGGTCACCGAGTACGAGCACTCGGCCGTGGACCGGCTCATGGCCACTCGACCCGACCTGATCCTCATGCCTGGAGATCTCTTCCAGGGGGATCCTCGCGCGTTCGACAAGGAGCGCCCAGCCTTCACGGAGCTCCTTTCAAAACTTTCCGCCCCCGGTGGCGTCTACTTCGTACTGGGCGACGTGGACCAGGCCCATCCCCAGTTAGGGTCGCTCCTGCAATCCACTGGGATCCGGTTGCTCGAGAACGAGTTGGTCGATCTCCAGATCAAGGACCGACGGATCAAGCTTGGGGGAGTGGAGCTAGAAGCCTGGTCTCCTCGCGCCCAGGCGGTGATCTCCCAACTCGAGGCCGATCCGGACCAAGACGAAATTCGAATCCTGGTGGCGCATCGCCCCGATGCCGTGTTCGGCCTTGGTGAGAGCTCGCGCATCGACCTGGTCGTCGCGGGACATACCCACGGCGGCCAGATCGTGATTCCCGGTTTCGGGCCCCCCATGACCTTGAGCGACGTTCCAAGGTCAGTCGCGGCGGGAGGGCTGCATCGTGTCCGTGGTAATCGGATTTATGTGAGCCGAGGAGTTGGATGTGAGCGTGGACAGGCTCCCCGTATTCGGTTCCTCTGCCCTCCCGAAATCACGCTCTTGGAACTGGCGAATCGACACCAAGATCAAGCCGATACCCAGTCGATCGGATCGTCAAATCGTTCGGACTCCGTTCTCACTAGCCACGCTAACGTTAATACCCTTCCTTGATGTATGCATCCGGGCATCCGTGCGTGCTGACGTCAAGCATGAGGAGCGCCCGTCGGACTTGGGCGTTTGGTTCGGTGACCCGGCGTTCATCTCTTGAGAAGGGATAGAACGTCACGTTGGATTCTTCGAACGAGCTCAGCACCACCGAAACCCGTGGTTCAATGAGCCTTCGTCCCTCCGGGTTCCGACCGGGCCGAAACCTCGGCATCCAGTGAATAGAG
>Ga0182738_1005442_pt1 | contig 13589 bp, 12 predicted proteins | sample eDN5th30CBELigMG_FD_128876 | JGI IMG/M metagenome (GOLD analysis project Ga0182738, IMG submission 128876) | Enriched Miracle-Growth compost microbial communities from Emeryville, California, USA - eDNA 5th pass 30_C BE-Lig MG (version 2)... ...
CCGCTGCCCGCAAGCCGCGTCCGGCACCAGCCGATCAGCGAATCCTTGCCGGCCCCGCTCGGCCCGACGACGAGGACCAGCGTGCCGCGCTGCGCGGCCTCGCCCGCCACGCCGCTCAGACCACGCGGCGGCCGGTCCGCCAGACCGAGCGCACCACCGGAACCGTCCCGCTCACATGCACCCGGACGAGATCGGCGCGGCGGCCCTCCGCGATCGCCCCGCGATCGGCGAGGCCGGCGACGGCGGCGGGGTTGGCGCTGACCATGGCGACCGCGCGCGGCAGGCCGATCCCGCCGTCCTCATGGCCGAGGAGGAACGCCGCGTGGACGAGGCTGAACGGGAAATAGTCCGAGGAGAGGACGTCGAGCAGCCCGTCCGCGACGAGGTCCCGAGCGGCGATGTTGCCGGAGTGGGACCCCCCGCGGACGATGTTGGGCGCCCCCATCAGCACCTTGAGCCCGGCGCCGCGGGAAGCCGCGGCGGCTTCGCGGGTGGTCGGGAACTCGGCGAGCGTGACGCCGTGATCGATCGCCTCGGAAACGTGGTCCTCCGTCGCGTCGTCGTGGCTCGCGAGCACGATGCCGCGCTGGCGCGCCATCCCCGCGATCGCCTCGCGGTGGGCGGCCGAGGACGTCGCGGCCTGCGCCTGGCGGCGCTGGATGAAGGCCTGCAGCTCCTCCTCGTTCATGCCCGACTTGCCGCCGTAATAAGCGCGGAACGCGTCGAGCGAGGTGAACTGGCGCTGCCCCGGCGTGTGGTCCATCAGCGAGGCGATGCGCACCCGGGCATCGCCCTCGAACGCGGCGAAGCCGTCGAGCACGTCGGGCGCCGACACCTCGCAGCGGAGATGGATGAAGTGCTCGGCCCGGAGCCGCCCGTGGCGCTGGCTCTCCTCGATCGCCCCCGCGAGCGTCAGCATGTCGCCCGGCTCGAGCTTGGTGTCCTCGTCCATGCCGACGCGCAGCGCGTCGAACACCGTGGTGATGCCGGACGTCGCGATCTGGGCGTCGTGGGCCTGCACGGCGGCGACCGGGTTCCAGCGGACCTTCGGCCGCGGCGCGTAGTGGCCCTCGAGATGGTCGGTGTGGAGCTCGACCAGCCCCGGGATCAGCCAGTCGCCCTCGAGGTCGATCCCCGAGCGGCCGGGCCCGGGACCCTCGATCGCCGCGATCTCGCCGCCGCGGACCACCACGTCGGCGCGCACCACCGCGTCCTCGAGCACGATCCTGCCATTGCGGTACACTTCTTCGGTCATGATGGTTCCGGAAACGAGGGTTCGTCGCGATCCGTCAGATCACGAGTTTGCGGAGCTGCTGTGACGCGAGATCGACGGCGGTCACCGTGATCACGATCACGATCAGGATCGCGGCGGTCTCGCCATAATAGAACCCCCGGATCGACTCGAACAGCACCTGGCCGATGCCGCCGGCCCCGACCAGGCCGAGGACGGTCGCCGGCGCCTGCGCCCTTGCCGGTTCCGGCGATTCCACGTTACGAGACCGCCAAAGGCCGGCGTCGACCGAGGGGCCGCGAGGAGAGTGGTGCACGATGGGGATCTTCGACGAGGGACTGGAGCGCAACCGCGCCAATTTCGCCGCGCTCACGCCGGTGAGCTTCGTCGAGCGGAGCGCCGAGGTGTTCGGCGACCTCACCGCGATCATCCACGGCCGGCGGCGCTACGACTGGGCCGCCACCCGCGACCGCTCCGCCCGCCTCGCCGCCGCCCTCCTCGCCCTCGGCGTCGCCCCCGGCACCACGGTCAGCGTCATGCTTTCCAACACGCCGGAGATGCTCGAGGCGCACTATGCGGTGCCGGCCATCGGCGCGGTGATCAACGCCCTCAATACGCGGCTCGACGCCCCGCTCCTCGCCTGGCAGATGAACCATTGCGAAGCGGCGGTGGTGATCACCGACCGCGAGTTCTCGCCGGCGATGAAGGAAGCGCTCCGCATCCTGGACGAGGCGCATGGCCGGAAGCCGATCGTCATCGACGTCGACGACAGCGAATATGCCGGGCCGGGCGAGCGCCTCGGCACCCACGAATACGAGGCGCTCATCGCCGCGCATGCGCCGCTTCCGCGGCTCGAGGGGCCGGCCGACGAGTGGGACGCGATCGCGGTCAGCTACACCTCGGGCACGACCGGCGACCCCAAGGGCGTCGTCACCCACCACCGCGGCGCCTACCTCAACGCGGTCTGCAACGCCGTGACCTGGACCCTGCCGAACTTCGCGGTCTACCTCTGGACCCTGCCGATGTTCCATTGCAGCGGCTGGTGCTTCCCCTGGACCATCGCCATGGTCGGCGGCACCCACGTGTGCCTCCGGAAGGTCGAGGCGGCGGCGATCTTCGCCGCGATGCGCGACCACAAGGCCGACCACTACTGCGCGGCGCCGATCGTCCACACGATGCTGATCAACGCCCCGGAAGAGCTCCGTCGGGGCATCGACCATCCGGTCCGCGCGATGGTCGCGGCGGCCTCGCCCTCGGCGGCGATGATCGAGGGCATGGCGCGGATCGGCATCGACCTCACCCACGTCTACGGCCTGACGGAGGTCTACGGCCCGGCTTCGGTCTGCGTGAAGCGGCCGTCCTGGGCGGCGGAGCCGCTCGCCGAGCAGGTCCGGCTCAACGGCCGCCAGGGCGTGCGCTACGCGCTCGAGGACGGGATGACCGTGCTCGATCCCGAGACGATGGAGCCGACGCCGGCGGACGGATCGTCCATGGGCGAGATCATGTTCCGCGGCAACATCACCATGAAGGGCTACCTCAAGAACCCGGCGGCTACCGAGGCGGCGTTCCGCGGCGGCTGGTTCCACAGCGGCGACCTCGCGGTCATGGAGCCGGACCGCTACATGAAGATCCGCGACCGCAGCAAGGACATCATCATCTCGGGCGGCGAGAACATCTCCTCGATCGAGATCGAGGATGCCCTCTACCGGCACCCGGCGGTGGCCTCCTGCGCGGTGGTCGCGAGGCCCGACGAGAAGTGGGGCGAGACGCCCCTCGCCTTCGTCGAGCTCAGGCCGGGCGTCGCCGCCACCGAGGATGAGCTGGTCGCCCATTGCCGCGGCCTCCTCGCATCCTACAAGGTGCCGCGCGAGGTCCGCTTCGTCGAGATTCCCAAGACCGTGACCGGCAAGATCCAGAAGTATCAGCTCCGCGCGCTCGCGAAGTCGGCGAGCGCGATCGCCTGACCGGGAGGACCCTTGCCATGGCCGATGCCGAAGCCCCCGTCGTCCTCGTCGCGCGCGATCCGCGCGGCGTGGTGACCCTCACCCTCAACCGGCCGCGGGCGATGAACGCCCTCAGCGAGGCGATGCTCGCCGCGCTCGGCGCGGAGCTCGACGCGATCGCCCGCGACGATGCGGTGCGCGTCGTGGTGGTCGCCGGCGCCGGCAAGGCGTTCTCCGCCGGCCACGACCTCAAGGAGATGCGCGCCACCCCGAGCCTCGACTACTACCGCGGGCTCTTCGCCTCCTGCAGCGCGGTGATGCTCGCCATCGAGCGCCTGCCGGTGCCGGTGATCGCCCGCGTCCACGGCATCGCCACCGCCGCCGGCTGCCAGCTCGTCGCCCAGTGCGACCTCGCTATCGCCTCGCGCGAGGCGCGCTTCGCGGTGAGCGGGATCAACTACGGCCTGTTCTGCGCGACGCCGAGCGTCGCCCTCGCGCGGAACGTCAACCGCAAGCAGGCGATGGAGATGCTGATGACCGGCGACTTCATCGACGCCGAGGAGGCCCGGGCCCGCGGCCTCGTCAACCGCGTCGTCGCGCCGGAGGCGCTCGACGCCGCGCTCGAGGAGCTGGTGGCGAAGATCGTCGCCAAGGCGCCGGCCGCGGTCCGGGCCGGCAAGGCGCAGTTCTACCGGCAGCTCGAGGCCGGGATCGGGGAGGCCTACGCCATCGCCGGCGAGACGATGGCCTGCAACATGATGGACCAGGCCGCGCTCGACGGGGTCCAGGCCTTCATCGACAAACGGAAGCCGTGAGCCGCTACCCGCCCGGCCAGCGCTGCGCCGCATCGAGCGCGGCCTGCCGCTGCTCGGGCGAGAGGCCAGCGACGTAGTTCTCCAGCCAGTCGTCCTCCTTGCCGGCATTGCGGGCGAGGAAATGCCACTTGGCCGCCGCGACCGGATCCGGCGCCGACCCGACGCCGATGGCGAGGATGCGGGCGAGACGGTTCTGGGCGATCGGGTCGCCCGCCTCGGCGGCACGCTCGAACCAGGCGGCGGCCGCCGCCGGGTCCTTGGTGACCCCGATACCGTTGAACAGGCGGATGGCATAGTCGACCTGGGCGGCGACGATCCCCATCCGGGCCGCCGAGGCGTACCACTGGATGGCGCGGGATTCGTCCTTCTGGACGCCGACGCCGGCGGAATAGAGCTGGCCCATGGCATATTGGGCATCCGGGCTGCCGGATTCGGCGGCGGCGGCAAGCAGCTGCGCCGCCCGCCGCGGATCGGCCCCGCGGAGCGACCCTTCGAGGAGCAGGAGGCCGAGATTGTACATCGCGTCGACCTGGCCCTGGTCGGCGGCCTTCTCGATGTAGTCCGACCCGCGCTTGCGGTCCTGGGCGATCCCGCGGCCCTGCATCAGCATCATGCCGAAGGCGAACTGCGCCTCGCGGTCGCCGGCATCGGCGGCGAGCCCATACCATTCGACCGCCTTCTCGAAGTTCTGCGGCACGCCGTAGCCGTTCTCGTAGATGAGGGCGATCAGCGTCTGGGCGGCGACGTCGCCGGCCTCGGCGCGATCGATGGCGATGTCGAAGGCGGTGAGGTAGTAGCCGCGCTGGAAGGCGCCATAGGCGAGGTCCGCTTCGGGCCGCGCCATCGGCGACGTGACGGTGGGCGGCGGCTCGGCCACGGCAGCCTCCGCCGGGCCGGACGCGGGGGGCGGCAGCGGCGGCAGGCCGTCGGGGACGTCGCCGAGACCGTCGGCGGCGCCGGCGACCGGCTCCGCGGGCAGGCCGGGCAGCATGTCCGCATCCCCCGGCGGCACCGCCGGGATCGCCTCCGCGGCTCCGAAGTCGGGAACCGCCGCCGGATCGAGCGCCGGCAGCGTCGGCAGCGGCGAGGGACTGGCGAGGGGCGCGCCGCCGTCCTCGGCGGCAAGGCCGTCCGCCGGCTCTTCGGGGCGGGGCCGCGGCGCCGGCACGGTGGCGGCGGGAGGCGCGGTCACGACCGGCTCCGGGGCGACGGGGACGGGCGCTTCGGCGGCTGGCGGGGCGGGCTCCGCATCCGGCGCGAGCATGATCTGCGCCGCGGCGGGGCCGGCCGCGAGGCCCCAGAGCGCGGCCAGTCCGGCCGCGACGAGAGGCCTCACGCCGTCTTCTCCGCACCGGCGGCGAGGCGGCGGTTGGCCTCATCGACGGCGGCCGCCGGGCCGCGCGGATCACTGAACACGGCGTCGCGCAGCGCCACGAACTCGACCCCGGCCCGGGCCGCCTCCTCGACCGAGGCGATGGACCGCCCGCCCATCACGATGGCCGGGATCAGGAACAGCTCGGACCACCACGCGGCGAGGTCGAGCGCCTTGGGGAAGATGCCGTCGAGCGTGTCGCCGTCGAGCCGGCCGAAGAACAGGTAGTCGGGATCGGCCTCGCCGAGCGCCATGGCCTCGTGGCGGGCGCGCGCACCGGCGGCGCCGACGATCAGCTTCGGCCTCAGCTTCTCCGTGGCGGCGGCGAGGTCGGCGAGGCCGGTGTCGATGTGGACGCCGTCAGCTTTGGCGCGGCCCGCGATGCGGGTGTCGTTGCGCACCAGCGCCGCCACGCCGCGGCGCTGCGCCCCCGGCACCACGGCCTCGGCGAGGCGCTGGAGATGCTCGCCGGCACCGTCGATGATCAGGGAAGCGACGTCGCCGCCGGCCAGCGCGTCGTCAACGCGCCGCGCGAGGTCGTCGGGGTCGATATCGTGCGGCGTCACCAGGCAAAGGCGACTGCGCGGTGCATCCGCTTCGGGCATCCTTCATCCGCCGCCGACCTCCCGGCCGGCCGCGGCCTCACTGGCGATGGGTGGCGGCCGGGATCGCCTGCCCGTCCCCTCGCAGGCCCGAATATACAGCGGATTCGGGCATTTGAAGGACGTCAGGCCGCCTTTTTCTCGAGATCCGCCGTCCACGCGCCGGTCGCGGCAAGGCTGTTCATCCGGGCCCGGTGGTCGAAGGCGCGCTGGCCGGCGGCGACGTTCTCCGCCTTGCCGCCCCACGCCGCGATGGCGGAGGCCTGCAAGGCCCGGCCATAGGAGAAGGTGACCGGCCACGGCAGGCCCGGGATCCGGTTGATGAGGTCGAGATGCTCGGTGGCGGCCTCGTTGCCCTGGCCGCCGGAGAGGAACGCGATGCCCGCGACCGCGGCCGGGACGCATTCCCTGAGGACGCGGGCGGTCTTCTCCGCGACCTCGGCCGGCGAAGCCTGCTTCGCGCTCTTCTTGCCCGGCACCACCATGTTGGGCTTGAGCACCATGCCCTCGAGCTTCACATGCGCGACGTAGAGCTCCTGGAACACGGTCTTCAGGATCCACTCGGTCGCGGCATAGCAGGCGTCGATGTCGTGGGCGGCGACCGGGCCGTCCATCAGGACCTCCGGCTCGACGATCGGCACGATGCCCTGCTCCTGGCAGAGCGCGGCGTAGCGGGCGAGCGCCTGGGCATTGGCGTTGATGCAGTTCCAGGTCGGGATCGCGGGACCCATGTCGATCACCGCGCGCCACTTGGCGAAGCGCGCGCCGAGGCCGTAATAGTCCTTGAGCCGCTCGCGGAGACCGTCGAGGCCCTCGGTGATCTTCTCACCCGGCGACAGCGCGAGGTCCTTGGCGCCCTGGTCGACCTTGATGCCCGGCACGGCGCCGGCGGCCCTGATCAGCTCGACCAGCGGCGTGCCGTCCTTCGCCTTCTGGCGGATCGTCTCGTCGTAGAGGATGACGCCGGAGATGGCGCTCTTCATCCCCGCGCTGCGGAACAGCATCTCGCGGTAGTCGCGGCGCGCGTCCTCGGAGGAGGCGAGGCCGATGGTCTCGAAGCGCTTGGCGATGGTGCCCGTGCTCTCGTCGGCCGCAAGGATGCCCTTGCCCTTCGCCACCATTGCCTGGGCGATGTCTTCGATCTTCTCGGCCATATCGTTCGTCCTCCCGGAACCTGGGGCATCTCGACGCGTGTCCGGGTGTCTATAGCGCCCGCCGCGGGGTATTTCCATGCCGACCGCCGGCATGTCCCTCGCGGGAGGCTACTTCACCCGCAGCACCTCGACGCCGGGAAGCGCCTTGCCCTCGAGCCATTCGAGGAAGGCGCCGCCGGCGGTCGAGATGAAGCTGAAGCCGTCGGCGGCGCCGGCCTGGTTGAGCGCAGCGACCGTATCGCCGCCGCCGGCGACCGACAGGAGCCGGCCCTTCCGCCCGGCCGCGTGGCGTGCCGCGGCGACGGTCGCCTTGTCGAAGGGCGGGATCTCGAAGGCGCCGAGCGGCCCGTTCCAGACCAGCGTCGCGGCCTTGTCGATCCAGTCGTTGACGACCGCGACCGATTCCGGACCGATGTCGAGGATCATCTGGTCGGCAGGCACCGCGTCGACCGGAACGACGCGCGCCTCGGCGCCGGGCTTCAGCTCCTTCGCCACCACCACGTCGACCGGCAGCACGATGGTCGAGCCGGCCCTGTCGGCCGCGTCGAGGATCTTCCGGGCCGTGTCGACGAGATCGGCCTCGGCCAGCGACCTGCCCACCGCGATGCCCCTGGCGAGGAGGAAGGTGTTGGCCATGCCGCCGCCCACCACCAGCGCATCGACCTTGCCGGCGAGGTTCTCGAGGACGTCGATCTTGGACGACACCTTGGCGCCACCGACCACCGCGACCACCGGATGCCGGGGCGCGGCGAGCGCCGATTCGAGCGCCTCGATCTCGCCCTGCATCGCCCGGCCGGCATAGGCGGGCAGCCTGCGGGCGAGGCCCTCGGTCGAGGCGTGCGCCCGGTGCGCGGCGGAAAAGGCGTCGTTGACGTAGAGATCGCCGAGCTTCGCGAGGGCGTCCACGAAGGCGGGTTCGTTCTTTTCCTCGGCCTTGTGGAAGCGGGTATTCTCGAGGAGAAGGACGTCGCCGTCCTTCATCGCCGCGACCGCCGCCTCCGCCTCGTCGCCGATGCAGTCCCCGGCGAAGGCGACCGGCCGGCCGAGCACGGCCTCGAGGGCGGGAACCACCTGGCGAAGCGAGAACTGCGCCTCGGGCCCGCTCTTGGGACGGCCGAAATGGGCGAGGAGGACCACCCGGCCGCCCTTCCCCGCGATTTCCTCGATCGTCGGCGCCGCGGCCCGGATGCGCGTGTCGTCGGTCACCTTGCCGTCGGCCACGGGGACGTTGAGGTCGACCCGGACAAGCACGCGCCTGCCCTTCACGTCGGCCTGGTCGAGCGTACGGAATGCGGTCATGGCGCTATCACCTTCGGGAAACGCGAAGGCCGGGCGCGGCCGCCCCGGCCGGACGGCGGAAGGGAACGGGCGGGTGCGTCACACCCGCCCGGAAGCAATGTCAGAGGAACTTGCCCATGGCGACGGCGGTGTCGCCCATGCGGTTCGAGAAGCCCCACTCGTTGTCGTACCAGGACACGACGCGGACGAACGTGCCGCCGATGACCTTGGTCTGGTCGAGCGCGAAGATCGAGGAGCGCGGGTCGTGGTTGAAGTCGGAGGAGACCAGCGGCTCGGCGGTGACGCCGAGGATGCCCTCGAGGCGGCCGGCGGCGGCCGCGTCGGAGACGGCCTTGTTGACCTCCTCGGCCGTGGTGTCGCGCTTGGCCACGAACTTGAAGTCGACCAGCGACACGTTCGGCGTCGGCACGCGCACCGAGCTGCCGTCGAGCTTGCCCTTGAGCTCCGGGATCACGAGGCCGATGGCCTTGGCGGCGCCGGTCGAGGTCGGGATCGAGTTGAGCGCGGCGGCGCGGGCCCGGTAGAGGTCCTTGTGGAACGTGTCGAGCGTCGGCTGGTCGCCGGTGTAGGAATGGATGGTGGTCATGAAGCCGTGCTCGATGCCGATGGCATTATTGAGCACGAACACCACCGGGGCGAGGCAGTTGGTGGTGCAGGAGGCGTTCGAGACGACAATGTCGTCGGCCGACAGCTTGTCATCGTTGACGCCGTAGACGACGGTGAGGTCGGCGCCCTCGGCCGGGGCCGAGACCAGCACGCGCTTGGCGCCCGCCTGGAGGTGGGCCGAGGCCTTCTCCTTGGAGGTGAAGATGCCGGTGCACTCGAGCGCGATGTCGACCTTGAGCTCCTTCCAGGGCAGCTCCGCCGGGTTCCTGACGGCCGTCACCTTGATCGGGCCGCGACCGGCATCGATCGTGTCGCCGGCGACCTTGACGTCGTGCGGGAACTTGCCGTGCACCGAATCGTGGCGCAGCAGGTGGGCGTTGGTCTCCACCGGCCCGAGATCGTTGATGCCGACCACCTCGATGTCGGTCCGGCCGGACTCGACGATGGCGCGGAGAATGTTCCGCCCGATGCGGCCGAAGCCGTTGATGCCAACCCTCACAGCCATAGTCCTTCTCCTTCTCAGTCGCGCGCGGCGAGTCTGTCGAGCGCCGCCTTCGCCGCCGCTTCCGCGGTGATCCCGAACTTCTCGTAGAGCTGCTCGTAGGGCCCCGAGGCCCCGAAGCCCTTCATGCCGACGAAGATGCCGTCGGCGCCGATGAACCGGTCCCAGCCCATGCGGATCGCGGCCTCGATCGCCACCCTGACCGGCGCGGTGCCGATGATCTCGGCCTGGTAGTCGGCGCTCTGGTCGGCGAAGAGCTCGAACGAGGGCACCGAGACGACGCGCGCCTTCCGGCCCGCCGCCTCGATCAGCTTCTTGGCGCCGAGCGCGATCTCGACCTCCGAGCCGGTGGCGAAGATGCTGACGTCGGCATCGCCCCTGGCCGGCGCGAGCTGGTAGGCGCCGCGCGCGCTGAGATTGGCGTCCTCATGCTCGGTGCGCAGCGTCGGCAGGTTCTGCCGGGTCAGCGCCATGGCGCTGGGGCGGCCGTCGTTCTCGAGCGCCGCCTGCCAGCATTCGACGGCCTCGACCGCGTCCGCCGGACGGAACACGAGAAGGCCCGGAATCGCGCGGAGGGCGGCGAGCTGCTCCACCGGCTGGTGGGTCGGCCCGTCCTCGCCGAGGCCGATCGAATCGTGGGTCAGCACGAAGATGACGCGGTTGCCCATCAGCGCCGCCAGCCGGATCGCCGGCCGGCAATAGTCGCTGAACACCAGGAACGTGCCGCCATAGGGGATGATGCCGCCGTGCAGCGCCATCCCGTTCATCGCCGCGCCCATGCCGAGCTCGCGGATGCCCCAGTGGATGTAGCGGCCGCTGAAATCGGTCGGCGTGACCGCGGTCATGTCCTTGGAGCGGGTATTGTTGGACCCGGTGAGGTCGGCCGAGCCGCCGATCGTCTCCGGCACCAGCGGATTGATGACGTCGAGGGCCATCTCGGACGACTTGCGGGTCGCGACCTTCGGCTTGTCGGCCGAGAGCTTCCGCTTGTAGTCGGCGATCGCCGCGTCGAGCCCGGAGGGCAGCTCGCCGCGCATGCGCCGCTCGAACTCGGCCCGCGTCTCGGCGTCGGTCGCCGCCAGCCGCTTCTCCCAGTCCTTGCGGCCCTGGCCGGCCTTGAGGCCGGCGATCCGCCATGCGTCGCGGATGTCGGCGGGGATATCGAAGGGCGGGTAGTCCCAGCCGAGGGCCTTCCGGGCGCCGGCGATCTCCTCGGCGCCGAGCGGGGAGCCGTGCGAGGATGCCTTGCCCGCCTTGGTCGGCGCGCCGAAGCCGATCGTCGTCCGGCAGGCGATCATCGAGGGACGGTCGCTCTTCCGCGCCTCCTCGATGGCGGCGGCGATCTCGTCCGGATTGTGACCGTCGATCCGGCGCGCGTTCCAGCCGGCCGCCTCGAAGCGGGCCACCTGGTCGCCGCTCTCCGACAGCGACAGCGGTCCGTCGATCGAGATGCCGTTGTCGTCGAACAGCACGATCAGCTTCGAGAGCCGCAGGTGCCCGGCGATCGAGATGGCCTCGTGGCTGATCCCCTCCATCAGGTCGCCGTCCGAGGCGATGACGTAGGTATGGTGGTCGACGAAGTCCTCGCCGAACTGGGCGGCGAGCAGCCGCTCGGCGATCGCCATCCCGACCGCGTTGCCGAGGCCCTGCCCGAGCGGGCCGGTGGTGGTCTCGACGCCGATGGTGATGAAGTTCTCCGGATGGCCCGGCGTCTTGGAGCCGAGCTGGCGGAAGTTCCTGATCTCGTCGATCGTCATCTCCTCCACCCCGAGCAGGTAGAGGATGGAATAGAGCAGCATCGAGCCGTGGCCGGCGGACAGCACGAACCGGTCGCGGTCCGGCCAGCGCGGCGACGTCGGGTCGTACTTGAGGTAGCGCGTGAACAGCACGGTGGCGACGTCGGCCATGCCCATGGGCATGCCGGGATGGCCGGACTTGGCGCGCTCGACGGCGTCCATCGCGAGCGCGCGAATTGCGTTCGCCATACGGTTGTGCTTGACGAGATCGGTCATGATGTCTGGCCTGATCGGTGCCCGAGGGGGATCCGCAGGGACGCGGAGCCAGTCCGATCCGCCCGAAAGCGAGCTCGGCGAGGCGGTGGGAGACATAGCAGGTGGCGGCCGCTAGTCAATGTGCAGGCTTGCCACGGCAATGCCCCATCAATGTCGCAATCCTTGGGCAGCAACATGAGCCTCCCGGCGCAGGCCGTTGCCGGGTATCGTGTTTTCCCGAACGGAGCCCGGGAGGCGGGATGGCCGGCAGGGCCGGCGGCAGGCGACGGCTTCCGCTTTAGAGGTCGGGGATGGCGACGAACGCAGCGGTGGATCAGGCGCTCGCCCGGTTGCAGTCGGCACTGGCGCGGCTGGAGAGCGCGGTCGAGAACACCCTCGAGCACCGGCACGAGACGGCCGGGCTCGAGAGCGAGGTGCAGCGCCTCGGCACCGACCGCTCGCGCCTGGCGCAGTCGCTCGACGCGTCGGAGGAGCGCTCGGGCCGGCTCGAGGACGCCAACCGCGAGGTCTCGCGCCGCCTCGTCGCCGCGATGGAATCGATCCGCGAAGTGCTTGCCCGCAACGGGGCGGCCTGACCGAGGAGGGCGACATGGGACAGGTCAACGTCACCATCAGCGGCAAGACCTACCGGATGGCCTGCGACGACGGGCAGGAGGAGCACCTCGAGGCGCTCGGCCAGCAGCTCGGCGACACGATCGAGCTGCTCCGGAGCCAGTTCGGCGAGATCGGGGACCAGCGGCTGACCGTGATGGCGGCGATCACCCTCGCCGACCGCTACTCCGAGTCCGAACATCGCATCCACGCCCTCGAAGCCGAGGTGGCCGATCTCGAGGAAGCCCGGGCCGCGGCGGCGCGCGGCAGCGAGGACCGCGAGACGGGCCTCGCCGAGACGCTCGACTCCCTCGCCGAACGGCTCGAGACGCTGGCCGGCCGGCTCAACGGCTCCGACCCGCTCGAGACGCACTGACGGGCCGCGGGCCGCTCGACCCCGGAAGCGCGGATCCGGTCCCCTCGACGGCCGTCTCCACCTGCCGATCTAGCTCCGCAGCGTGCCGCCGGTCGCCTTCTCCACCTCGGCGACGATCTTCCGCCCGACGGCCTCGATCTCCTCGTCGGTGAGCGTCTTGTCGCGCGGCTGGAGGGTCACCTGGATGGCGAGCGACTTCCGCCCGGCGCCGAGGGCGTCGCTCTCGAAGAGGTCGAACACCGTCGCGCCGGCGATCAGCTTCCGGTCGGCGCCCTCGGCGGCGCGGAGCACCTTCGCCGCCGCGACGTCGCGGTCGAGCACGAAGGCGAAGTCGCGCCGGACCGGCTGGAGGCCGGACAATTCGAGCGGCGTCTTGGTCTTGGTCGCCTTGACCTTGGGCAGCGGGATCGCGTCGAGGATCAGCTCGAACCCGGCGAGCGGGCCCTCGACGCCGAGCGCCTCGAGCACCTTGGGATGGAACGCGCCGAACCAGCCGAGAACGGTCTTCGGCCCCTGCCGCACCGTGCCCGAGCGCCCCGGGTGGAACCAGGACGGGGCATCGGCCACGACCTGCACCTTGTCGGGCGAAAGACCGAGGACGTCGAGTACGGCGAGCAGGTCGGCCTTGGCGTCGAAGACATCGACCGGGGCCGCCTTGCCGGACCAGTGGCGCCCGGCGCCGCCGGTCCCCGCCGTGCCGCGACGGACGCCGCTCGCCGCGATCATCTGGTCCTCCGGCCGGTCGCCGCGATAGACCTGGCCGACCTCGAACATGGCGAGATCCTCCACGCCGCGGTCGGCGTTGCGCTGGGCCGCGGCGAGCAGGCCGGGCAGGAGGCTCGGCCGCATGTCGCTCATCTCGGCGGCGATCGGGTTGGCGAGGACCAGTTCCGGCTGCCCGCCGCCGAAGGCCCCGGCCGCCGCATGGGGGATGAACGACCAGGTCACGGCTTCCACCATGCCGCGCGCGGCAAGCGCCCGCTTGGCGCGCCGGGTGCGGAGCTGGATCGGGGTGAGCACGGGCTTGGCGACACCGGGCGCGCGCGGCAGCGGCGTCACCGGCACGCGGTCGACGCCGATGATGCG
>Ga0182738_1005443_pt1 | contig 13585 bp, 9 predicted proteins | sample eDN5th30CBELigMG_FD_128876 | JGI IMG/M metagenome (GOLD analysis project Ga0182738, IMG submission 128876) | Enriched Miracle-Growth compost microbial communities from Emeryville, California, USA - eDNA 5th pass 30_C BE-Lig MG (version 2)... ...
AGGAGCGCTACTACGCCATGCTCGACGAGCCAGCCATGGCGGCGTGACTCAAACCAAACAGCCTCCGGCAAACCCGGGGCGGTTCACCATCGAGCGCGGCTTGAAGATCCCTCGCTGTGGATTGACGAGGGGCACGCGCTCACCAGCGAACACGAATCCCTCGGCCAGTTGCTCGCTGCTGAGAACATCTGAGATCGCGACACGACGGACATGCTCCGCTGCTGCCATTCGCATCGTGAAGTCGCGCGTCGTCTCCATCAGCCCCGGAACCGGTTTTCCCGGTGCCACCGAAGGGCATCGGAAGATGGTGACGCCGATGACAGCACGGGAGGCTGCACCGGAGCGCCATGGAGGTCGTAGTAGTGCCTGCCGTTGTCGAAGTCCGCCTTCAGTCGACCGCTGACGACGAACCTGGAGTCATGATCGACCGTGACGTAGCCCAGATCGAAGAGCTTGTGGATGTCGGTCCGAAGCAAGAGCCCGTTCGAGCCTTCGTGGGCGCCCCCATCCGAGTAAGGTCTGATGTGAGCAGCGTCGAGAATGGGCAACGTCCGCTCACCACTCACCGCGCATCTCCGGCCATAGGCATCCGTGACGAGGACACGAAATGCTCCTTGTCCGAGACGCGGCTTGACCAGTACCGGAGTTCCGTAGCGGTTGACCGGAAACCCCGGTTCCGCGTCGGAGAGGACCATACGCTCGACCACGGCATGCCAGAGCGCGTCACCGATCGTCTCGCTCGTGTCGTACCCTTTGCCGACGACGGTGTTGGACGCCCAGTCACTCGGCGCGGGAATCCATAGATCGCGTGGCCAGAACGACGGTCCGGTCAGGATGCGGCAGCCGATGGGCGGGTTGCTTCGTCGGACGTCGGCCGCGCTTTCTTTGCGGTAATGAGCGATGCGCTCGCACATCTCATCGAACGATTCGACGCCGTTCTTCTCGCCGAACGCCTCCCACGCCAGCGACAGGGGGAGGTTCGAGGCGTGCGAGAACACGCCACACCCGACGATGAAGTTCGCCGGCGCATGTAGCTTGAATAGGAAGAGTTCGCCCGGGAGCAAGGCCCTGAACGAGGTCCGCCCGGACGGCGCCCAGAAGTTAACCTCCTCCGGTCCGCTCGCCGCGAGGAAGTCAAACCAGTTCCGGTCTGTCACAGCGACGAAGAGTTTCACCATCGGCGATCATCGTGCCGAAACCCGCCTCAGCGGGCAAGGTCCGCCCATGACCCAATCCGGACATTCAGCATGCTGCCGACTTGGATTGAGCACTTGGCGCTAGTCGAGGATAAAGTCTTGAGGCGGAATCGAATTCAAGCCTCATTCCAAATCACCAATCAGTACCCTGAGCGCAGGTATTCGGCACGTTATCAATGGTCAAAAGTATTGTTCGTGGAGGGATCCTCAGTGGCTCTTCAACGGAACTGAATAGGCATCCAGGAACGTGCTAGCCGTGAGGTGGTGGGAAGTCAGCAGTTCCGCGACCCTGGTAACGTCGTTGAGGATATTCGCGTCACCCAGAGCCTTGGCGAAATCGGTCAGGGCGCTGCGCAGCTTGCCGAGCTGCTTCTCGGTCATCACTCGCGCCCCTTTGATCATGGCGGCACCGGGTCCAATCGTCTTCAACGGATGCACGATCATCGCGATCTTCGCCGCAGTCGTCGTATATTTCTCCTCGAACCAGTCGATGCTCTGCCCCAACTGGCCGAGATCGTGCTTGGAGATTCCCTGTTCAGAAGTCGCCCCATTCTTGCATTCGATGACGAGGAACTGACCGTTTGCGAGAGCCCACAGATTGTCCGGCCCCTTTCCGGACGACTTCTCGGGACGCTGGGAGCCGACCCCAATCAATCGTCCGACATCCATCATCGCCGCCTCGAACTCGTTCGCGGTATCGGGCGCGAAAACGAGATCCTGAACAAGACCCTGAAAGTGTAGAAGCCGATCTGTCGCCTCAAGGAAGTTCTCTTGATGGATCTTTTGAGCAGCCGCGGCTTGCTTGCCAGCCACTGGCGTGAGCTTTTGGTACGCCACGCCCTCAATTGGTCTTAGCACCGAGTTGTTGAGCTTGTAGGCCGCTAGAAGTATCTTCTGCGCATTCTTCGGTTCAACATGATGCGCGATCTCGGCCTGCCGGACGAGGATGAACGCCTTGGTATCGTCGTCGACGGCGTTTGCTGCGTTTTGGAGCGTGGCGATGGCGCTGGGGTGATCCCCCATCCGGGCCTGATCGAAGGCGGTCCGCATCGCGATCCCGACCTGGTCGAGGGACAGCTCGATGCTCGGCTTAGCTTTCAACAACGCCTTCTTGCTCACCTTCACCCAGCTTGGGTCTCGATCCAGGCACTGCTTGATGACCTTCCTGATGCCAGCGATATCGGTGCCCTCTAGTTGCTTGGCGAGTTTGGTCGAAAGCTCTAGCTGCTCGCGCGTGGCGCTGGTCAGCATCTGACGGCCCTCGGAAGACTTGACTCTGCTGGTCAGCTTGGGTCCGCAGAGCAGCACGACGCAATAGTCATCGCCCGATCGGACGCCTCTTCCCATCCCTTGCTCGATACGTTGCATCTGCCGCCGAAGGGCCGATTTGGAATCGGCGAGGATGGTCATGTCGGACGCTTCGCGAAGGGAAGAGACCTCCGGTAGTTCGAAGAGCGCCAGCACGCGGCAAGCATCGCCGGGCAGGTCGATGCCGTCGTAGCGATTGACCAGCACCGTGAGACCCACGTGGCCCTTCCGGAGCTTCTCTATGCCTGCTGGGACCTGATCGCCTATCAACGTCTGATTGGCTAAAATCCCCCATTGGTCGGCGGCCTTCTTCGAAGGCACGATCACCACGACGTTCTCGGATTTTGCCAAGGCGACCAGCATCTGCTTGATTGCCGGCACGTCGATCTCAGGACTGAGTTCCTGCGGCATCAGGATCATTCGCTCCCCCATGAACTGGGACGAGACGGGCACGACTGGAGGGCTCAGCTTGTCGGCACGCGCGCCGAAATGCGTGACTATGACGCTGTCGTCAGCAAGTGTTGCCGTCATGTAGATACGCCGCTTGGCCTTCGAGAATGCTTTGATCAAATCCGTCGGCGGAAAGATCGGCTCGATCTCGAGCGTTTGGCCGCTGATGAAGCAACGACAGTAAGGAAGCACTTCGCGGAGCAGTGGGTAGCTGAAGGCAAGCCGCTCGCTCTCCCGATTCTCGTGCAGCGATTTGAGGATTTTGTCCTGCTTGTCCTTCCAGGCCCAGAAGGGGACCTCCATAGTGACCCAAGGGTCGCCGTCCTCGAGTTCGAGGTATCTGCTGGGGCTCTGGAGCTTTAGGTCTGCGGCGACGGCTTTTAGGATCGCTTGGTACGCCTTGTGGCTGTTGGGCAAGGCGATACGGAACTGGTCGGCAATCGTCGCAATGCATGCGTGCGCATCGTCCACCACCACTGACTCGATCGGCAACTTGACGATGTCGACCCCGAAGACGGACCTGCCATTGAAAAGCTTATGAACATTGACGACGCAGATTGTCTCGCCTCCGAGGTAGGCGGGATCGCGAGGATCGTCCACCGTTTCGATCCCTAAGGCCTTTGCCTCTTCGACGACCTGCGCGACGAGCTGGTTGTCGGGACACACATAGAGCGCTGGGCCCTTCTTCTCGTTTAGCGAGCTTTGCAGCAGGAGCAGCCCCACGAGCGTCTTTCCGCTGCCCACGTTCAACTTAATGATGGTGTCGCGCTGGGACCGGACACCGAACCACGCCTTCATCACCTCGGTCTGGATGTCTCTAGGGAAAGCGAAACGCTTGTCCCGCTCGAGGGTCAGGAAAATGTCTCGTGGATCGAGGACCGGTGTCGCGTCATCGTCGAGGAGTTCGTCGAAGTTTACCATCTGGTGTCCCATCGCCGGCCGCACACGTTATTTGTCGCCGAGCACCCCAAGTTTATGTTCGCTCGCAAAGATCATAGGGCTTTAGACCTTGCGCCCTGGTCGACCAAGCTCAACCGAATGCGCGCTCTTGAAAGGAAGCTGTTCGGCGGCTGAAACGCCGATGAGGGAACGCCGATCGGCGGTCGCTTCTGGCGCGAAGCAGCCGAGTGTCGTCTGACTGCTCTTGACCATTGCGGCCGTTCCATCTGCGGCCGCTCTAAAGGCCGACGCTGGGAATGGGCGAATCACGTGCGCTTGCCCGACTATGACGCAAAGGGGCTGCTGCGCTGGGCGGACGAACGGTATGACTTCTGAGCAAGTGCCAGCCCCAAGTGCGCTGTGTGGTGCGCATTCTCGGCAGGTAAGCTTGCCCACTACCGGCTCCGTGGCCGCAGCCTCGTTACCGTTCGAACATCTTGTGCTACCGCAGTGCCCGCCTGGAGCCACTGTCGCATTTCTTGGAAAACCGGCTGGCTTCCGTCCGGGTCCTCCAGGGTCAAGAGTACCGCAAAGGGCACTCCCTCTGCGGGGAACTGCGCTTCAGCTCGAACGAGGCTGGTGACCTCCAGCCGCCATTGCGACGAGCTTCCGTTCTCGACGAATGTGCTCTCATACTGCTTTGCCGGCCACCATTTCAGGCCGTGGTCGATAAGCGCCTTCTCGGGTATCGCGAGATTGGTTGACTTTGGCAGGTAGCGGGCCGCGATCTGATTCGTGAAGCGCACGCTGCCGTCGGATGCGGGCTCCGCCTGCCGTTGCTTCAGCGATGCCTCAAGATTGACTCGAACGAACTCGGCACCGAAGGCTGGGTCGAGCGGCGGCGCGTAGACAAGTGTCATCCTGGCACGACCGGAACAGCGTCCGTCTGTGACGAGGCTTTGTGGCCAGCTGAAAGGGAACCGGAGTATGACCGGCTTCTTCTCGCCGATGCTGAGACGGCTTTGGAAAAGCAGCGTAATCTGATGGTCGTCCGTTTCCAGCATCGTGCTGACGGCTTGCGGCCTGCCGAAGCCCACGAACTGCCGGCCGATGTCCCTAAGACCCCGCCTCGTGAGCGGCTCCGGCATTGCCGTGTGATGCAGCAACATGGCCCGCAGCGCTTCGACAGACAGACCGCCCTCGGTCGCAGTATCGAGGCCTGCCAGCGTACGCGCAACCAGCGGCGCGGCGAAACTCGTGCCGACCACGTTTTGCCTGCCGCCCGCGGGAGACAATGACGAAAGCCCGGTGGGCTTTCCGGGGCCGTTCCCTCCTGTTCCGCCGTAGCACGCGACATCGGGCTTGACACCAACTTGGAGGCCAGGCCCGCGCGTCGTGTAAACGGTAGGCGCGTCGGCGATCTGATTGGTGTTCGGAGGGTTGAGCGCGCCGACCGAGATCGACCTGACGCTCTCGGCGGGCTTAAAGATCGTGTCGGGTGAGGTTCGCGACGCGAAATAGTTGACGACGTCGAGCGGCCGCTTCTGCCAGGCGGAACGCGCCTGGGCGGGTGGCAGGTTCCCGGCAGAGTTCACGAAGATCACGCCATAAGTATCGGCGATCTGGTCGAGGCGGGAAGCATAGATGCTGTACCTGTGCCGCTCGACCGGCGCGACCGCATTGATCGAGAGATTGAACACTCTAACACCCTGTTCACTCTTCGCCTCAGCGACCGCCTGCTCGATCTCTTCGAGGAAGTCGGAGAAACCGCGGCGATAACGGGCCATGAACGGTCCGTTCGGGTACAGGGGGATGTCGTAGACAAGGCAGCCATCTGCCTCGGGCGCGATATTAAGACCATTCAGAGCTTGCCCGATGGTCAGGAGGCCAGCGACATTCGTGCCATGGATCGCGTCATATTCTCCTGATGACAGATAGTCGAACCGTCCCGCAACCCAGTCATCAAGAACCGGCGCAACACCAGAGTCGATGACACCTACAATCGGGTAATTCGACTGGCCCCGCGGAAGGGGAATGGCAACTGGTTCGGCGGCTGCGGTGGCATGAGAACTTGAACGGTCGTCCGTCAGCTCGAGCAGAACTGGCGGCAAGATCGCACGCACCAGAGGGTGATGCTGGAGTGCATTTAGGGTCGCCTCGTGTCGTTCCGGATTTTGGTCCATGGAGGAGAGGCTAGTCTCCTGGCCTGAGTCGCTACCGGCGACACCGGCCCGATTATCGATCAGGGCCTCCACAGGCCGTGTGGTCAGCTGAACTTCGAGGACGGGGGTTCGCCCGACCTCAAAGGCGAGATAACTGCGCGCGCCCAGGCCGAGAGACAACAACAGCCGCTCAAGCGAGCGCCGTAATGCGATCCGTCCGAGCGGGTCATCGGCGATGACCCGCTCGGCTGGCGTCTCGAAGAGTTCGACCTGATAGCCGGAGACCGCACGAGGGTCCTCGAGCGCGGCAAGAGCCGCCGCGGTGGAGAATGCGCGTTTCTGCTCGGGGGGTGCGATTTCAATGGCCTCGATCGCGCCGACCTCGGCGCGTGCGATGGTCGGCGCCTTGTATGGCTTATTGTCAGCCCTCCGATACTTTGTCTCAACGGAGGCTTCAGCCTGCTCGATGCGCTGTCGCAGTGCCTTCAGGTAAATCAACGGAGCCCGGAAATAGAGCGTTCCGACCGCATCTGCTCCCACACATGGGAATTGGTCGGGCTTGAACGCCCACCACACCGGTCGATAGGATTTTGCCAGCGCCTCGTTGCGCATCTGGACTTTGAGATAGGCCGCTGGACCATAAGGGCTCGTCCGAAGCTCCTCGATGATCCGGTCGATCGCTGCCAACAGCGATTCCTTATGGGTGACAAATGCTTTGTCGGCACCCTCAAAAAAATCCTTGTTCCGCGGCGGCTGTCCCGGGTCTGGCGCCTGATGAAAATCGCGATCGTTCAGGATGATCTGAACCGGGTTATTGGGCATGCGGCGCCTCCAGCAGCGGCAGATGGCGCTTCGCCCTCTTGAGGTCGCTCACCCGCGACTGACCGTACCCCGTCGCCTCACCGATCTCTGTTTGCTTGAGAGCAAGCGCACCATCATTCGCGATCAGGCTGACGAATGCCTCCTTATCGACGGCGAGGATGCGGGCCGCCACATGGTCGTGCTGCGGTGCTCGGGCTAGCACAGAACTCAAGGCATGGAACAATCCTGGTCCATCATGAGATTCACCGCTGAGCGCCAGTGTCCGCTTTACGGCGGTGCACACTCTTTCGATATCGGCCCCCGTTCGCCCCGCGAGACAGTAGGAAAACACCCCGAGGGTAGAGGCAGGCGCTTCGATCGGTTGCAGGAAACGCGCGATAAGGCTTTCACGGGCAGTCTCGTCCGGCTCGCCGAGCTGAAGATGCGTTTCGAAGCGACGCCACACAGCCGGGTCCAGGAGCCTGTCATGGTTCGTGATCGCGATGGTGATTCCGAAGCTTCGCCGCTGATCGAGATTCTGCAGCAAAGTGTTGACCACGCGTTTGATCTCTCCGATCTCCTGCGGATCGTCCCGGAGCTTTGCGAGCGCGTCGAACTCATCCAGCAGCAGAATGCACGCGTATCGGTTGGCGAAATCAAACAGGTTCGCGATATTGCGTGCGGTCGTGCCGAGAAACGACGATATCAGGCCGTCGATGCGTGCCACGACCAACGGCAAGCCCAACCGGGCAGCGATGTAGTGGGCGGTGATGGTCTTACCCGAACCAGGCGGCCCGTAAATCAACAGAGAGCGGGTGGGCAACACACCCAACTCCTGCAGCGCGGCCTCACTGGTCCATTCCTGCAGCAACCCCTCGACTGTTTCTGAAACTACCACCCTGTAAACGGGCGCCCTGCCGTTCCGGCCCGGAAACTCAATCGTGCACAACCGGGCTCCGGTCTCTCGATCGATCGGCGGATTGATTCCCTGTTCGAGCGTTTCACCGGAGATCTGTCCGCGCGACATCTCCACGCGGCTCGGAGCTAGTTCCTGTGTGTCGCGCGCGGCCGCACGCAGACGCTCCAACGTGGCGGCCTCCTTTGTCTCTCCGGCCTTCTCGAGGCGCTCACGAAGGCGTAGCACCTGCTTGTCCAAAGCCTCCCGGTCGCCGGCCAAGCCGGCCCGAACGATGCTCTGGATAACCGCGAAGTGCTCCATATCGACAAATCCGCCATCAAAATCGCGCCACAGCGAATTCTATTGCCATCATGGCGATACAACAAGCCACTTTCTGCGCAGTTATCGGAAGCCCCCGCCAGGAATCGCCGATACTCCCATCTGAATCGGTTTCTAAGAGCGACTTTTGGCTTAGCCGACTTGCCAGCGCGGAGGGCCGCAATTGGCGCCAAGGGGACACTGTCCAGCGACCGCTACTGGGCACATGGCGGCCAGTTTGGCCGCCAGCGCTGCCCCGAAAGCGATTTGAAACTGGTCGTCGAGAGCCCGAGGAATTCTGTGGCTTCGAGAGCCGTGTGTCGCGAGGGCAAACTACACAGGTCTAGAGAATATCCGCGGGTAGAGAACAAACTCTGGCGTGTCGACGGCTGGCCGTCACACAGGTCAGCATTCGAAAGGCAGCGGAACCACGCCTATTTCAGCAGCGCATCCGGCGTTGGAGAAAGTCTTGGGGACCGAGGTTGGTAGCGGAGGAGGGATTTGAACCCCCGACACGCGGATTATGATTCCGCTGCTCTAACCAGCTGAGCTACTCCGCCCCAGCCTTCCAGGCCAAGCTTTCCGGGCCAAAGCCTTCCGGAAGGCGCGTTCCCGAAAGTCGGCGCCGGAGCGGAAAACCGTCCGCCGCGCCGGAGGGCCGACGCCAGGAATTGGCGATCTTAGAGCACGTCCGACGCCGGTTTTCAACATCGCCGTCGCGGGGCATTTGGGGGGAGCGACGGCGCCCGCGGCATCGGAAAGCCTCCGCACGCTGCCGTCGATCGCCCCGCCCCCGGCGTTCCCCTCGGAACGGAAAGGGGCGCCGGCCGTCGGCGCTATGCCTTCGTCGCGGCGAGGGCCGTGCGGAGGTTGCCGCCGGCTTCGCGGAGCGCCTCGTCGGCCGCGGCCGGGGAGAGACCGCGCAGCACCAGCGCCGCGTGCTTGACCGAGCCTGCGGTCTCGCCGAGGGCGCCGGCGATCGCGGCGTCTTCGGCGCCGGTGATGTGGCGGAGCATCCGCACCGAGCGGCCGTGGAGCTTCCGGTTGTCCGCCCGGAGGTTGACCATCAGCCCGTCATAGACGTGGCCGAGGCGGATCATCGTCAGGGTGGAGATGAGGTTGACCGCCGCCTTCTGCGCGGTGCCCGCGCCCATGCGCGTCGAGCCGACGATCACCTCGGGGCCCGAATCGAGAAGGACAGGGATGTCGGCGACCGCGAGCAGCGGCGTTCCGCCGTTGTTGGCGATGCCGACGGTGAGGGCGCCGGCCTGCCGGGCCGCAGCCACCGCGGCGAGGGTATAGGGCGTGGTGCCGCTCGCCGCGATCGCGACGACCGCGTCGTCGGCATCGAGGGCGAGGGCGGCGATGGCGGCCCGGGCGGCATCCTCGTCGTCCTCCTCGCCGCCGGTGAGGGGCGCCAGCCGGTCGCCGAAGGCCAGCACGAAGGCGACGCGCCCGGCCGGCCAGCCATAGGTGCCGAGGAGTTCCATCCCGTCGAGCGCGGCGATCACGCCCGAGGAGCCAGCGCCGGCGTAGACGATCCGGCCCCGCGCGGCGACGCGGGCCGCGATCGCCGCGGCCGCGGTGGCCAGCGCCGGGCGCGCCGCCTCGAGCGCGTCGACCGCGCGCCGCTGGCCCTCGGCAAGGGCGGCGAGGATGCGCTCGTCGCTCCAGGTGTCGAGGCCGATGGTGCCGGGGTCGATGGTCTCGGTGCCGCTCATGTCGTGTCGCGCCCTGCTCAAGGTTGGCTTTGTCGTGGGCGTATACTATGCCATGCGTCGAGGCCAAGGCGGCGGGACGGCGCATGGGTGATCCGCTTTTCATCGGCGTCGACGGAGGCGCCACCAAGTGCGTGGCGCGGCTCCGCGACAAGGACGGCACGCTCCTCGGCGAGGGTAGCGGCGGGCCCGCCAACGCGCGGATGCGCGAGCCCGCCTTCGCCGAGATCATGCGCGCCTGCCGCGGGGCGATCGATGCCGCCGGACTCGCGGAGGACCAGCTCGGCCGGATCCGGGCCGGCTTCGGGCTCGCGGGCGTCGCGCAGAAGCCCGACCGCGACTTCATCCTCTCGCAGCCGGTGCCATTCGCCTCCGTGGTGGTCGATACCGACGCCTTCGCCGCCTACCTGGGCGCCTTCGACGGCGCGGACGGCGCGATCCTCATTGTCGGCACCGGCGTCGCCGGGCTCGCGGTCGTCCGCGGCGAGCGCATCAATGTCGGCGGCTGGGGGCACCGGATCGGCGACGAGGGCAGCGGCATGATGATCGGCCGCACCGCCGTCCGCCGCGCCCTCTGGGCGCTCGAGGGCATGGCGCCGATGACGGCGCTCGCCGTCGCGGTGCTCGACCGCTTCGAGCATGACGCAGCGACGGCCGTCACCTGGGCCGACACCGCGACGCCGCGGGACTTCGGCAGCTTCGCGCCGCTCGTCTTCGAGCATGCCGAGCGCCGCGACGCGCTCGCCATGCCGATCATCGCGGAGGCGGCGGCCGACGTGACCCGGGCGATCATGCGCCTCCTCGCGGTGGGCGCGCCGCAGGTGGCCATGATCGGCAGCGTCTTCCCCCGCCTTCTCCCCTGGCTTCCCCCGCCGGTCGCCGCCGTCTGCATCCCGCCCGCCCGGGACGCGGCCGACGGCGCCATCCGGATGGCGGAGCGCGCCTACGCGACCGAGGCTGCCTGATGTCCGAGACCCCGCCCGCCGCCGTCCCGAGCCTGATGCTCCGCGAAACCGCGGAGGCGCCCGAGGTCGTGGCGCGCCTCCTCGACGCCAATGCGGCGGCCGCCGCCGACCTCGGCGCCCGGCTCCGCGAGGCCGGTCCGGCATTCGTCGTCACCTGCGCGCGGGGCAGCTCCGACAGCGCGGCGACCTATGCCAAGTACCTGATCGAGATCTCCCTCGGGACGGTGGTGGCCTCCGTCGGCCCCTCGGTGACCTCGGTCTACAACCGCCAGCCGCGGATGCGGGGGGCGCTGTTCATCGCGATCTCGCAGTCGGGCCGGAGCCCGGACCTGCTGACCCTCGCCGAATCGGCCCGGGCCGACGGCGCGCTGACCGTCGCTTTCGTCAACGACACGGCCTCGCCGCTGGCCGAGCTCTGCGAGGTGGTGCTGCCGCTCCATGCCGGCCCGGAGCGGAGCGTCGCGGCGACCAAGTCCTACCTCGCCTCGCTCGCCGCGGTGCTCCAGCTCGTCGCCGCCTGGAGCGCCGAGCCGGCGCTCGACCGCGCCGTGCGCCGCCTGCCGGACTATCTCGACGGCGCGCTGAGGCGGAGCTGGCTCGCCGCCGCCCCGCTCCTCCAGGAGGCGAGGGGACTCTATGTCGTCGGCCGCGGCCCGGGCTACGCCGCCGCGCAGGAGGCGGCGCTCAAGCTCAAGGAGACCGGGGGCCTCCATGCGGAGGCGATCAGCGCCGCGGAGCTTCGCCACGGGCCGATGGCGATCGCCGGGCCCGACTTCCCGGTGCTCCTCTTCAGCCAGAACGACGCGGCGCTTCCCGGGCTTGCCGAGCTCGGCGGCGACCTCGCCGCCCGCGGCGTGCCGGTGATCTCCGCCGGTCCCGCCGAGATTCCCGGGGCATTGGTTCTGCCCACCGAGCCGGGCGTCGACGCCTTCGCCCGGCCGATCGCGCTGATCCAGGGCTTCTACCCGCTGGCCGAAGCCGTGGCGCGCGGCCGCGGCCGCGATCCCGACCGGCCGCCCTTCCTCAGCAAGGTGACGGAGACGCTATGACCGCGTTCGCCCTCGTCGGTGCCCGGGTCTTCGACGGCGCCGGGCTTCGGCACGGCCGCGCCGTGGTCGTCGCCGAGGGCCGCATCCGCGCCGTGCTCGCCGAGAAGGAATGCCCCTCGGGCGTGCCGCTCCGCCGCATCGAGGGCCTGCTCGCGCCCGGCTTCATCGATATCCAGGTCAACGGCGGCGGCGGCGTGCTCCTCAACGACCGGCCCACGGTCGAGGGCGTGCGGGCGATCGCCGCGGCGCACCGCCGCACCGGCACCACCGGGCTCCTGCCGACGCTGGTCACCGACACGCGCGAGCGCATGGCGGAGGCCATCGCCGCGGTGCGGGGTGCGCTCGCGGAGGGGGTGCCGGGCGTGCTCGGCGTCCACCTCGAGGGCCCGTTCCTCAACCCCGAGCGGAAGGGCGTCCACGACCCGCGCCTCATGCGCCGGATCGAGCCGGAGGACGAGGCGCTGGTCGGCTCGCTCGGCGCCGGCCGGACGCTCCTCACCATTGCGCCGGAGCTGACGACGCCCGACGTCATCCGCCGCATCGCCGGCGCCGGCGTGATCCTCGCCGCCGGCCACACCACTGCGAGCTACGAGGTGATGGCGGCGGCGCGCGCGGCCGGGCTCACCGGCGTCACGCATCTCTTCAACGCGATGCCGCCCTTCATGGGGCGCGAGCCCGGCGTGATCGGCGCGGCGCTGGACGATCCCGAGCTCTGGCCGAGCCTCATCGTCGACCTCTTCCACGTCTCGGCGCCGAGCCTTCGGGTGGCGCTCGAGGCGCGGGGCTGGGAGCGGACGATCCTCGTCACCGATGCGATGTCGACGGTCGGCTCGGACATCGCGAGCTTCATGCTCGGCGACCGGGAGATCACCCGCGCCGACGGCCGGCTCACGACCGCCGACGGCACGCTCGCCGGCTCCGACCTCGACATGGCGAGCGCGGTCCGCAACACCGTCGCCGCGCTCGGCCTGCCGCTCGAGGCGGCGCTGCACATGGCGTCGCGGGCGCCGGCCGAGTTCCTCGGCCTCGGCGACGAGAGGGGGCGGATCGCCCCCGGCTGCCGGGCCGATCTCGTGCTTCTCGACGACGCGCTCCGCGTTACCGAAACCTGGATCGACGGGGTCTCCAGCGAGGACGAAAGGACGACAGCATGATGGACGGGATGCCGGCGGGACTGACCTTCGAGATCTGCGTCGATTCGATTGCCGGCGTGATCGCGGCGCGCGATGCCGGGGCGCAGCGCGTCGAGCTCTGCGCCGGGCTGATCGAGGGGGGCACGACGCCGAGCCTCGGCATGATCCGGCGCGCCCGCGCGGTGGGCGGCGTCAACGTCCATGTCATCATCCGGCCGCGCGGCGGCGACTTCCTCTATTCGCCCGACGAGATCGCGGTGATGGAAGCGGACATCGACGCCGCGATCGACGCCGGGGCCCACGGCATCGTCTTCGGCATGCTCAACCCCGACGGCACCATCGATGTCGAGCTGACGCGGCGGCTCGTCGCCCGGGCGCGGCCGCTGCCGGTCACCTTCCACCGCGCCTTCGACATGACGCCGGATCCGTTCGCCGCGCTCGAGACGCTGGTCGAGCTCGGCGTCGAGCGGGTGCTGACCACCGGGCAGGAGGGGCACGTCCTCGAGGGCGCCGACACCGTGGCGGCGCTCGTCGAGGCGGCGGGGGACCGGATCGTCATCATGTCCGGCGGCGGGGTGACGCCCCGCACTGCGGCCCGCTTCATCGCCATGACGGGGGTCCGCGAGATCCACTTCGCGGCGCTGGCGCCGGTGCCGAGCGGCATGCGCTTCCGCCGTCCCGACGTCTACATGGGCGGAACGCTGCGGC
>Ga0182738_1005444_pt1 | contig 13583 bp, 14 predicted proteins | sample eDN5th30CBELigMG_FD_128876 | JGI IMG/M metagenome (GOLD analysis project Ga0182738, IMG submission 128876) | Enriched Miracle-Growth compost microbial communities from Emeryville, California, USA - eDNA 5th pass 30_C BE-Lig MG (version 2)... ...
ATGGCTTTTGACAAAATCGCAAACCAAACGTATTGTTAATTCACCGAAGCCAAACGTAGAATATGTAAAAGATTTCAACGCATTTTCAATCCCGAAACCTTCCCGCTGTCTTCTAACCTCCGAAAAATTCAGTAATATTTTTCAAAAGAGCTTCAGCTCCTTAAGTGCAACCGTCTCTCTCTAACCTTAATTTAGTTATTAATGTTATTTCACAGAGGACTTTTTTGGATGAAAATCCCGATTTCAACCAGATTTTCTTTCGCTTTATCAAAGAAATCCAAACAGATCTTCTCTTTTACTTTCTTAGAAAAATCTTAGAGCACCCTTTTTAAACAACAACAAGGTTGTCTTTTTAAACTTCGAAAGCTTCGAAATTCGATTCCTATCGAAAATAATTTTAATTCCAAACCTGAACTTATTTAACCGCCAATTTCTACGAAATTAAAGCATCGCATCCTTTATTTGGTGGCATTTTTTCAAATATATAGAAAACCCATATCTTCCCGCATCTTCGATAAATTAAACAATCTTTCCTTCTTTTATTATATAGCCTTCATTACTTCCTTCCTTTATTCCCATTTCCTGATAAACCCCTCTCCAAAAATTCATCTTTCCCTTCTTTCTGAGGACATCTATTGTCTTTTAAGACGCAAATTATTTATTTCTAACGCTTTCGTTATTTTTTTATAAAACAAGAGCCTGAGAAGCCAATTAATAAAGACATCCTATTGGATAAAAATCCTCCAGAAATCCTCAAGAAATCCCTTCAGGAAATCAAGTAAATTCATGCCCTAAGACCAGAAACCCTAATGGAGACTAAAGGTGGATGTTATGGAGTTACAAGTTACCCAAAACGGGCTTATTTATATTAACGTAAACAAGTGTCCTATAAAATCTTGAATTAAATAAAAATTAATTAACAAAAAAACAACCTTTTTCAAAACTGAATTTTATCATTAAAAATCGAAAATCACCTCTGTTGTAGCATTCTCCACCTCCTCATTTATTCCACGCTACACCCATTGAAATGCGCTTCTCTTCTCTCCTTTTATTGGAAATTCAACCAACAAGTCAGACAGACAATTTATAGAGGAGAAATGGATGGCGCGCGGGCTTTTTTATTTATAAAGCAAAGGATTTTTATCAGAAGGGTTTGATTTCTCTTTTCTATGAGATGTTGGATTATTTTTTTTTCAAATTCAACTTGGGACTTTTTTTAATTAAATTCTAGCTCCCAATTTTCAAAACGCGGTTTTGAGCTATAATTATCAATTCTGACCTCGTTTTATTATAAATATAGGCGAGAGAATTGAAAACAGTTAAGAAAAAATCCTCAAGGAAAAATTCAATAAAATGATTGGTAAATTTTTTTTTGACAGATTTTGAAGACCAAAACATTTCTTTTGTCCTTCGCTCAGAATTTTTGTCCCTTTTTTCAAAATCAAAATTAATCAGAATTTTATTTCATCAAATCAACCTCTCAACATACGTATTTTATTATAATTATCCCTATTCACATCTCAATAAAAAAGTTTAATTTCCACCGTTTCTCACTCTAACATCTCTCTTCATATTAAAATTTTATTTCGCTCCTCCTTTTCCTCTCCTAAATACCCCTTTCTCCCCCTTCCTATCCTCCCAAGCCGCCCCAAATGGTGTCATTTCCCCCTCAACTTCTCACTACTTTCCTTCAAATTCCATCATCTCTTGTTACCTTTCTCTTCTCTCAGATATCAAAAATAAACATCTCATTCATGAGCTGGTTCTCTGAGAATAAGATTCCAAGAGGACTAGCTAGGCTTAAGCAAGGTTTCCTAGGCTTTAGAATAAGGTTTTTGTGAAGAAAAAGTTTTTACCGCGGAAAAAAAAGTTCATATAGAAAAGGTTAGAAGAAGGCAAGGGATATTTATAGGGCCATTTTCTCTTTATTTTTCCTTGAGAAGGGTGATATTACAACTGGAGACCTCATAAATCCCAAGAGGAGGTAAGAAAAAGGCGGGTATAAAACATAAGAAGAAAGGTAACGACGACGGTCTTAAAGGATTAAAAGGCAAGTTTAAGGCAAGGAGGGGTAGGAATTGTTAATTCATTCAAAGGGATTGAAGAGACTGATAAAGAAGAATCAAAAGGAGATGGGATTGATCAAAAATCAACATAAAGGAGAGGGAAAAATGGAGGAAGAAAGGGTCAATTGGAGTTATATTTCGATGAATGACGAATAGGTTTTTATTTAAAAATTGAGAGTTAAAATTAAAAATTGTTGGTTGATTATTGCAAGAGCAAGAAAAACAACTTTTTGACCAAGTAATCTAGTTAATATGCCTCAAACTCTTTCATTATCTTGTTGATTTGAGGGGACTGATTCCTCAAAGAACCTTTTGCAAGGGTTGGAGGAGGCATTATTGAGGGCTTTTTGGCAAGGAAAAAAAGTTTTTTGACAAGAGAGAAATTTCCGTTGAAGCAAGATGATTAAAATAAAATATCCACTAAACGGCCTTTTAAGCAAGCAAGAATGGTCTCTCAGGGGGAAAGACGAAGCAAACGGGTCAGGTGATTCTGGAAGACTCAAAAAGAAGGTTCATAGAGAGGAATTATTGAATAGATTTGAAGCTTTTTGAATTTTGCAGGCTTTGAAAGAAAATTCTTTTGAAAAAAACTGTGGAGGTTTTTTGAAATAATTAAATTTCGTATGTAAGTACGTATGTGTGGCGAAAAAGAGCAACCAAGGCTTCGCGCAAAAACGCTTCGGAGGTTGAAGCTTCAAAGATTCGCCTGAAAATTTTTACTTTAATCCTTCATAGAAATTAAAGAAAACCATGAGAAAAACGAGCTTTTTTGGGGTTTTCGCCAACGAAGAAGGAGTAAAACTAAATTTTTATATTAAAGAAACTTTTAAAGTTGTTCTAAATAAAGGTCTTTTAAGGCAACTTTTGTTTAAGATTATATCCACGAATTAATCACCTGTAAAAGTGAATATATTTGGGTCTGTCTTTCTTGAGATAGAATCATTCTAATTCACTCTGAGTAAGGAAATTCCTCGATTTAATTTCTCAGTTAATTCCTATCTGCTCTTCACTTTTACCCCTTTCTCGCAGATCCCATGTTCCAACTCTTCCTTCTAGTCACTCTCTTCATCTTCTCCTGTCAAGCTAGTACCTTTTTTCCTTTTTCCTCCCTTCCTTACCCTTCAAATCTCAGCTTCTTCTTACTTTATCAATGAAAATTACCCCAGCTCATCCCCAGATGGCTCCTCTTCCAACCCTTTTACCAGTCTTTCTGAAGCCATCTCGACCCTTGGAGCCGTCTCTTGCAGCTTATACCTGCGAGGTGATAATATTACCATTAGCTCCACCCTCACTTTCCCGACGGGTGCAGATTACCTCATTCTGTAAGAAAACCCTCTTTTCCCCTCTTTAACCCCTCCCTTTCAGGCCCGACCCGTCTTATACGGGCACAAACTTCCCGTTCATCTTTCAAGAAAGCGGCAGTATCAAGATGAATTCTTCCAATCTGACCCTTCAGAGTCTGGAAATTATCGACTTGAACACTACAAAACCGGCCACAGCTATCACTCTGACCCTGGTCTCCAGCAATCTCTACATGCATGTAAGACCTTTTCCTTAAGAAATGCCCCCCTAATCTCTTCATAAAGAACATCCTTATGCAAAATATCATATATTCATCAAGTTTCTATCTATTTCTGCAAGCCCGAGGGAGTGGTGCGGCCAATGAGGTCGTGGTTACAGACTCCACGTTCAGAGACCTCTATAATGTGGAATTGATGGCTCTTATTGCTACAAAGCTTACCATGAAGAATAATACATTTAAATTTCTCGTCAATAACCTCGTCCCCTTTGTCATCGTTTCTTCTTATACTGCTGATGGCGCCACCTGTTCCCTTTCCAATTTTACCCTCGAGTAAAACTCTCTAATGGCCTAATATTCTTATTCTCTTCTAGGAATGCTGTGATGGGAACTATGGGAAGTGTAGGTTTCTTCACGATATATTTGTCAAGACTGAGCTTATCAGTGACGGATTTCACCATAAAAAATGTCACTATCACAAACCAATACCCTGTCATAATGATCAATCTTTCAAAAAATGACTCAATTGGTTTGACCACCTCTGTAGCTGTTAAAAATGGCTACATTGAAGGACTTGTCGAAAGCAATAACTTCACCACTCTGCAAACAGATAAAAGCTCCCTTGGCCTCTTCTTACGGTCTCAAGGCCTGAGTAACCTCAATATTGATAATTTGACGTTGAATTATACGCGCTTCAAAAGTAAAAAATAAAATCATTTTTACACGTTTCTTATTATGCAATATTAGATTACAATTTTATCAGCTTCATTCCTGCTGTTTTCCTCTTCTCAGACTTCACAATCCTCCCATACGCTCAAATAACCAACATCGCCGTGTTAAATAGCTCAAATACGAACTTTTGGCTGTGGAAATTGGACACTGTCAACTTCGAGAACATCACTCTCCAAGACAATACATTCTCAGATTTTAACGTTTCTTATTATTTATTCGACACTCAGTTCGCTCATCAAGTGTCTTTCCAAAACATTTACGTCGAAAACAATACTGGCCCAATCCTAAGTACCGAAGAAGTCTTGCTCGTTAATGTCTCAAATGTCACCATTTATGACGCCACTATGTCCCAAGACTTCAGATCACAGATGCAAAATCTCATTTGTATTGTCACTGAGTACGACCCCGCCACCGATGGCCTGGATCCTACTCGCCCTATTGGCGTTAACATGTCCGAAATTAACGTTTATGTAAGGTTTTTTAAAGGTTTTTCTCATTATTTCAATAGGGATTTTCTGATATAAAAGGAGGAAACAGTACAGAAGAAAGCAAATACCCATATATTATTTTGGTGAATACCATTGCTGGAGATAATTACCTTACAAATTGCCATTGGAAAAATGTTGACGTTGGTGGTATCACTTCAGATACCCTCAAATACATCAAAGTAATCTCTTGAAGAATTTCCCTTTTTAATCATTTCCTCTCAAATAGATTGACAACGTGACAGTAGAACAAGACCTTGGAGTCTCATTTTCAAGTGTAATGAAGCATGAATTCTTCGCTTTTATTGGCGTTGAAACCTTGGAGATGGCCAATTGTCAATTTCTCAACAATCAAAATGCTGTGCTTTTCAGCTTATATAATATCGAAAGAACCAGTTTCTTCCAAACCTTCAAGACTAGCACCATCTCATTCAACAACATCACTGCAATCAATAATACAGCTAATTACGTCGAAGATGACACCGGTTTTCCAAGCCTTTTCATGTTCTACAGCCCTCAAAAACCTGTCTCTCTCTCCATTACTAATTCCACCTTCTACAATAGCACTGCCCGTAAGCCTTTTTTCTTTGATAATTCGCCTTAATATCTCTTTAGTAACTGGTGTGATCAGTATTACAGAAATCAATCAGCTCACCTCAGTCATCCAAAACAACAAATTCGACCTCAATGTAGCTGTCCAATCCGGCGGAGTTATCTGGGCAATGTACCTTAGACAAAACACCAACACTCTTAACGTCATAAACAACACATTTACCAACAATTTCTGCCAAGGAACTGGCGGCATTTACTACATTGTCCTCACCAATCTCGTCATCAACCTCTCCAATAATACTTATATCAGCAATTCTGCCACCATCTCCGGCGGCGTCGGCTACATCTCCCGCTCTGATGTCTCAGTCACTGAAAACAACAGCAATTATTCTGCAAATTCTGCTGGCTCTTATGGTGGCGCTTGGTACCTGAACCTCAAATTAGCCAGTACGACTTCTCCCCGTTACACCATTTCCAATGTCCAATTCGTCCAATCCACAGCTAATCAAAGTAAACAAGACCTCCTTATTTCGAATCTCCTAAACCTTTTATTAGAAGGCGGAGCTTTCTTTATTGAAGCTGGCAATCTTGCTATCAATAATTGCTCTTTTCAAGTACTTTTCCTTGTTAAATTGTCTCATAATCCCCTAATAGAAAAGCAAAGCTTTAACTTCAGGAAGCGAATTCTACATCTCAGCTTCAAGTCTCTTCCAAATCATCAACTCAAGCTTCACAGAAACCTACGGCAGCCAAGCTACATTCATCTACGGTGACAACGTCTCCTCAGGCTCCATAGTTCTCAGCAATATCTCCATCTCAAACATCCAATATACCAGCAAAGCGACCCTCCTTCGGCTTAACCAAGGCCTTCTTAAGATCTCAAATTCCAGCTTTTCTTCAATAAATTGCCCATTATTTGACGCTGAAGGCACAACAGTCATCTTCAAAAATCTCTCAATTTCCGATGTTACCTGCAAATCTGCTCTCGGTTATTGCATTATGACAGGCACTCCAACCACTTTGACCTTTAATGACTCAACAATTTCCAATATTATTTCCAATGCCAACCTTTTCTATCTTTCCCAATCCACAAAAACCGCCTTTAATAATGTCCAAATCTTCAATATTCAAAGCTCAATCTCCTCATATTTATCCTCGCAAACCTACATCATCAAAGCCTCTTTCATCAAGACAGTTTCTTTCTACAATTCTTCTTTTGCTTCTATTCAATTCTCTGGCATCAAAGCCGTCAAAAGCACCCTCAATATCGCCAATACTAACTTCACTAACCAAGCTTCTGCTTCAACCTCCCGTCTCCTTCAATCCTCTGCCTCAAATGTCCAATTCTTAAACGTCGATTCCTCCAATACTTCCATTACACAATCCATCTTCATTCAAAATTCTGCCAGCTCCAGCCTCAAGGGCGGTGTAAGCCATTTCTTCTTGAGCCCTTTATAATGATTTTATTTCTTAGGCAATAAGGATTATTGGAACAGGAGGAGCACATCAGATTGATGAGTCGACATTTCAAGCCAATTCTGCTTCCAATGGAGGCGCTATTAGCATTGAAGGAACCGCTGACTCCTTTACCCTTACAAACTCAGATTTTCTCAATAACCTCGCCACTCAAAATGGCGGCTCTATTGTCTTTGCCCCTAACAGTAAATCCCTTTAAATATTTTGACCCTCTAAATTGATCTCTTTAGGTGTCACAAGTCAGCCAACCATCAGCGGGGTGTCCTTTATTGGAAACCAAGCAAAAGTTGGAGGTGCTTTGTTCATCCCAGAACAAGCCTTGACCGTTCAAAACTCGCTTTTTACCAAGAACAAAGCTACCAGTGTCGGTGGCGCTATTGCTTCCTTTGCCAGTTCAAACAAGGTTTACATTCAGGATAATGTATTTTCAAAGAACAAGGCTTTACAAGGCGCAGTCTTAATGTCTTTGTGGACGATGGTTTTTATGGATTCTTCAACCAATGTTTTCGAAGCAAATCTCGCAACTTATGGCTCTGATGTCGCCACAAACCCTGTCTCCCTTCGCCTTCAGGTCTATCAAGTTTCCAGCTACTATGTTTTCCTTGATACTGCCTCCCCTTCAAAAATGCTCGCCAATGATGAAACCGTAAGAAAAAATTATATTTTTCTTTGTGATAAATTTTCTTCAGGCCCTCATTTATGACTCAACGAACTCAAGCTTACAAATCCCTTTGTTACAAAACAGCGGTGTTAACCCTAACTTCCTTTACAAATTCTCCCTTTACGACGCCTACGACAATGTCTTCCCCATTATCACTGATGTGTAAGAATTCTTTTTAAGAAATCCCTTTATTAACCTTCCCAATAGAACGATCAGCCTCAGCATTGCCAGCTATGAAACCACTGGAAAAACCAATCAAATTGGTATTCTTGGTACTCCTATCTTCACCACACAAGACAGTAAATACTTCTTCCTTTCTTATGAAATTAACCTTTTTCCTTCAAGATTCTATGTATTTGTTCAATTCAATTTCACTGAGAGGTTCCAACGATACTCGCTTCGTCCTTGCTGCTCAAGCTAGCTATTACGATAATTTCACTGCTACAGTTCAATCTTTGCCTGTCCTTGAGTTTGCTGCTGAGTTAACTCCTTGTGCTCAAGGCCAAATCTACAATAACGAGACCTCTATGTAAGATGTCACTTTCAAAAACTCTCTAATTCTCGGCTAGTTGTACACCATGTGGATCCGGAACCTACAGCCTCGGAGACCCAACAAATACTTCTGCATGTGAACAATGCTTAAATCATGCGATTTGTCTTGGTGGCGATATGTTTTATCCTGAGCCTGGCTACTGGAGAATCGATTCTGCTTCCACCAATTTCATTCCTTGTATCCAAACCGACTCCTGCCTGTAAACAAATCATCCACTTTCTTGGTATTTACCCTATAATAGAGGCGGAATCTTGGCTCAAGAAGCTGAAGTTAGCCTTATAGGATTTTGTGCTGAAGGCTATGAAGGTGTCGCTTGCAGTGTTTGTTCATCAGGTTACGCTAAATTCGGAGGTAAATCCCTCTTTATTAACACCCCCTTATCTTAAACAGAGGGTCATAAATGCGAAAACTGTGCGGATGATGAATGGTATTACGTCAGATTTGGGCTTATTCTTTGTGTACAAATGGCTGTTACCGCTATCGCTGTTTGGACTATGATCACAAAGATCTATTCCGATGAGAAAAGACCAATGAATCTCCTCAAATCTTCCATTTTGCTCATCACTATTGACTTCATTCAAGTCCTTAATCTCATCTCAGAATTCAACTTTAAATGGCCTTCTTCAGTAAACAGCAACCTCCCTTTGTCTTTAACGATTAAAGATTCAATCTTTCTGGAGCGTTACAACCAAAATTGTCCCTTCAAATGCCGATGCTTTGTCTATCGATTGCTTCCTGACCCTCAGTAAAATATCTTTCTATTCATTCCCCCCTGACCTCCTCTTCTAGTTAAAGGAAATAGCGACAATTTATTCTTCATCAAAGTGATCATTCTTGTTGTCCAGCCATTCTTTTACATCGGCGTTGGCTGTCTTTTCTGGACTATCCGCTACAAAATGACTCCTATTGCTAACCGAAGCCGCATCGTCCTTAAAGGAAAAATCGCTGTCACAACCATCACAATCGTTTACATCTTAATGCCTGGCATTGTCAAATCTGTCCTTGACCTCTTCAAGTACCAAAGACACCACCTCTTTTCATACTAACCTCCCGATTTATAGGTGCAGGAACTATGGTTCCCTTGAATCCCCACAAAATTACCTTGCAGATGACACGAATGTCGAATGCTGGACCCCTTACCATTGGGCTTGGAGTCTCAGTATCGCCTTCCCCGCTTTATTCTTATGGCTTGCTCTTCCATTAACCATTATGTTTGCTGCTCTTTATAAAAAGCCTTTTTCCTTCCTTACCACCTGGACTTCTGCTTACAAGAATGTCTTTGATCGCTATAAAGAAAAGCTCATCTTCTGGGAACTGTTAGTCTTGACAAGAAAACTACTTATTATTGCTATTGCTTTGATTATCAGCTCCACATATATTCAGGTATTTCCGTCTTTTCTATCCCTTCTCTCTAACATTTCCCATTAGTCTTATGTGGCATTCGTTTGTATCTTCGTCTTACTCCAGCTCCACGACCGATTTGTCCCAGCCCAAGACCCAGATATCAACACCCTTGAAGTCCTCAACCTTTACACCATCGCTTTAATCATCTATTCAGGCCTCTATTTTGTTCAAAGTAACCCTCTCCTTTATGATAATTTCCCCTTAACAACATTCTCTAGGCGTGAACAATACCATTGCAAAAAATATTATTTTAAGCTTAGACTTTGTTTGTGGAGGACTTTTCGTGTTCTATACCCTCAGGTTCCTTTACAGGATCTTCTGGAAGAAAATCAACCCAGCCAAACCCCAAGCCACCACCTCCCCAGTCCGCGTTCTCAAGGTCCCAAAGCCAATTTTCCGCAAACAAAACCATGGAGGATTACCCTTTACACTTGACCACACAACCTCAACAAATCCTATTAGCAGCACTACAAATACAGAAGCTCCTTTAGCGCCAACTACAACCAGAGAAAAGGATGTTTTAACGACGTGGTCAATGAGAACGCCCAGAGCTTATGGAAGAAGTTTTGTTAATTGGAAAAGGTTAAACCCAAGGCCCATTACCCAGCTTGAAGCGTTGAACCTTGAAGCACATTTATCACCAAGATCTCCTAAGTCGATTACGTCGCTATTCCAAAGAAGATTGAGCTTCCAAGAAGGTTCTTTGAGGGATTTGGACAATCTGGATTTTAAAAGAAAATCGGTCGAGAATGAGAATGAGAATGAGAATGAGGCCAATGAAATGAACGAAATGAATGAAATGGATGAAAATAATGAAAACAATGAGAACTACAATGAGAATAATGAGATGGAGACTGAAGAACATAGTGAAAGATTAACAACAACGGGTAATTTAGTGACATCGCCAGCGAATGATGAGGTAGCGGAAGAAGCGATTTTGATGTCATTGGTGACAATAAGAGCACAGAGGACAGTGTTTTTCGAGCAAACGAGAAAATGGAAATAAATTAAAGAGAGAAAAAGAGAAGTGACTTGACGTTTATTATTAAAGAGAAAAAGAGAGTGACAAAAAACCCTTTGATAACTAACTTATAATGATGAATTCAACAAAAACAAAGAAGAAATTATTTAATATTTTATGTTGGATAGATTTTTACAAACGGATTGACAAAGATTTTTCTCACAAAGATTTGCTTTTATCCTCTTGTTTTCTTTTGTTTTTGAAAAGAGGAAAACTGCTCTTTATGTTATATTTTTGTAATTTGTTGCATACATTAATGTACACATGAAGGCGCTTGGAAGGGCGCTTTTGTGTGTATATGAGTTTTTTAATTAATTCCTGCTTTATTTTTATACAGTAGTCATTCACATCTCCATGTTTTGTTTTGAATTCCACACATTCAAATCTTTTTGTCAATTTTTACTTGCTTCTTTATCTTTTGTTTATCTTTGCTCATAAATTACAAAACAAACCCTCCTTTCCTTCTATTTTAAACCTTCTTTGAGTTCAAAAGAGACCAGAAAATATCATTTGCTTTCGGCTTTTTTTGATGTAGAATTTCTTTAAGCTTTGGTGGAATTTTTTCGACATCTGAAAAAGAAGGGGTTTTTTACCAGAGAAAATCTTTTGAATTGAAAAGGATCCGAATTTCTTGTATTTTACTTATCCTAAAAATAGCAAAGAAATACTTTCTCAAAACGCTCTTCACAGATGTTTCAAAGAAAATCAAAGGACTAAATATCTCATACAAAAACTCTAAGTGACACAACCCTTTGAAGTTCTTTCATACATTTCCCTCTTAAATTAATTTTCTTGAATCCAATTCCACTCTATTTCTCCCTTACTTTCAAAACCTCTTTCAAACAAAATTGTTTCGAATTCATCACAAAGTAAAACAAGAAACTTTCTTTTGACTAAAAATACAATCCTTATTCTCTTTCCCCTTCTTACAAAGCAATTTATTGATATTCCTTTCTCTAAATATATCTATTCAACATTACATTCAGCAATCTTCACAATTCTATATCATAATAATATAGCCAAAAATCATCAAATTCCCCTTCCTCTCCTCAGCCTGAACTACTGGTAAACAGCACCGAATCCTCAATGCTCGGAAACTCACTCTTCACTTTCTCCACATACGCCTCCTTAAACTCCTTCGAAACCCCACAGATCCTAAAGTCCGCCTTCAGCTTCTCCAATCTCCTTCCTTCCAATATCCCATCCATCAACATCTTCACACCTTCATCCTTTATCAGTCTATTCACCGAAAATGATAACTTCAGCTCCCTCAACTCACCCATTCCTTGCGTTAAATCAACCAAATTTCTCATTCCTTTATCGCTAAACCCACAGCTATCCCCTGCCAATTCAATCCTCTTTGCTCTTTTATATCCCTTCAGGACCTCCACGATCTTCCCGAGTACATAATCATCCAGCTTATTATTCGATATCTTCAGCGAAAACTCTTCTAATCTCTCAAGGCTTTTCAATGCTCCCATAAATCCCGTCAAAAGTCGGCTTTCCAAATTACTTGACACAAGATTTATCTCAAGGACCCTCACAAAATCCATCTTCCCCAACAGCCTTCCCAAGCTTACCACACTCTCATGCTGAAACTGACACTTTACCAGGCTCAATCTCAGTGCCTTTAGGTTCTTTAAGCTTCTCAAGCCTTCTCCTAAGTCCTCCGTCGATCCTCTTATCAACTCTATACTTGTGAAATTCAAATATAAAGCCTGTAAATTCTTCATATTTTTCACGGCCTCTTTAAAGGAATGAAGGTCCACAGGGATCATTGAAGCTTTCCGGAAAGTAAAATGTAATTCTTGGAGACGAGTTAGCCCTTTTAAACTGAGTAAAAGAGCATTGAGGGTCTTTGAAGAAGCTGTATTGTTGGTAAGGTCGAGCTCGAAATGAGTTAGCCTGTGGAATTTCGGTAGAAACCTTGAAAAGGAACTTGTTTGAAGATTCGTCATCAATGGAAGGCGAAGGACTAAGGAGATCTTTGCAAGGATTTTTGATGAAATTATCGCTTGAGAGATCTTCTGGATGTCAACTCTGCTGACTGACGTAAAGTTCAAGTAAAGTTTCTTTAGAGATTTCAGTCTTCTCATGTCTTTAAAAAGATCTTGTCCTGAGGAATGTTGTAAAGAGGCGGCTCGGAAAGGATTGTGGCGGATTATTGAGGTTAAAAGCGTGAAGGTATCGAGGCAGCCGTTACATGTGAGGCCTTTATCAAGCTTTTGGTCAGGGGCGTGGTCACATATGATAATTTCCAAAGAGTGGATTTTTCGAAGATGGCGAAAAACGTATGGATTTATCAGGAAATGGGAGGTTTCGGATTCCGGGGAGAAGATATAAGATGAGAGGTGGAGCTTGGCGGTTTTTAAAGCGATATTCTTGGACTTTTTTATGGAGAGAGATTGGCAGTCATTGAAATGGAAGTGACGGGTCCGTGGGCTAAAGAGATTTTTGACAAGGGAATATTGAGAAGCTTTTTCAGGAGGGAGCTTTTGGAGGTGAAAAGAGTGGAATTTGGAAGGGATGATGGAGGGTTTGGAAGGAGTATGGGGTTTTGGTTGGGAAGTCATTTTGATAAAATTCTTATTTGGACTGTCATCGAATGAAAAATTAGGCTAGGAGTGAGAGAAAATTGAAGAAAAATTCGTTGAATTTTTTTTATTGGGAGAATTTTATTAAAAATTAGAAGATATGAAAGAGAGAAATCTTTTTGAAAAGGAGATTTTCAGACATTCTAGTTGAATAGAAAATTTTTTTCTCATTTTTTCTTTTTTCTCCAGACAAGTACTCACACAGTAAAATGGACAAAAATTTTTTTGCGAAAAAGTCCATTGAGAAAATACTGCCCCCTTCTTTCTTTTTAGACAGGCGAAATTCAAAACAATAAATTTCAACAAAAAAATTTTCCCAATAAATCGTGAAGAGACTCCATTGTCAAATCGATACTTGCACAGATTTCTTGAAAATAACACTTCATATTATCATGAGAAGTTTAGAAAAAGTGAATTGGGAAATCTAATTTTTTATTCTAAACTTTTCTCTCTTTATCATTATTTGGCAGGTCAGAAGGTATATATCGAGGATATTCGGGTCTATTAAAATTTTTGCCAG
>Ga0182738_1005445_pt1 | contig 13581 bp, 7 predicted proteins | sample eDN5th30CBELigMG_FD_128876 | JGI IMG/M metagenome (GOLD analysis project Ga0182738, IMG submission 128876) | Enriched Miracle-Growth compost microbial communities from Emeryville, California, USA - eDNA 5th pass 30_C BE-Lig MG (version 2)... ...
ATCATAATTGGTAAAAGAGGTTTCCCTCGAAAAAATTTGGGATTTTATTTTATATTCGAGGGAAAAAATCGGATGCTTTGAATCCTTGAATTCGAGGGACCTTTTTTTCGAGGGTAAACGGTACTCAATTTTTCTCTCTCATTTTCGCTGCAATTCCACAGGTCCTGATTTCATTTTGAATTCAAGACTTCCTTTAGTTTGGCTCTGTAAGGTTGCAGTAATTTATTTTATTTCGTGTAATTAATGAGATCTAGACGAGTCAATTTCGTTTTTTTTTCGCATTGCTGAAAATATTACTAATTAACCTTTTCCATTCATAAAAATTTTGTCTTTAGTCAATTTGTTGTAGGCAAAGGTCTAAAGTGATTAAAGTATCCTTTTACACAGACAAAATACAATGTGCCAGACAATTAAAAAAAAATTATTTCTGCTTATCAAGTAATTGCTCTCTGGCTTTGGAGTACTGCTCATATAAATCTCCAGTACCAGACTGGTCTTTAAGTAAATTCATCATTGTCTCTAAAGCCTCTATTTGCATTCGCTTGCTCTCTTCAGAAAAGCTAAACAGAGACTCATTCTTCTCAAAATTTCCCTTCAACATTTTATCAAGCACCTCTTGGTTGATTTCATTTCTCCATGCACTCGCTTTCATTTTGCGCTCTGGAATTTCAGCATTGTATTTCCAGGTAAAATCATTTTTAAGGTCAAAGCCTATCAAGGTCAAGAGTATCCTCGCTAAAATCTTTAATTCTTTTGAGTCAATTTTTTTGAGATCATCCAGGATCACAAATTCATAAGACATTTGAGTTGGATTGTTCGATGACATATTGAGACCATAAACTGTCCAAACCTTCAAATTTGAAGCCAAGGCAAACTTCCACCCTCTCGTTTTAGAGTTTTTCACATGCTTATCCCAATGAATATGAAAATGTTTCAGACCTTTTCCGAGATTATCTTCAGTCACATAGACTGGAATTATTTCTTCATTAGGCTTGTGCAGAATAATTTGATAGTTTGGATCATTATCATTCTCAGGGTTCTCTTCAATTGTGACTCGAAATCCGACTGAAATCACTTGAAGGATGTTGGAGATTGCGTTTTGGAGTGAACCTCCTTGATTAAAGCTTAGAATAAGAGTATGGATCGTCTCCTCATATTCTTTAAGACTGTCTTTGTCATACTCCCTGACTATCGCTGGCCAGGAATTTTGGAAAAAGGCTTTTAATTCGTTTTTTGGTTCCATTTTTTTAAAATACAGAACAGAATGAATTGCTTTTGCTAAATGTTGCCCAATTGTTTAAATATTTCATTTATGAGAGATGGTTCGAAATATTGGACTTTAATTTTCTCCAAAGTGAAAACAAAGATTCTGGAACTGTATGAAATTTTTATCAAATATATTCTCATGGCCCCTTCGAATAATTTAATGATGGAAAGATTATGACAATTTGTAAATGATTCTTGATTTTTTTTCTTCTTTTCCCAAAGCATCCTTCGAGATATTGTCACATCTATTGGTGTAAACTATTTTTGGAATCCTCCTTCCAATACCCAAGAAAAAAAAAATGTTGACTTCTTGTCAAGAAACTAATCTCTTGAGAGTTCCAGTCAGGTTTTCCAGTGCTTGATAATCAATTTGTGGACAACTTTGAAATAGATTAGATTTCAAGGAGATAAATTCACGTACGATTCGAAGAATGAAATCAGATTTTCTAATGAGGAATATCTTTGCAAATATTCCCAGACACTCTGGAAACTTTTATTTGTCACTTGTGGACTAGACATGTTTCCATTATTTTAAAGAAGCCTTACAATCGAAAATCAAGGTATAATTTTTTAATTCCATCAAGATTCTAATCAAAGCCTGAATCCCATTATCAGTAACTTGCTTGCAACTAATTGAAGTTAACAGGGCTTCTTCAAGAAATAAATTATTCTTGAAAAATTATTGTAATGTATTGCAACAAAACAAGATTCTGAATGCATTCTCCCAGCCAAATTAATCCCTCGTCTGTGACTCCCTCGCATCTAAGCATTTTAGTTCAAATCTCATCGTCCAATCTCTACGAGGAGAAGCCAATGCTCATGGTTCGTAGATTTACAAACATCCTCAAGGATTGCCTCGATTGATTCAAGTCCAAATTTGTTAACTTGTGACATCTAATCAGAAAATTAAAACCGCATCTATTGCGAATATTTTGACCCTTTAAAATGCAACGCATAGTTGCCTAAAGATGTTAGTTTCTCTAAAGACTCACTCCGACTTCCAAGCCTTTCATCAGTGATCAAAGGACACTTGCAAAAATTCAGATGCTTATGAGAAACAGTTGGTTGGTTGGTACCCGGAGAAGTATAACTCGACACTTTGGAGCTCGAGGAGATTCTCTAGAGCCTTATTGACTTGATCTAGCGCTTCATTTCCAATTTCGTCGCACCTTGCAAGAAATAAAAAGCTACAATGAAAAATTCATGCTCAAACTTTCGAGGAAAGCCATTTTCCAAAGCCTCTGACTTTAAAATTTTAAAGCTACCCAAGCCTTTTTTTTGAAAGCTATTTTGGGGGACCTTAATTCCCATCACTGCGACCACTGACTTTTCAAAATCTTCCAAAAAAAATAGAAATCAGTCAAAAAAATAACCTCAATAAAAATATCATGGATTATTTGAATTTTCTCTGCCAATTTTTGAAGATCTTGATGATTGATCATAAAATTTCTTTGCAGGAAAAAATTCAATAAAATTTTTCTCTGAGTCAAAAGAAATCTAATTTTCTTCTGAGTGACTTTTTCACTTGAATGATATCCATCTGAAGAAAAATTCTAGTTGGTTCCAATTTTTGGGAAAATAATTCATTCTTCACTGTCAGTGTTGTTAGTGTTGTTGATTGCGCAAAAAACACTCTGACTTGACCGAATCTTAGAGTGGTCGGAAATCCAGGAAATACTGTCCGCTGTTTCGAAAAGAAGAATGGGATTTTTCATCATATTCAATTCTCAAAAAAAGGAAAAGAACTTTCTCAATGAGAAGTTAGAAAGCCTAAAGATTTTTCACCAGAGTACTAAAAATAAAATTTCTCTCGGTCACACTGATAACAGTCATTCTGTCATTCATTTAAAAATAATCCGAATCTCTCCAATCCAATCCAAAACATTTTCTAGTGGCCTATCAGGTTGTTTGATTCCTTGAGAAATTTTTATTCAGACAAAATTCAAATTCAAAATCCAAAAAAGCTACTTTATTAATTTCCTTCGAGTACTTCTCAAAGAGATAACTCAACATCTTTCAAACATCACATCGAGCAGCTTCAGAGGAGCCATAAATACGGTAAATAAGATTTGACCGTTTAACGGAACATTTTGATTTTATTAACTGACAAATTTTTTACTGTATTTTAAATCTACAAAGTATATTTATACAATTCAACTATTATTTTGTCAAATAATTACTTCCAAAATTAGTAAAATAAAACAGCCTTATGATATCCAACTTGTTAAGCGTGGAAATAGGTCATTTTGTGCTCGCTGAGATCGCCTCATTCCATTATCTTATCTATGCGAATATGAACTACATTTTTTTTTTCACTTTAGTCTCCTCACCTTAAATCATTTTTATCGCAAAAGTGACTGTTAAAAATATCTAAAAAAAAATAATCGTTAAAATGAGAGCCCAAACAATGAATATCCTTTAAATATTTTATTGGTGGTAAACATTTAAGCCCTCGCCTCGCTCTCAAAAGACAACAATTCGTTCTAGAATAATATAGTTGGCTTCCCCAAGGTTTTTCTGATCACTTCAACTTCTCCGCCAAAGACTAATTTCAATCAAAATGAGGTTGAACTCTTTCTGTAAGAAAATAAGAGCTCCTCAAGATATCAAAGCATTAGTTCTCTAGACTAAGGTGATTCCTCAATAGTGTTTCAAAATACAAAATAAATGCTCTCCAATCACCATAACATCTTTAAATCTAGATTTGGCTGTTAATTTTTGAGTGTATAAAAACAACGCTTAAATCAACTACTATTTGTGCCTGATCAAATTTCTCCTTCTAAATCCCGACCGCTTTTTTAATTTTATAGTTTAATCCTTTCTCTCTTTTTACAGTCTCATCATCTACTACAGCTCAGCTCTTACTAATTTATAAAATTACTTTTCATTCTCATGATCATAACAAATACATCCAGAACATCATTCATGAACACTCTCCATAATTACCACCCCACCTCCGAGGTGATCCATCACCCAGTATTGGGAGCATTCTCAGTCATTCAAAATCCTCAAGGCCAAAAATTACTCAGGAAGCACCTCCCAACTCTCAACCTTGACGTCGCAGAGTACGATAGATACTTAACCATTGAATATCCAAGAATTCTTGAATTCAAAGCAATTATGCCTAATACAACTTCTGGATATTCAATATATTCAGAGTATTTTAACGGAACTCTGAGAGAAGAAATTGAACAAAGATTTTTAAACAAGACACCCTACACTGAACTTGAAATCCTGTCAATTTTGCAAAATATTAGCTCTTCTCTCTCTTTCCTTCAATCCATCAAAATCTATCATGGAGGAATCAAAAGCTCAAGCGTTGTCAATTGCAACGGGGATTACAAAGTCCTCAACCCTGCTCTCTTTAAAGCAAGTACTCAGGAACATACAAAATTTAAGCCTAACCTCCCAAATTCAAAAACTCGAATCATCACACCAGAAATTAGGAATGCTTTTTACAGAGAAGCCATCGACTCAGTCCATGAAAATTACAAAGACGACGTCTATGGACTCGGGCTCATCGCTTTAGACCTGATGACTCTTCAAGTTGATCCCTCAATCCCAATTGAAAAAAGATTAGAAAGATCGAGCTTTTCTTATTCAAGCACCCTTGTTAAATTCGTAAAGAAAATGTTGGAGAATGTCCTCACATTGAGATTGGACCCTGTTGCATGCAACTCTTACATCGAACAAATTCATTTACAACACGGATTGGTCTCATTCAAACGCTTTAGTAGACTTGATAAAAGTTACATCCCATCTCATCATTCTGAAAGAAGTTTACCTCCAGTGAAAACTCAACATGTGCAAGAGATGAGGGGAAATAGAGAAAGGATAACTGAATCAGTGACACCAACATATCGAACTAAACCAAAAGTCTCTTCAGTTACCATCGATTTGAGTCCAATCCAACCTCCTTCTCAAACCACTCCCAACCAAGAGACCGTTCGTATCCACAATTTGAAAGACGAAAGCATCAATACTTCTTCCACTTCTTTGAGACAGTCTGAGCCATTTATGAGAATAAGAGAAACTATTGTTTACAAGAAGATCGAGGAAAGACCTCTTGACGACTTTAGCTCCATGGGAAAATCTAGTATCTCCACTGAAATGACCTACACTCAAAGAAACTCCAAAATGGAAAGCTTTATTGGAAGCAACTGGAGTTTGTTCGAAACTCCAAGAGTCTCAGTTGCTCTTAGAAATCCAAGCTTGCAAAACAAATCTGGAATTGTCGACAAGTCTCCTTTGTTTGAAAGTAAGTGGACCTCACAAAATAAAATTGATACCCAACAACAACAACGCTCAGAGACCTTCACCAAACCAAGCTCTGAGGCTGATAAAGAAAACAATAATACAAGTAATCTCCAAACGGTCCCTCTCCCTCCTTTTGATTACCAATCTCCTCTTACAATCAAAGTGACATCTCAACGTCCTCTGGATGCAGACATGAAAAAACTTGGCTCTCACAGAGTCCAAATATCAACTAGAATTTGTGTTGACAAAGAAGCTGAAACAACGCCGAAAAGTACTCATGTCATTGTAAGTTTTTCCCATTTGATTGAAAGTTAACTCCACCTGTAGCAAGAGGTATCATCAGACTTGGCCAGTGTTGGACTGAAGGAAGCAGTCTCATTTTATGTTGATGAATCAACAACACCAATCAAAGACAAGTCTCCCACTTCAAATCTTTTAAATAAAGTAACCTCTCTTCTCATCTTCTCATCATAATATTTTTCAGAATTACCTTGATGTCCAAGAAACCGTTAATCATTCTTTCATACCTTTCACCGTCACATTCAAGTCTAATGCTCCTTTAATACAGCAACCAGTTGAAACTGTGACAGTCAAAACTTTCTATGCTACGCCTCAAGATTCTGCTGTTCTGGCTCTCCGTAATTCTTCTTCTTCTCAAATAAGCCTCAGAGCCTCTTCTATCTCTGACATAAGATCTCAATCAAACATGGTTAAAAGGGTCACCGAAACTATGAGTGATGGGTCAATCTATGAAGGGGACATGTTTGGATACATGAAACAAGGCAGAGGAAAATTGACATATCCCGATGGAAAATACTATGAAGGAGAGTGGAAAATTGGAAGAATTAATGGACAAGGAACACTCTATAATAGAGATGGGTCCATCATCTATGATGGACAGTGGAAGAACGAAAAGTATCATGGAAAAGGTGTTCTTTACAATCCTCAGAAAAAGACTTGCCTTGATGAGGTTGGTTCTGAGGTTTTAAAATTGAAGAAAAAGAGCGACCAAACGTGGATTAAATATGAAGGCAACTTCCAAGATGGAATGTGGGAGGGAACTGGAGATTTGTCCTTCACAAATGGAGACAGATATATCGGAGATTTCAAAAAGGACAAAGTTGAAGGAAGAGGTGTTTTTGTTGGAATCAATGGTAAAATTGTCGAAGGAGCTTGGAAAGATCATTGCTTTGTCGAGTCCTTCTATTAGATAAATTTTTTCGTATTGTCTATCACATAGTGTTTATATTTCGTGTTTCAGAGTTTTATATCACCTTTTTCAAGTGTTGAAATTTTGTATTCCTTCGGAAGTATATTTTACTAATTTCAAATCAAGAAAATTAAATTTAGTTCCAAACACTATTTGAAAATTAGTTTTGCACCTTTTTAAACTGTGCATTTCTGATTAATCTGAAAATTTTAAAATCAAAGCGCAATTATTTTTTGCCCCAGCTGGGGAAACATATTGTCTTCTGTGTTTTACAAAAAATTTTTCAACATTCAATGACAACTCCATGGGATTTTCCAAATCTTATTTTCCCTTCTTCTTCTTCTTCTTCCAAAAAATAGTGCTTAAAAATTCATCAATAGAATCATCCTCACAAAAGAGACACGTTCTCTCCGGAGAAAATGAATGCTCAATGCTCTCTTTACAACGTTAAAACAAGCAAGTACCTTTATTTTAAATTTCGTATAAAGCGCTCAAATAACAAATACTTTTTTGCACCATTATATTTAAAAATTGGTTCACATTTATGGTTCGGTATATCTCTCCTAAAATCCACTTAAATTCAGTTTCGAAATTCTCGACATTCCAAATGACATGAAAATCTGGAACTCCACGACAACTGTTCATTTTTATTCAGAACACTCAAAGGAAAATATCCTTTCTTCAGATCTCAAAGTGAAATTTCAATTTTTGCGTCTCAATAAGATACGCACCTTTATTCGAATTTAATTTTGGGCGAACTTACTCATTTAAAAGCTTTCGCGTAAAAATATCAAGATATAAACATTTCATAAATTCTCCATCTCAGCTCAACACAAAAACAATGAGACTTCTTACACACTCTGAAAAGATGACCTTAAGATCAAGTAGTCAAGCTGGTAATTTACTTACCAGAGGCTTTCTTGCTTCAAGCCTCAAAAGAGGTGCCCATACCTCCAAAGCTGAAGATAAAACGTCTCACAAGGTAATACTCCCTTCTCCCTTTCCCACTTTGCATTCTTGTGATATTCAAATCGATCTCCTGGACGGTTTTTCTATCAAGTCACTCTTTTCTATCCAAGACTTCTCTCGGAGGATCTCATTCAAGAGGTCCTTTCCCGAGAAATCTCCTCTCAGATAAGAAAGGAAAACAGAGAGCATCCATAAACTCCCACTACTATAATCTTTTTCGAGGAGAAATTCATGGTTTATTTTGAAATAAAAACCGGATTAATTTTTTTAAAATCGGCGCCTGAAAATTTTCGCAATATAACAGCTTTTCTCTTTTTTCACTTCACTGAAACTAATATTTTCTAAAGGAAGTTATCAGAGACTTGTATGATGAAAATCAAGGAAAGGAGACCAAAATTTTACAAACTTCCAAGAAAATCCAAAAAGTCAGTAGTTCAACCAGATCCACTCAATCTCAATCAACATCTGATATCGTCAATAAATACGCTGCTTACAAAAGACAAACCATAGTTCCCAATAAAATCTTTATTGAAGATGGAATCAAAAAGACCAATAATTATGTAACCATCATCCCGTGAAAATTCATATTCTAAAGATTAAATAGGCTACATTGAGATTCAAGGAAGCCCATAGTCAAAGAATTAGAACTTTCCAATGCTTCCACGAAAAAGATCTTGGAGTGCCTTCTTCGTATTCTGATAAATTTGTTGCACAAGTAATTATTTTAAAAAACAAATTCTCACATTTTAAAGAGTTGTGATAATGATATTGATACTGATGAAGATCAAGTTGAAGGGGCCATCACAAATTTATTCAAATCTTTACAACTCCACCTTAAAGAAGAAAATGCCAAGGATACTGATTATGATAATGGATCAGAAGAAGAAGTGTAGTTTTATTTGTTTTGCTGAGATTTTTAATAATCAAAACAAAAGTATTTTGTAACAATAGTTATCGAGTTTTTACTCAATTGTACTTTTACTCATAGTATATTTTTATACGTTCTTTTAATATTTTATCAGTCTTGCCTTGGCAGATCTTACTTAAAAAAAAATTTTCCTTGAATCAGTGTCATTCCTAGACTTGTTTTCAATTGCCTCATTTTTCCCAATTTCATTTCAAAAATTCATTTTCCGGGAGAACTCCTTTTTTGAAGATACTGGTGAAGATATGAACTTTCCTTCTTTAATATTCTCTGAAATTCTAAACCTTAACCCCTTATTCTCTATTTTACCTTTCAATCCAACAAAGAACCATTTAAGAATCGGAAATTAAAATTTTTTCCTTTTCTCAAAAAAAAACATTTTGAAAAAAATCTTTTTATCATTATTCTCATTCTCACAGAATAATAATGTTCTCAGAATGGTGTTGAATTTTTTGGCAAAACTTTTTTTGAATTCCCTAAAATTTCAAAAGCAGAATTTGTTAGAGTTTTGCCCCTAGGAAAAACACTGCCTTAAATCCATTCTCAAAGAAAACACTGAGAATTAAGCATTTCCCTTATGTGAAAGTTGATTACAATAAAATTAAAGTTGAAATCCAACAAAATATTAATTATTATATTAAACAGAGTTAGCCCTCTCTCTGTATTCAACTCAGATGACAGAAAATGTCCATCAACCTTTCATCTCATATCCAGAACATCGGGTTGGGAGACTAAGCCAAAGTATAAACCCAAAAACTATACCAGAATTTCTCAATGTAACTACCGACAATGATTTTACAATCATTACAGAAGAAGTCTCAATAGTAAATCGGCAGCTTACGAGCTGGAGATATTGCTTTTATAGAGTCTGGTTAATATTCTTCGTGCTGTGGACACTAGCGATAGCAGCTTCCAATTTACAGGGTCGATTGAGTAATTTGATGGAAACCACAAACATTTTGGAGGTTGCTTCAAGAATTTTTGTGACTTTGACTGCTATGGGAGCACTTTATGGTGTTTGGCAAACAATACAAGCAATGAATCAGAAAGAAATCTTGAAAATAGAAAATGCAATCTTCTTATTCAAACTCGAGCTCGCTTCAATCCCGTTCATTTTTATCAACAAAATGTATTTCGAGGACCCTCTCAACGTCTCAACTCATCAAGCAATCGTCAGCTTATTGGCAATGACGGGTATTGCAGGAATGAATCTCGTTGGAGCTTACTTTATCAGAAACATCTTGAAGCAAAGAGAAAGATTTTCAATCTATTCAAGTGATCCCCTTGAATAACTTCATTCCCTTATTTTCTTCAATTTTGCTAAACTTCTCTTGCTTTTTATAAACGAGATTATTTACATAATTTTTTGATTTTATATTCTTAATATCTAGTGTCGACAATTTATTTAATTCTATTTTAACCAAAAATTGTTTCTTGAAAACAAATCCAATGGAATTTTCGTAAATCTCTATATAACTTGTATATAATTTTAATAATTTATCGAATGATTTCAATTTCTTTTTCATAGTTTTCGCTTGAAACCGAGATAAGCAAAGATAGGAGGGTGAGTCGAAGCCCCCTCATATGGTTCAACCTTTTCATAGACACATTCATGGAGACTTACCTCCCACTGAGATTTATTTGTATTCAGCACACACATAAAATCAATTGGATCCCTTTTTGGCTCATCAGGAAGCGTTATTTTCAAGTCTTGAACTTTCAAATTTTGAATGTCCATATTAAAATCTCCAGTAATAAAAAAGGGACTTTGATATCTTGTTTCCTGCAAATTTCTGATTCTTTCAAAAAGCTTTCGTCTAAAATCTTCTTTCTTGTGATTCCCAACTTTGTGGGGACCATGATAAGAAACACCATAAAATTCAAGTTCTCCGTGATTTTCAGCCTTATAAGTAAACTTACCGATGCATACCCGATTATTCCACGCAAACTCAAATGTGTCTTTATTGGTCTCGGGTGTTTCAGCATGAGAAATTTTTTCGCATTTCAGCATAGATGAATTAAAGTAAAAACCACTCTCATCAAAAGTGTGGATCACACTAAATTCGTATGGTTTTCCCGACTTGACTTCTTTCCCATAAATCTGATCATGCAGATTTTTTGTCCAAAGAAGCTCTTGCATAGAAAAGATGTCCACGCTGTCATCCTCTACAAGAATTTTCAACGCATTTTTAGTTTTCTCAGATCCTCCCAAGCCTGCCTTGCTTGATTCATGCTTGTAGTTCCATGAAATTAAACCTAAAATCGCATCGAGACCTTTTGAACCACAAACCTCAGTTTTTGGTTTGTGTCTTCCAGCCAAAAGATGTTGAGTCTTCTCGCCAATCGAACCATGTTTTGTTTCTCCAAGGCTTAGTTTTGCAATCTCTTGTTCTAAACTCTCCATCTCTTTCAAAGTATTTCAAATTAGATTATAATTTCTCTGCAAGTGTGAAGCTAATAAATGTCTTCAGACATCAGTCATAAAATCAAAGTTTCCAATAATCATTCTTCAGGATGAAATTCTTCCTAATGTCTAAAAAAGGAATTTATTCTACAAAATCTCTTGAGACGACCAAGATTTCTTTTTTTGAACTGAAGGAGATTTTTCCAGAGCGATTCAAGCTCAGAATGAACAAACAATCACTCTGTGCCTCAATTTCTTGCTTCTAAATTTTTGTGAATATTGGTTAGACTCAAAAATTTCTTCTATAACGGGATTCTTCTCTCAATTTTAAATCGTTAATTTGAAAAGAGTGAAAATAATGATTTAAACTAAAGAAAAACTTTTTTTTTAGCTTATTTCTCTGATACAACAGATTTCGAAAGGCTTCAGGATCCCTATACTTTCCAGAGATTTTACGAAATACATGCAGAAGAGTAATTTTTCAGATCTGCTATTTTTAAAAACGAAACTTCTCCTGCAATTAATAAAAAAGTTTTCCAAATCTGATTTCAATTATTTTTTCTCTTTTAAAACTTGAAATTTGCTTCCTTCAAGTTTTTGAAGGCCTGCAATGCACACCTTCTCAAATTCTCTCCAGAAAGAACATTAAACGATCCAAGAGAGTAGATTTGAATGAAATGAAAAAGGAGAGACTTCTTGATTTCTGAAACAATCAGAAAAACAAAAATTCAAGCATTTGATCTATTCTGGGGCTCAGATCTAATGAGGCAAGATCAAATCGTAAAAAATTACTAAAAGATGAAAAATTTTTTCATTGAATTTTTTGTCAAGACTTCTAGATTTTAATTTTTCAATTAAAAAAATTTTGCATCGATTTCAAGAGCAATGAAAAATATTTCCAGAATTTCAAAAAACTACTTGACAAAAATAATTTAATGCGCATCAGCAAACCATATCATATGATTGAGTATGAAATTTGTTTACAAATAAACATACGAAATTGGCTTGTTTTCTGAGAGATGAAAAAAAAAAATCTCTTGGAGCTCTCTTAGCGATCAAGGAATGAATCGAGAACGAAGATGAGCTTTATCAACCATACTCATGGCGTCTCATATCCCCCTAAAAATTAAAATGAAGCATATCTCATTGTGAAATCTCGAGCAGTTTTATTAAATTTCTCTCGATCTCTTTTGTAAAGGTCATAACTCTGATCATCAACAATATAGGATTCATCTAAACTCTCCAGTTTTAAGAATTCCAAAATATCGTTCAACACTGCAAGAAATATTCAGAAAAATAGATATAACCTTACCATTTGCAAGAATTAATACAGGTGACCATAAGTATTTATCAAGAATTCTCCGACAGATTCTTCCATCTTCACTTACACATGGATGATACACTTTGGTCAAGAATTTCACGACTGGAGGCTTGAAGGGATAGTCTTCAGGAAATATGATATCTAATTGAAACAATCCATCTTTATATGGAGATTCTTCCTTTAACAGGGATGAGATTCTAAAATAAGAAGAATAAATAACTGGCCCAAGCATGAGTGCTTCCCAATGATAAAGGTCAGAACCATCTTTCAGTCCGATTGAATAACCTTCTGGTAAATTCTGTGAAAGTCTCAAAAATTCCTTGAATATCATTAGTTTCAAAAGAGTCAAAAACCTTCGCCAACCAGCCTGACACGCTTAGGATGCATACGATATTTTTCTTTTCTTTCTGCTTCTTACTCAATTCTTTTTATTATTATCAATTTTATCTCAGAATTCTTCATAGATTAAAAATAAATTTATCTGCAGGTATTTTCACATCCTGGTCAAATAATTCCATGAGAATTTGATTTCCTTTTTTCATTTGTTTAAATATGTATCCAATATAATTCTTTATAAAAAAATTGTCAACTCCAATTTATTCATAATCGATGGAAAACTCGGAAGGTCTCTCCATCGAGTTTTCTTTCTTCAAGGATAATTTAATCTGAACAGCTCTAATCATGCAAAAAATTGGAATTGTATATTGAAATACTGTCAAAAGACCTTGAACCAACGAAGCGTGATTGCTGAAATATACGCCATATAGAGATCCCAAATTAAACACATTCTCATCGGCAGAGATAATTTGATAAAAATAATGCACGACCGAGCCAACAAGGACCAGAATTAATTCAAATATAGCTCTTTCTAACCTTTTGAAGCGCTTTTCATGAAAGAATACCAAAAGGTCGACACAACCAGCCATCAAAGCGATCAGAATAGAAAGAAACGCAAAAGTGTTTATTTCATAATTCTTGGAATACAGCATTCCAATTAAGTTTAAAAATCCGAGCTGGACACCTAAAACAATGGCAAAGCGCAACCACCACTTATAAAAAATATCATGTCGCATTTGAAGATCTTTTTCCAATTTTGTGTCTGTCGGTCGGATTTGCCTCACTAATTCATCATTTTCTTCAATTTGTTGATATTCAGCTTTTGTGGGATCTAAAGTAAGAACTCCACTATCTCTACCGAGAAAGAGAGTTTCTTTAGCATTCTCAAGAAT
>Ga0182738_1005447_pt1 | contig 13580 bp, 12 predicted proteins | sample eDN5th30CBELigMG_FD_128876 | JGI IMG/M metagenome (GOLD analysis project Ga0182738, IMG submission 128876) | Enriched Miracle-Growth compost microbial communities from Emeryville, California, USA - eDNA 5th pass 30_C BE-Lig MG (version 2)... ...
CGGTCGAGGGAAAGCCATCCGCGCGACGCCGGGGCCACGGGACGCCTATGCGAGCGGCGGGTTCCCGAGCGCCTCGGCGATGCGGAGGCCCTCGTTCCACTTCGCCATCCGCTCCGAGCGCGTGAACGAGCCGACCTTCAGCATGTCCGCGCCCCAGCCGACGGCGAGGTGCGTCACCGAGACGTCCTCGCTCTCGCCCGAGCGGGCCGAGACGATGGTCTGCCAGCGCGCGCCGCGCGCCGCGTCGAACGCCGCCCGCGTCTCGGTCAGGGTTCCCGCCTGGTTCGGCTTGATCAGGGCGGTGTTGCACGCCCCGGCCGCGGCCGCATGGCGGACCCGCCCCGCATTCGTCACCAGGTAGTCGTCGCCGACGACGCGGACGCCCGGCGCCGCCCGGGTGAAGGCGATCAGTCCCGCCTCGTCGTCCTCGGCCAGCGGGTCCTCGATCCAGCGGATCGGATAGCGCTCGAGCCAGCCGAGCAGCATGGCGATCATGCCCTCGGTGTCGAGCACGCGGCCCTCGCGGGCGAGCGTATACCGCCCGTCCCTGCCGAAGTCGGACGCCGCGATGTCGAGCGAGATCGCGACCTCGTCGCCCGGCCGGAAGCCGGCCGCCTCGATCGCCGCCACCGCGAGGCCGAGCGCCTCCTCGTTGGTGTCGAAAGCGGGCCAGTAGCCGCCCTCGTCGGCGACGCCGGCGAGCTTGCCCTGCTGCGCCAGCAGCTTGCCCGCCGCCCGGTAGACCTCGGCCGTCATGTCGAGCGCGGCGTCGAAGGTCGCCGCCCCGGTCGCGACGATCATGAAGTCCTGGACGTCGACCCGCCGCCCGGCATGGGCGCCGCCGCCGAAAAGCTGGATCTCCGGCCGCGGCATGCTCGCCGGCCGCTCGGTGCCCGCGAGGTACTGCCACAGCGGCACCCGCTCCCCGGCCGCCGCGGCATGGGCCACCGCAAGCGAGGTCGCGATCATCGCGTTGCCGCCGAGGCGGGACTTGTTGCCGGTGCCGTCGAGCGCGACCAGCGCCTCGTCGGCGGTTTCCTGGTCCGTCGCGTCGAGCCCGGCGAGCGCCGCCGCGATCTCGCCGTTCACCGCCGCCACCGCCCCGCGCACGTCGTAGCCGCCGAACGCCGGCCCGCCGTCGCGCCGGTCCACCGCCTCGCCCGATCCGGTCGAGGCGCCCGCCGGGGCGATGGCGCGGCCCACCGCACCGCCGGCCAGCGTCACTTCCGCCTCGACGGTCGGCCGGCCGCGGGAATCCCACACCCGTCGCCCGACGACTCTCGCGATGTCCGTCCTACCCACGGCCGATCTCCCTCCTCCACGCGTCCCGTATCGCGGCAAGCGTCTCCGGCGGCGCGGCGACCAGCGGCGCCGCGACGCGCCGGACCCGCGCGCGCTCGCGCTCCGCCGTCACGTATTCCACCGGCGATTTGCCATCGACCCGCGCCAGGAACAACCCCGGCAGCAGCGCCGCCGCCCGCCGTTCCAGCACCTCGCCGGGCTCCCACCCGACGCCGTCGAGATAGGCGTCGCGGAGCGCGTCGAACGCGGCGAGATATCCCGCCGCCTCGGCCGGCACCGCCAGGCACTTGAGGAGCAGGTGATTGAGGCAGAACGCGAGGTCGAAGGCGGGGTCTCCGTACCAGGCGCACTCGGCGTCGAGCAGCACCGGACCGGCGGGACCGTCCATGATGTTCTTGGGGCTCGCGTCGCCATGGACCAGCGCCACCTGCGTCGCCGCCGTGCGGTCGGCCAGCGCCTCGAGCGCGCCGGCGAGCTCGGGGTGGCGGCGGCCCGTCGCCCGGAGATAGGGATCGAGCCGCAGCGCCTCGAACAGCGGCCCGGTCGGGAACATCGCCGCCACCGCGGCGTCGCCGGCGGTCGCGCCGTGGATCGCCGCGAGCCGCGTCCCGACCGCCGCGGCGAAGCCGGCGTCCGCGCGGCCCGCCATCAGGTCGGCCTTCCACAGGCGATGGTCGGCCGGATCGAGCCACTCCATCACGAAGAACATCGCCTCGTCGTCATGGGCGATGACCCGCGGCGCCGACCCCGGCACCCGCGCCGAGGCGATTTCGTACCATTGCCGCTCGAACCGGTTGCGCTCCACCGGGGCGAACCAGTCGTCCTTCACCGCGAGCTTGGCCATGGCGCGTTTGACGCAGAACACCCGTCCCCCGGCGCCAACGCGCCAGATGTCCGAGGAGACGCCGCCGGTCAGCCGCTCCGCGTCGACCGCGGCTCCGGGCGGCACCAGGCCGAGGCGCGTCAGGCGTTCGAGGATGTCTTCGGGCAGCACGGCTATGCGCACGCCTCCGGCAATCCCGCGTCGGCGACGCTGACGAACCACGACATCGATGCCCTCCCCGCGCGGCGCTCTCCGGCCCGGAGGGTCGCAACTCGTCCGGTGCCGGTCAATCCGCGCACCTCACCGGTTCCGCCTCATGAGGTGGCGCTCCCAGGCGAGCGAATGACGCACGATCTCCTCGAGGTCGTCGTGTCTCGGTACCCAGCCGAGCACCGAGCGGAGCCGCTCGCCGGTCGCGGTCACGAAGGCGGGATCGCCCGGGCGGCGCGGCGCCTCCACCGCCTCGAAGTCGACGCCCGAGACCCGGCGGACGGTCTCCACCACCTCGCGTACCGAGTAGCCCCGGCCGTAGGCGCAGTTGAGCGTCGTGCTCTCCCCGCCGGCCCTGAGGCGGGCGAGGAGGAGCGCGTGGGCGGCGACGAGGTCGGTCACGTGGATGTAGTCGCGCACGCACGTCCCGTCCGGCGTGTCGTAGTCGGTCCCGTAGATCTGCATCCGCGGCCGCAGCCCGAGGGCCGTCTGGCAGGCGATCTTGATGAGATGGGTGGCGAAGGCGGGGGACTCCCCGCCCCGTCCCCCCGGATCGGCGCCCGCGACGCAGAAGTACCGGAGTATCCCGTAGGTGAAGGGATGGACCTTCGCCGCGTCCGCGAGCATCCACTCGGTCATCAGCTTCGAGCGGCCGTAGGGCGAGATGGGAAGGAGCGGCGTCTCCTCGACTGCCGGCGCGAGCCCGGGCACGCCATAGACGGCGGCGGTCGAGGAGAAGATGAAGTGCTTCACCCCGCCGGCGACCGCCGCCTCGATGAGGTTACGGGAGGCCGACGCATTGTTGGCGTAGTAGCGGAGCGGCTCGGCCACCGACTCGGAGACGATGATCGATCCGGCGAAGTGGATCACCTCGCGCACGTCGTGCGCCGCGATCAGGTCACGGACGAGCGCCATGTCGCCGACGCCGCCCTCGACCAGGGACGCGCGGCCGTCGACCGCCCAGTCGAACCCGGTCGAGAGGTCGTCGAGGACGACGACCTCCTCCCCCGCATCGAGGAGGTTCATCACCATGTGGCTGCCGATGAACCCGGCCCCGCCGGTGACCAGGACTGCCATTCTGCCGTGCTCCCTCGCGCTCCCCCCGCGCCGGGGGTCGTGCCGCGGCGCCTGCCGTGGCGGCCGCCGGCGGTCGATCTACGCGACCTGAGGCGATGCCGCTAGCCCCCGGGGACGCGCCGGCTCCGCCTGGCGGGCGTTTTCTGATGCCCCTTGCATCGCCCGGGGCGAGTGTTTATCGCCAAGCCGCGCGGGTCGGACCCGCTCGATCGGGAGGAAGGCCTGGCTCGTGGAGACCGCCTGGCGTGACGTTGTCGACGGATTCTCCTGCCGGGACTACTGGGGGACGATGGCCTGGAACGACATCCGGGCCCGGTACCGCCGATCCAAGATCGGCCAGTTCTGGATCACGCTCAGCGTCGGCCTGTTCGTCCTCGGCATCGGGGTGGTCTATGCCGGCATCTTCGGACAGTCGATCTCCGAATACATGCCGCGGCTGACCGTCTCCTACGTCACCTGGGTGTTCATGTCGTCGGTGCTGGTGGGAGGATGCGGCACCTTCATCTCCGCGTCGTCGACCATGCAGCAGCGGCTGTTCCCGATCAGCGTCCATGCCTACCGCCTGGTGAGCCGGGAATTGATGATCCTCGCCCACAATTCGATCGTGGTGGCGGTGGTCTGGGTCGTCTTCGGCGTCGGCGTCACGCCCGCCGCGCTCCTCGTGATCCCGGCCATCGCGATCAACGCCTATGTCGCCTTCTGGATCGCCGTCACGCTCGGCATCGCCAGCGTCCGCTATCGCGACATCCCGCCCATCGTCCAGTCCCTCGTCACCATCCTCTTCTTCATCACGCCGGTGATGTGGGCCTCGGACCGGCTCGGTGGCCATGCCGACATCATCGTCATGCTCAATCCGCTGGCCTATCTCCTCGCCATCGTCCGCGATCCCGTGCTCGGCACCGTCCCGCCGCTCGCGACCTGGGCGATCAGCCTCGGGATCGCCGCCGCCGCGACCCTCGTCGCGCTCTACGCGATGTCGCTGACCCGGCATCGCCTGGCCTACTGGCTCTGAGGCGCGTCGTGGCACGGCTCTCCGCCAGGGACCTCTGGATCAGCTTCGCGATCTTCGACTACCAGCACGTCTCCCTCAAGCAGACCGCGCTCCGCCTCGGCCGCCGCGCGAGGACCCCGGCACCGGTGGTCCACGCGCTGAAGGGGGTCTCGTTCGAGGCCTCGGACGGCGACCGGATCGGCCTCGTGGGCCACAACGGCTCGGGCAAGTCCACGCTCCTCCGCGCCCTTGCCGGCATCTACCTGCCGACCCGTGGCACGCTCGTCGCGGAGGGCACGCGCGGGAGCCTCTTCAACGTCTCGGCCGGGCTCGATCCCGACGCCACCGGCCACGAGAACATCACCCTTCTCGGCGTCGCCGCGGGAATGTCGCGGAAGCAGGTCGCCGCCTGCCGCGAGGACATCGCCGCCTTCGCCGACCTCGGCGATGCGCTCGACCGCCCGGTGCGCACCTACTCCGCCGGCATGCAGCTCCGCCTCGCCTTCGGCGTCGCGACCGCGCTTCCCGCCGACATCCTCCTGATCGACGAGGTCATCGGCGTCGGCGACGCCAGCTTCCAGGAACGCGCGACGGCGCGCATCCGGCGGCTCATGGGCCAGGCCAAGGTGCTGTTCCTCGCCTCCCACGGCGATTCGGTGCTGCGCGACAACTGCAATCGCGGCCTGGTGTTCAGGGACGGGCACATCGTCTTCGACGGCCCGATCGAGGCGGCGCTCGCCTTCGGCCGGGAGCCGCGCCCGTCCCAGCCGCCCGCCGCCGCGCCCCCGCCGCGGCCGGCCGCGACCGGCCCGGGAAGACGGCGGCCGCGTCCCGCCGGCGGCGCGCCGACGCTGTTCCCGACCCGCCGCTCCCGCTGACGGCGCGCGTCCCGCCACGAAGCGGATGACGGGACCGGACGCTTGGCGTAGCCTCTGCCCGCCGCCGAAGACATGCCGGAAGGATCTGCCGATGGACCGTTTCAGGGCCCTCCTCATCACCCGCGACGAGGCGACGAAGGCGCAGTCGGTCGCCGAGGCCGAGCTGACGCCCGCCGACCTCATGGACGGCGACGTCGATATCCGGGTCGAGCATTCGACCGTCAACTACAAGGACGGCCTCGCCGTCACCGGCAGGCTTCCCGTCGTCCGCCGCTTTCCGATGATCCCCGGCGTCGACCTTGCCGGCACCGTCGTCGCCTCCCGCCACGGGGGCGTTCGGCCCGGCGACAAGGTGATCGTCAACGGCTGGGGCCTCGGCGAGACCCACTACGGCGCCTACAGCCAGCTCGCCCGCGTCGACGGGCGCTGGATCACGCCGCTGCCCGCCGCCTTCACCACCGCCGAGGCGATGGCGATCGGCACCGCCGGCTACACCGCGATGCTGTCGATCCTCGCCCTCGAGGCGCACGGCGTCACGCCGGAGAGCGGCCCCGTGGTGGTCACCGGCGCCTCCGGCGGCGTCGGCTCGATGGCGGTCGCGCTGCTCTCGCGCCTCGGCTACCCGGTCGTCGCGGTGACCGGCCGGGCGCACGAGCACGACTATCTCATGAGCCTCGGCGCCGGCGAGATCATGGCCCGCGCCGAGCTCGAGGGGCCCGCCCGGCTCCTCGGCAAGGAGCGCTTCGCCGGAGCGATCGACGCCGTGGGCGGCGCGGTGCTCGCCAACGTCCTGTCGATGATGACGGCCGGCGGCGCAGTTGCCGCCTGCGGCAACGTCGCCGGCTTCGAGCTGGTCACCTCGGTGGCGCCGTTCATCCTCCGCGGGGTGGCCCTGCTCGGGATCGAATCCTCACACGCGGCGCCGGCGCGGCGCCTCGCGGCCTGGGACCGCCTCGCCCGCGACATGGACCGGGAGAAGCTCGCGGGCCTGACCACCGCGATGCCGTGGAGCGGCCTCGTCAACGCCGCCCACGACATCGTCGAGGGCAAGGTGCGCGGCCGCCTCGTGGTCGATATCGGCTGAGGCCGGGACCGGGGTCGCCGGCTCAGCCGAGCAGGTTCGGCCAGAGGCCGAGCACGCCGTAGATGATCAGCCAGATCGCGACGATGTAGGCGAGGATCCGCGGCGCGATCAGGATCAGGATGCCCCCGAGCAGCGCCAGGATCGGCGTGATGTGGGCGACGGTGACGGTCATCTCGGCGTCCTCCAGAGGGATGCGTTTCAGGCCCCGGCGAATCGCGGGCAGCCGGATCATGCCCGACCTTCCCAGCAAAAGCTTTGCTCCCGGTTACCAGGGAACCATCTTCCGCCGCCTTTCGTTCTTGGCTCACACAGCCAGAGGAGAGGCGAGATGAACACCCATATCGGGGATGTATCCACGGCGGATCCGTCGACCCGCGAGACCCACGACCTGATCGCCAGCGACAAGGTCGAGGGGAGCAACGTCTATCGCTCGAACGGCGACAAGGTCGGCCACATCGAGCGGATCATGATCGACAAGCGCTCGGGCAAGGCCGCCTACGCGGTGATGAATTTCGGCGGGTTCCTCGGCCTCGGCGAGGATTCCTACCCGCTTCCCTGGTCGGTGCTCACCTACAACACCGAGCTCGGCGGCTACGAGGTCAACGTGACGGACGAGCAGTTGCAGGGCGCGCCCAAGTACGGCCGCGACGAAGAGTGGTGGGACCGTCCTGACGCCAACCGCGACAGCGCCATCTACGGCTACTGGGGCGCCCCGCCCTACTGGCTCTAGCATCGATTCGGGGTGAAAGCCCTGAAGGCGGGACCGTTCCCCTCCGGCTCCCCAGCCCATGGACGGGGAGCGGTCCACGCTCTTCGGGAAGCCGCTATTCCTCGGCGCGGATGACGAAGAAGACCGAGGCGATCGCCACCAGCACGAAGAAGACGACCAGCGCCATGTCGCCGCGGTCGCCGTACCAGGCGATGGCGTGGATGATCGCGATGAGCAGCATGCCGTTGGCGAGGAGGAACGCCCGTTCCGACCACGGCCTGGCGGCGAGAAGACCCCACCCCGAGAAGATCAGGAACACCGCCGTCGCGAGGTCGCCGACGATGTGGAGCGTGGTGCCGAGACGCGTCATCTCCGAGCTGTAGGTGTCGCCGGTGGCGATCAGCCACGCCCAGATGGCGATCATGATCACCCCGACCGTGATCGCGAAGAACGCCGACTGGCGCGCATAGGGATGGTTGAAGCGGGTCTGGGGGGCCATGTCCGTCATCCCTCGATCTTGGAGAAATCCGCCACCGCGAGCGTCGCCGCGCGGATCTGGTTGAGGAGCCGCAGCCGGTTCTCGCGGACAGCCGGGTCGTCGTCGTTCACCCGCACCGTGTCGAAGAAGGTGTCCACCGGCGCCCGGAGGCCGGCGAGCGCCCGCATCGCGCCGTCATAGTCCTCGACCGCGACCGCGGCGCGCGCCGCCCCCGTCGCGATCTCGACCGCGTCGAACAGCGCGCGTTCTTCCGCAGCCGCGAGGCGCGCGGGGTCGACCGCGCCGGCAAAGGCCGTGGCGGACTTCCGCTCCTCCTCGCGGAGGATGTTGGTGGCCCGCTTGGTGCCGGCGAGCAGGGACCGGCCGTCGTCGGTGTCGAGGAAGCGGCCGAGCGCCTCGACCCGGCGGACGACGAGCAGGAGATCGTCCTGGCTGCCGAGCGCGAACACCGCATCGACGAGGTCGTGCCGCGCGCCCTGCTCGCGAAGCTGGACCTTCAGCCGGTCGGCGAGGAAGGCGAGGAGATCGTCGCGGATCGCCTGCCCCAGCGTCTCGTAGCCGGGAACGAAGGTCGTATCGTCCTCCGCGGCGCGCACGCGCTGGGCCAGCCGCAGCTCGGCGTGCGCCACCGGATCGGCCGGAACCGCGGGCGTCCGTCCGTCGATCCTGGCGAGCGCATCGGCGGCGCCCGCATAATAGCGCTGCGCGACGACCCGCCGCGCGGCGCGGAGCAGCGGTGCGGTCAGCGGCAGCCGCAGCCCGTTGTCGAGGACGATCCGGATCACGCCGAGCGCGGCGCGGCGGAGGGCATAGGGGTCCTTGCTGCCGGTCGGCTTCTCGTCGATCGCCCAGAACCCGACCAGGAGGTCGAGCTTGTCGGCGAGCGCAACGGCCACCGACACCGGATCGGAGGGCACCCGGTCGGACGGGCCGAGCGGCTTGTAGTGGTCCTCGATCGCGGCGGCGACCGCGGCATCCTCGCCCTGCGCGCTCGCGTAGTACCGCCCCATCAGGCCCTGGAGCTCGGGGAACTCGCCCACCATCTCGGTCGGCAGGTCCGCCTTGGCGAGCGCCGCCGCGCGCTCGACCCTGTCGCGGAATCCCGGCTCCTCCGACAGCATTTCGGCGATCGCGCCGGCGAGCCGCACGATCCGTACGACCCGATCCCCCTGCGTGCCGAGCTTCTCGTGGAAGACGACGTTGGTCGCCGCGAGCTTCGCCATCCGCTGGTCGAGCGGCCTGGAGAGGTCGAGCTGCAACCGCTCCGCCGCCGCCCTGAACTCCGGCGCGTCATGGCCCGGCAGGTCGCGCCGGTCGGTATCGTAGAAATGCCGGGCGTCGGACAGCCGGGCGCGGATGACGCGCTCGTTCCCGGCGACGATCGCCTCCCCGCCGTCCGGCGCCTCGATGTTGGCCACCAACACGAAGCGGTTGGAGAGCGAATAGCGCTCCTCGCTGCCCGCTGTCCCCAATTCGCTGTTCGCTCGCTGGAGCACGAAGCACTTCTGGTTGGCGCGGATCGTGGTCCGGATCACCTCGGGCGGGATCGCGAGGAACGCCTCGTCGAACGTGCCGACCAGCACCACCGGCCACTCGACCAGCCCTGCGACCTCCTCGAGGAGCGCGTCGTCCTCGACCAGTTCCAGCCCCAGCGCCAGAGCCCGGTCGCGCGCATCGGCGAGGATGATCTCCTTCCGCCGGTCGGCATCGAGCACCACCATGGCCTTCTCGAGCTTGGCGGCGTAGTCCGCGAAGCGCTTCACGCTGATCTCGCCCGGCGCCATGAACCGGTGGCCGCGGGTGGTGTCGCCGGATTCGATCCCGCCGACCGCGAAACGCACCACCTCCGTGTCGCTGGTCTCGGGCCCGAAGACGCAGAGGATCGCGTGGAGCGGCCGCACCCACGAAAGCGCCCCAGGGGCGGCCGATGCCGCGCCCCAGCGCATCGACTTCGGCCACGGGAAATCCCGGACGATTCCCGGCACGATCTCGGCGATCACCTCCTCTGCGGTCCGTCCCGGCTTCTCGACCACAGCGACGTAGAAGTCGCCCTTCTTGTCGGGCTGGACCCTGGCCTCCCCGATCGAGGCGAGCCCCGCCGCCTTGAGGAAGCCTTCGAGGGCCTTCTCGGGCGCGCCGACCCGCGGGCCCTTCCGCTCCTCGCGCCGGTCGGGCGAGCGCGCCGGCACGCCGTGCACGGTCAGCGCCAGCCGCCGCGGCGTCGCGAAGGCCTTGGCCCCCTCGTAGACGAGCCCGGCATCGACCAGCGCGCCGGTCACCAGCTTGCGCAGGTCTTCGGCGGCCTTGCGCTGCATGCGCGCCGGAATCTCTTCGGAGAACAGTTCGAGCAGAAGATCGGGCATGGACGGTGCGGCCGGTTCGAGGTCGCCGTTTTGTTAGTGGAACCCGGCCGCGAAGTCACGCACCACGATATCGTGCGCCAGCGAGGGGTTGTCCTGCCACGACTCCGCTGCAATAGCCTGCAACAATTCGTGATTCGGGAAAGACCGCCGTCTCGGAGGCGCGCATGAAGAAAGTCCTGATCGGCCTCGCCGTGATCGTCGTCCTGATCGTCGGCGCCCTCTTCGCGCTGCCGATGTTCATTCCTTCCGAGACCGTCCGGGCCGAGCTCGTCGCCCGCCTCGAGGAAGCGACCGGCCGGGACGTGCGCATCGACGGGCCGATCTCGATCAGCGTGCTCCCCTCCGCGCAGCTCTCCGCCGGCGGCGTCGGCCTCGGCGGCCTGACGGGCGAGGGCGAGGCCTTCGCCGTCGATTCCGTCTCGTTCGGCCTGAGCCTCCTGCCGCTGATCGGCGGCAACGTCGAGATCAACGCGCTGACCATCGAGCGCCCCCGCATCGTGCTCGAATACGACGAGAACGGCATCAGCAACTGGGGCGGCCCGCCGCCGGCCACCGCCGAGGCGAGCATCGAGGACCTCATCGCCTCCGAGCCCGAAGTTCCCGAGGCGACGGCCGAGGTCATCACCGGCCTCGACAAGCTCTCGATCGGCCGGGTGACCATCGTCGACGGCACCTTCACCTACCGCGACCGGCGGAGCGGCACCGAGGAGACGATCGACGGCGTCAACCTCACCATGGACATGCCGCGGATCACCGGACCGGGCTCGGTCAACGGCACCTTCCGCTACCTCGGCGTCGAGCAGAAGATCGCCCTCGCGGTCGGCGAGCGCGAGCGTGCCGACCGCTTCGAGCGGATCCCGGTCGACCTCACCCTCTCGAACGCCGGCGGCAGCGCCAGCCTCGCCGGCATCGCCTTCGACGGCGACAGCCAGTTCGCCGGTACGTGGAGCGCCAAGGGCGACTCGCTCAGCGGCTTCCTCGCCGGGCTCGCGCCCCTCCCCGACGCGCCGGGCTTCGGCGCCTTCGCCCTTGACGGCAAGCTCCTTGCGACCTCCTCCGACATCCTCGTCGAATCCTTCGCCGGCTCGATCGGCGACACCGCCCTCCAGGGCGGCCTCCGCGCCGCCTACGACCGCGAGCGTCCCGGCATCGGCATGAAGCTCGCCCTCGGCAAGGTCGACCTCGCGCGGCTCACCCCCGCCGCCCCCGCGGGAGGCGGCGGCAACGGCAGCGGCGGCAGTGCCGGCGGTGGCGGCAGCGAGCCGATCGACTTCTCTTTCCTCGGCTACGTCGACGCCAATGTCGACCTCACCGCGGACGAGATCGTCTCGGGCGACATGGCGGCGCGCAACCTCGGCATCGACATCAAGCTCGCCGACCGGGTGCTCGAGGCCGGCATCCGCTCGGTCGAGATCAACGGTGCCCCCGGCGCCGGCAGCGTCGTCATCGACGCCCGCGCCGAGGTGCCGACGGTCTCCGGCGCAGTCAAGATGAACGGCGTCGACGTGCCGGCGGTGCTGGCCCTCGCCGGCCAGGCCGCGCCGGTCACCGGCACCGCCGGCTTCGACGTCCAGTTCTCGACCAAGGGCGCCGACAACGTCGCCCTCGCCTCCAACCTCCAGGCGAGCGGCGCGGTCACCCTCACCGACGCCCGGGTCACCGGCCTCGACCTCGCCGACCTCGTCGGCGGCGACAAGTCGGCGAATACGCTCGAGGATATCGACGTCACCACCCGCTTCCAGTCGCTCACCGCGCCGATGACCGCCGAGGGCAACGTCACCTGGCGGGGCACGCGGTTCGCCATCGCCGCGACGGTCGACGGAAGGCCGCTGCTGCTCGGGCGCGACGTGCCGGTCACCTTCAGCGCCAAGTCGGACCGGGTGAATCTCGGGTTCGAGGGCGCCGCCGGCCTCGACGGCCTCGGCGCCGGCCGCGTATCGCTCTCGACCGGCTCGCTCCGCGACCTCCTCGCCTGGATCGGCCAGCCGATGGAGGCCGGGCGCGGCCTCCGCCAGTTCTCGATCGCCGGCGACGTCAAGCTCGCCGTCGACAGCTTCTCCTTCGAGAACGCGAGCTTCACCTTCGACAAGTCGAGCGGCGTCGGCACCGGCAAGCTCGCCTTCGGCGGCAAGCCGGCCCTCACCGCCGGCCTCGCCATGAAGGTCCTCGACGTCTCGCCCTATCTCGCCGCGGCAAAGGGCGGCGGCGCGGCGGCCGACGCCGGCGGCAAGGGCCAGGGGGGTGGCGGCGGCGGCGGCACGGGCGGCGGGGGCGATTCGGCGATCGACTTCTCCGGCCTCAAGGCCTTCGACGCCAATCTCAATCTCAAGGCCGAGTCGATCATCGCCAACGACATCAAGATCGGGCCGTCGGCGCTAACCGCCAAGATCGCCAACGGCCGGCTCGACGCCAACCTTACCCAGATGTCGCTCTACTCCGGCTCGGGCACCGGTGCGCTCGCCATCGACGGCGCCGCGAAGGTCCCGACCGTCGCCGGCAGCTTCCGCCTCGGCGGGCTGGATGCGCTCGCCTTCCTCAGCGACGCCATCGGCTTCAACCGGGTCGAGGGCACCGGCAACTTCGCCTTCGACCTTCAGGCGAGCGGCAACACCACGGCCGCGCTCACCCGCTCCCTTGCCGGCAGCGGCAGCGTCGACGTCCAGAACGGCGCCATCCGCGGCGTGAACATCCCCAAGATGCTGCAGTCCCTCTCGGTGCAGGCGCTGATGGGCTGGCAGCCGTCGAACGACAAGACGACGTTCAGCCAGTTCGGCGCGACCTTCAAGGTCGACAAGGGCATCGCCACCAACAGCGACCTGATGATCGCCGGACCCCAGTTCCAGCTCGCCGGGGCCGGCACCATCGACCTGCCGGCCGAGACGATCAGCTATCGGCTCGCGGCCAAGATCGCCAACAAGAACGGCAAGCTCCAGGACTTCGCCGCGCCCGTCCTGATCGAGGGGCCGCTGTCGAAGCCGAAGATCTATCCGGACGTCCAGGGCATCCTCCAGAATCCCCAGGGCGCCATCAACACCATCGAGCAGATCGGCGGCGGCCTTCTCGGCGGCGAGGGGCTCGGCAATCTCGGCAATGTCCTCGGCGGCGGCAGCAAGGACCAGGGCGGCGGCGGGAACAACAAGAAGTCGCAGCAGGCCGCGCCCGCGAGCGGCAACGCCATGCCGCCGGAATCGGACGGCCAGGGCGGCAAGAACAAGAACAGCAACAAGAACAACAACAAGAAGAAGAACAACAACAGCAAGAACCAGCAGCAGCAGGCGGTCGAGGACCTCATCAACGGCGTGCTCGGCGGCAAGAGCCAATGAGGTGGAGACTTGATTTGCGCAGCCGCCGCGGGCGCGGCTATGGTCGCCGCATGAACCGCATCGAACGCCATGGGCGGGGCGGCCTCGCCAGGCTCCGCTACCTCGACGGCGACTTCCAGGTCATCTCGCCGGGAAGCTTCGTCCGCTGCGCCGTCACCGGCGCCGACATCCCGCTCGACGAGCTCCGCTACTGGAGCGTCGAGCGGCAGGAACCCTATGCCGACGCCGCGACGTCGGTGAGCCGCCACCGCCCGCCGCCGGCCTCCTGAGAATCCGGCGGCTCACCGCGCCTTGAGCGCGGCCGCCTCCAGCATCTCGCCC
>Ga0182738_1005449_pt1 | contig 13577 bp, 14 predicted proteins | sample eDN5th30CBELigMG_FD_128876 | JGI IMG/M metagenome (GOLD analysis project Ga0182738, IMG submission 128876) | Enriched Miracle-Growth compost microbial communities from Emeryville, California, USA - eDNA 5th pass 30_C BE-Lig MG (version 2)... ...
CACGTTCCCCTCAGCGCTCACGATACCGGCGATGGCATTCACCGATCCGTTCGGGTTGGCCGCCGGATCGAGATCGCCCTTCGCGTTCACGTATCTGAAGAGCACGCGCCCCTCGTCCTCGAGCCGCTGGATGTTCTCCGCGTCGTCGGTGTAGCGCCCTTCGCCGTGCGCGACCGGGAGTCGCAGCACGTCGCCGACACGATAGCGGTTCGTGAACATCGTGTCGCTGTTCTCGACGCGGAGGTGCACCGGTGCGGAAACGAACTGGAGACCGACGTTGCGCATCAGCGCTCCGGGAAGGAGCCCGGCCTCGCACGCGATCTGAAAGCCGTTGCAGATGCCGATGACCGGGCCGCCCCGACGCGCGTGCGCGACGACTTCGCGCATTATCGGGCTGAAGCGAGCGATGGCGCCGGCCCGGAGATAGTCGCCGTAGCTGAAGCCGCCCGGCAGGATCACGACATCCACACCCTCCAGGTCGTGCGACTTGTGCCAGAGATAGACCGCCTCGGCTCCCAGCTCATCGGTCACCGCGTGATGAGCATCGTAATCGCAGTTGGAGCCGGGGAACGTGACGATACCGAACTTCACGTTTCCTCCACCGACGCAATCTGATAGTCCTCGACGACGGGATTGGCGAGGAGACGATCACACATCTCCCTCACCCGCTCGCTCGCTGCATCCGCGCTCGCCGCTTCCACCTGCATGACCACGAAACGGCCGACCCGCACATCGCGCACTTCCGGAAACTCGAGCGAGTGCAGGGCATCGGCCACCGCCTTGCCCTGCGGATCGAGTATTCCCTGTCTTGGCGAGATGTTCACTGCAACACGAAATCGGCTCATGCGCCGTCCTTTTGTTCTGGTCGTTTACTGGATTGCGATCCGCTGCCACCGGCGTTCCGGCCACGATTGCGACGACGGCGGCGCCGGTCGCTTCCCGGCCGCTCCGCCATCTCGATCGATCGCGACACGTAGTCCTCCTCGAAGCCTTCATCGAGGAGCGGATCGTCCGTCGGCAGGCGATCCACGAGCCCGAAGAAGAAGGTCTTCCCGAGTCCGTATGCCACGTAGGCCACCATGGCGGGGAACGCGAACGAGAGCGGCTTGAACAGCACCCCGACCACCACGGCGAGTATGAAGACACTCACCACGATGCTCTTCACGCTTCGGAAGCTCACCGTGGGAGGCGCCGGATAGATCACGTGGCTGATCATGAGGAGGCCGAGCACGAGCATCACGCCGGGCAGCACGGTGTGCCACGGCCAGCCGCTCATGATGCTCTGCGTGTAGAGCGTCGTCTGGCTGAACCAGTAGTACGTGGCCAGCGTCATTCCCGCGGCGGGACTCGGCAGGCCGTGGAAGTGGGTCTTCGCGTGACCACCCTGCTCGATGTTGAAACGGGCGAGTCGCATGACCGCGCACGCCACGTAGAAGAAGCAGAAGAGCCACGCCCAGCCGTCGCGGTTCAGTACCGCGAAGTACATGATGAACGCCGGGGCGACGCCGAAGCTAACCGCGTCCACGAGCGAGTCGAGCTCCACTCCGAAGCGGCTCCCCGTGCGCGTCATCCGGGCCACGCGTCCATCGAGCGTATCCATCACGCCGGACAGCACCACGCACCATCCAGCCCAGGTGAAGTCGCCGCGGCTGGCAGATACGATTGCGAATACGCCGAAGAACAGATTCCCGAGCGTGAAGCCGTTGGGGAGAAGGACGACCGCGCGCCGCATGTCGGGGCGGGGCAGCGCCGGCGATCTCATTCCACGAGCTCCGCGAGCACCGTGCTGCCGGCCTTCGGTTTGTCACCGAGTCTGGCCACCACTCTGGAATTCACCGGGAGGAAGACATCCACACGTGATCCGAAGCGGATGATCCCCATGCGTTCACCCTGCGCCGCCTCGGCGCCGACTTTCGAGTAGTTGGCGATGCGTCGCGCCACGAGCCCCGCGATCTGACGAACGAGAATCTTCCGCCCTCCGCTCTCGATTCCCACCGACATCTGCTCGTTCTCCAGGCTCGACTTCTCCGATGCGGCGTTGAGAAACTTCCCCGGGTTGTAGTGCAGATACTCGATCTCGCCACTCACCGGGTACCGGTTCACGTGGACGTTGAAGACGTTCATGAAGATCGAAACGCGGATCGCTCTGGAGTTCATGTAGTTCGGCTCATCGACCTCGGTGATCATCACCACGCGTCCATCCGCGGGCGAGACGACCAGAGAGTCTCCGCGCGGACCCGTACGCTCCGGATCGCGGAAGAAGTAGACCACCCAGAGCGCCAGGACCAGCACTACGAAAGCCAGCAGCCAGAGTCCCCACGAACGGCGCGACAGCGCGATCCAGAATGCTCCGGCGGTGAGCGCGGCCGCGATCGCGACGAAGACCAGTCCCTCGCGCGCGATGTTCACGTGAGCTCCGAGAGATCGAGCGCCGACCCGGTCACTCTGAAGTACGCGTCGCGATAGCGCTCGCTGGTCGCGCGCACGACCTCCTCGGGAAGGGGAGGGGCAGGCGCATCGCCATTCCATCGTCCCGCGCGTCTTTCGGAGTCGAGGTAGTCTCGCAGCGGCTGCTTGTCGAAGCTCGGCTGCGAATGGCCCGGTTCGTAGCGATCCGCGGGCCAGAATCGCGAACTGTCGGGTGTGAGGACCTCGTCGACCAGCAGCAGCTCGCCCTCGGGCGTGGTGCCGAACTCGAACTTGGTGTCGGCCACCAGGATTCCGCGCCCGGCCGCGATCTCGCGCCCCCGCTCGTAGATGGCGAGCGAGAGACGCTCCAGCTCCGCGGCCCGCTCCGGGCCGATCACCTCGCGTACCCTGGCGATCGTGATGTTCTCGTCGTGTCCCGCCTCCGCCTTCGTCGCGGGGCTGAAAATGGGTCGCGGCAAACGGTCGCTCTCGGTGAGCCCCTTCGGCAGCGGTTCGCCCGCGAGCGTACCGTGCCGCGAATACTCCTTCCAGGCCGAGCCGGAAATATAACCGCGAACTACGCACTCTACAGGGAAGACGCGCGCCCGCCGGCAGAGCATGGCGCGGCCCACGATCTCGCCCCGATGCGCAGCGAGCGCGGGAACCGCGGCCACTATTTCGTCGGCGTTCGCGGTGATCAAGTGGTTGGCCACGATGTCGGCGAGCTGGCCGAACCACCAGGCGCTCATCTGCGTGAGAACCGCCCCCTTGTACGGCACGGGCTCGCCCATCACCACGTCGAACGCGCTCACCCGGTCGGTAGCCACGAGGAGAATCCGGTCGGCATCCACCTCGTAGATATCGCGCACCTTTCCCGTCGCCAGCCGTGCGAGCGGGAGCGAACTTTTCGCCATCGTCGTCATACGCGAAGCGCCTCCGGCTCGTGCGTGGTGGTCGCCGAAGAGGCCAGGATGGGTTCGACGACATCGCTCAGAAACTCGTCGACCTGCTCCGGTGAACGCCCGACGAAGTCCTCCGCTCGTGCGATGTCGCGCATCTCGCCGAGCGAGAGGCCGAATGCGGGGTCGGCAGCGAGCCGATCGAGAAGGTCGTTGCCGCGCGCACCATCCTTCACGGCGCGGGCCGCCTCGATGCTGTGGCCGCGTATCACCTCGTGGACTTCCTGACGGTCGGCGCCGCCGCGCACCGCACGCACGATCAATTTCTCCGTGGCCATGAAGGGAAGCTCGTCATCCACCCGGCGCCGGATGCGCGCGGGGTGCACTTCCAGGCCGCGCGCAATGTTCCCCTGCAGCAGCAGAATCGCGTCGGCGGCGAGGAACGACTCGGGGATGACCAGTCGCCGATTCGCGCTGTCATCGAGCGTGCGCTCGAAGAACTGCACGCTGTGCGTCTGGTTCGCGTTCTCCTCCACCGATATCACGTACCGCGCGAGCGAGGAGATCCGCTCGGAGCGCATCGGGTTCCGCTTGTACGCCATCGCCGACGATCCGATCTGCTCGGTCTCGAACGGCTCCTCCATCTCGCCGAAGGACTGCAGCACGCGTATGTCGGCGGCGAATTTCGCGGCGCTCGCCGCGAGCCCGCTCACCACGCCCAGCACCTGCGCATCGAGCTTTCGCGTGTACGTCTGACCCGTTACAGGAAGGACGTGCTCGAAGCCGAGCCTGCTCACGACGAGCTTCTCGAGCTGCCTGACCCGAGCGTGATCGCCGTCGAACAGTTCCAGGAAGCTGGCCTGTGTGCCCGTCGTGCCCTTGACGCCGCGCAGCGGCAGGGTGCGGACGCGCAGATCCAGATCCGCGATGTCGAGAACGAGGTCCTGCATCCAGAGCGTGGCGCGCTTCCCGACCGTGGTGAGCTGCGCCGGCTGCAGATGCGTGTACGCCAGCGCAGGTTCCGCGCGCCACCGGCGCGCGAACGCAGCCAGCGCGGAAAGGACATCCACCGCTCTGGCACGCAGCAGTTCGAGCCCGCGGCGCATCAGAATGAGGTCTGCGTTGTCCGTGACGAACGCGCTGGTGGCACCGAGATGGATGAACGGACGCGCGAGCGGAGCGACGTCGCCGAAGGCATGCACGTGCGCCATGACATCGTGCCGGAAGCGCCGCTCGAACGCCGCCGCCTTCTCGAAGTCGATATCTGCGAGATGCGCGCGCATCTGCTCGAGGCCTTCCTGGGTGACGTCCTCCACCCCCAGCTCGCGCTCCGCCTCTGCCAGCGCGAGCCAGATCTGGCGCCAGAGCGAATGCCGCTGCTGCGGCGACCAGAGCTCCGCCATTGCCTTCGACGCATATCGTTCGGAGAGCGGAGAGGTGTATCGTGTATGGTCCGTCATCTAATCATGAAATCCGTTGAGTAGATCCGCCCGCCGCGCTCGAAGTACATGCGTACTACATCGCGCCCGGAGAGTGCGTCCAGCACCTTGGCAACGTCCTGCGCGCCCTCGATCGGAACGCGGTTCACCTGCACTATCACATCGCCCTTCTCGATGCCGAGGTCCTGCGAGACCCGGTCGCTCACGTTGTAGATGAGCGCACCGCGCCGGCTGCGTATTCCGCGCTCGGCGCGGATCGCCGGCGTGAGCGTGACCAGCTCCAGCTCCTTGAGCACCTGCACCTTCGGCGCGCTCACCTCGGGGAGATCGGCCACGGTTATCGTCACATCGAACTCCTTGCCGTCACGGCGGACCACCATGGGCACCTTCTCGCCCACGCGCAGGTCGAGTCGCTCGGCCTCCCAGTCGAACGGGTTGCGCAGTGCGCGGTTGCGCGACTTCACGAGTTCGTCTCCGGGCCGGAGTCCCGCGTTGGCCGCGGGAGAGCCGGGAACTACCGAGCCTATGACCGCGCCCGAGCGAAGCGCGCGACGCGGATTCTGTGTCTCCGGAAGCTGCAGCTTGAATCCCAGCCACGGCCTGCGGATCGCGCCGTGAAGCAGCAGGTCCTCCGTCACCCGCTTGACCCGATTGATCGGGATCGCGAAGCCGAGTCCCACCGAACCGCCCGAGGGCGAGTAGATGGAGCTGTTCACGCCGATCACCTCACCCACGGCGTCCACGAGCGGACCGCCCGAGTTGCCGGGATTGATGGCAGCGTCGGTCTGGATCATGTCCACGTAGGTGGCATTCCCCTCGGAGCGAGCGACGAGGTTCCGTCCGGTCCCGCTTATCACGCCCACCGTCACGCTCGGTTCGGGGTTTCCGAGGAGGAACCCGTACGGGTTCCCGATCGCGATCACCCACTCGCCTATCAGGAGTCCGTCCGAGTCGCCGAGCCGCGCCACGGGGAGATTCTTCGCCGGAATCTTCAGGACGGCGATGTCGTTGATCTCGTCCTTGCCGAGCAGCTTCGCGGTGTACGTGGTACCGTCGCGCAGCGCGACCGAGATCGAATCGGCGTCGTTGATGACGTGCGCGTTGGTGACGATCACCCCGTCAGCGCGGACGATGAATCCCGATCCCAGACCGGGGAGAACCCTGTCGCCGCCACCGCCGAAGAACATGCTGAACGGGTCCTGCGAGCGGTGCTCGATGACCTCGGTCTGCACGGTCACGACCGACGGCGCGACCTCCGAAGTGGCGGCCGTTATTCGCGTGCGCCGGCGCTCGTCGATCGAGTCCGTGAGCGCGCCGCTGCTCTGCGCCGCGTTCGCGACCGCCACCGAGAGACCCGCGCCCGCGGAATCCGCCTGGCGTGCGGCATCGTCCGAACCGCCGCACGCCGCCGCCAGTACGAGGGGAACGAACCACTTCAGGATCATCGTCAGGCTCCCGACCGCGTCTTGGCGATCCGCTTGCTCCAGTCGTTCAGGTAGCGATCCAGGCCGAGGTCGGTGAGAGGATGCAGCAGCATCTCGCGCAGCACGGCGGGCGAAATCGCGGCCGCGTCGGCTCCGCCACGCGCGGCGTCGAGGAAGCGGTGCACCGAGCGGATCGCCGACGCGACGACCTCACATTCCACGCCGAAGCGGTCGAAGATCGCGCGGACATCACCGAGCATCGCGGACCCGTCCACACCGGTGTCGTCGAGACGGCCGATGGATGGGCTGACGAACGCGGCACCTGCCTTCGCCGCGAGCAACGCCTGCGCAGCGTTGAATACCAGCGTCACGTTCACGCGAATCCCGTCGGCCACGAGGCGGCGTGTGGCTACGAGCCCTTCCTCGATCATCGGAACATCCACGATCACATTGTCGGCGATGCGTGCCAGCTCGCGACCCTCGCGGTACATCCCGTCAGCATCGATGGAAATGACCTGCACGGTTACCGGTCCATCCACGAGCTCCGCGATCTCTCCGACGTGCGTGAATGGTTCGCGGTCGGCGAGCTGCTCCGCGAGGAGCGACGGATCGGTGGTGACGCCATCGATGAGACCCGTGCTGAGCGCCCAGCGGATCTCGGAAACGTCGGCAGTGTCGAGGTAGAGTCTCATTCCCGGGTCAGATAGAGGTCGGACGGGTAGTGGACTGCTTCGAGGAACAATCCATGGGGCGGCGCCGGCGCGGAAGTGTCGGAATTGTCGGCGGCCTCGAGGAGTACGGCGACGCTGTCTGGCTCGCGGCGACCCGATGCGGCATCCACCATCGTGCCCACGAGGAATCTCACCATGTGGTGGAGAAAGCGATTCGCTTCGACCTCGTAAACGAGCCCGCCTTCGCGCTCGCGCCACTCCGAGCGGAGCACGGTACACCGGTGATGGTCATCGGGGCCGGCGGTGCGCTGGATGGCGAAGGCACGAAAGCAGCGGTCGCCTCGGAGGGCGACCGCATTCGCTTCGAGCACGGCGAGGTCGAGTGGACGCGCGAGCGCCCACTCCCAGCGCCTTCGGAATGGAGAGCGCGCTCCCTCGTCGGTACCGATGTGATAGCTGTAGCGCCGCGATGTAGCACTGTACCTGGCGTGAAAGTCGGGCCGCATCTCGTGCGCCGCGGCAACCCACACATCGGGAGGGAGAAGCGCGTTGAGAGCGCGACGCAGCTCGCGCGGCGTCCACTTCGGTGGCACCCTCACGCCGGCAATCTGACCGCGAGCGTGCACGCCGGCATCGGTTCGCCCAGCCCCCGTCACCACAACTCTGGAGCCGCACAGCCGCGTGAGAACGTCTTCCACGACCGCCTGCACCGTTCGCTCGCGCGGCTGGCGCTGCCACCCTGCGAACCCCGCGCCGTCGTATTGCAGCACGAGCTGCACGGTGCGCTCCACCATGATCCCGGAACATATCCGCGCGCCTTCGCATGTCAAGCAAGGTAGCGCGACGGAACCGATTGACAGTTCAACACCTACGCCTCTACATTCACGATCCCGTACCCCCGCCCTCCGCCGTTCCGACTGGCTCGATGCCGCCTCGCACTCTAGCGTCGCTCGCTCATGCACTGGCCGCCGCATCCGACCTGGATGTGGCGCTGGTCGCGCTCGGCGAGGCGCTCGCCGAGGTCGACCGATCGGCACGCATCGCGCTCATCGCCTTCGATGCCCGCCGACAGATGCTCACGGAGCGTCGCTCGCCGAACGGCAGCCGCGTCGATCGCCAGCGCGTGGACACCACGTTCGACCATCTCCCCGTGCGTCTTCGCGTCCCGGTCTCAGCCGGAGGGCAGTTCGTCGACGTGGGTGACGAGTCCGATGATTATGGCCGGCTGTTCGGACTGGCCTCGCTCAACGAAGAGGCGCTGCTCGCCGTGCGCGGTATTCCCGCCGACGGCCACCTCTCCGCGGTGATCGCCCTCCTCGAGCCGCGCCGCTTCTTCGGCACGCGCGTGATGGAGCGCTTCGCTCCCCACGTCGCGCTCTTCGAGCTGGCGTACGCCCGATTCAACGAGCGCGAAGCCCGCGAGGAGGCCGTCCACACGCTCGAGGATGTCACGCAGCGCGTGCACGGCGAGTACGTCAAGCGTCTCGCCGAGCTCGAGCGCCAGCTCGCGGTCGCGCGCAACACTCCGTCGTCGGTCGCTGCCGCGCTCTCGCCCGAGCGGCTCGTGGCGCTCGAGACCGACGCCGCCAACGCTCGAGAGGAGGCGCGTCGCGCCCTTCGCCGCGCGAACGCGGTGGAAGGTCAGGTGACGGCAGCGGTGGGCCAGCTCGAGCAAGCGCACATCGAGCTGCATCGCCGCTCCGAGATGCTGCGCCAGAAGACGCGCACGCTCTACCTCATCGACCGTGTGCTAACGCTCGATGCCGCCACCGCCGACCCGCGCCAACTCGCGGATGGACTCCTCGCGCTGGTTGGCGATGACATGCAGGCGCAGCGCTGCTCGCTCATCCTGCGCATCCATGATAGCGACCAGATGTACATTGCAGCCTCGAAGGGGCTCGCACCCGAGATCAGCGAGGGGCAGCGACTTCGAATCGGCGTGGGCGTGGCGGGCAAGGTGGCTGCCTCGCGCGAACCTTTGCTGGTGACCGACGTCGCCGATACGCGCGGGCACCCCCTTCTCGGCGATGAGTATTTCACCACAGGCTCGTTCATCAGCTTTCCTCTTGCCTATCACGACGAACTAGTGGGCGTCCTCAACCTCACCAATCGCGCGAAGCGCGGCGTGTACGTGGACGACGATGTCGAGCGCGTACGGCTTCTCGCGCTCGTGATCTCCCTGGTGACCGTGCATGCCGGACTTCCCGAGCGTCTGCTGGTGACGATCGGTGCCCACTGACGTACTGGGGAGCGCGATACGCCGGCTCGCAACCGGCGCTTCGCTCTCCTCCGAGGAAACTTCCGCGGCTTTCGACGTGATCATGCGCGGCGAAGCCACGCCTGCGCGCATCGCCGCCGTACTCATGGCGCTGCGCGTGAAGGGCGAGACGGCGGAAGAAGTGGCCGGCGGCGCGCAGGCGATGCGCAACGCGATGGTGCGTCTCCCCGCGCACGATCCCGACTCGCTCGTCGACACCTGCGGCACCGGCGGCGGGTCGCTCCAGACCTTCAACATCTCCACCGCGGCCGCGCTCGTGGCGGCAGGAGCCGGTGTTCGCGTCGCGAAGCACGGAAACCGTTCCTTCACGTCGCGCTCAGGGAGCGCCGACGTGCTCGAGGCGCTCGGCGTCGCGGTCGACGTCCCCATCGAGGTGATGCGCCGCACGCTCGAGCGCACGGGGATCGTGTTCATGTTCGCTCCCATAATGCACCCGGCCATGCGCCATGTCGGCCCGGTGCGGCGGGAGCTCGCGATCGGGACCTTGCTGAACGTGCTCGGACCGCTGGCCAATCCTGCAGGCGCCGGGCGTCAGGTAGTCGGCGTTGCCGAGGAGAGCCGGATGCCGCTTCTTGCCGGCGCACTCGCGGCTCTGGGGAGCACTCACGCGATGGTGGTGCACGGCGAGCCGGGGATGGACGAGATATCGCCGCTCGGCTGCACGCGCGTGCTCGAAGTTCGCTCGGGAGAGATTCACGGGTGGACCATCGAACCCGCCCGGCTCGGCCTGGAGCCCGCATCCGAGAGCGACCTCGCGGGTGGCACGCCGGAAGAAAACGCCGGTGTAATACTGGCCGTTCTGGACGGTGGAAGGCGCGATGGCGCGAGGAGCGCCGTGCTCCTCAACGCGGCAGCCGCCATCTACGTGGCGGGGAAGGCGCCCTCGTACGAGGCGGCACTGGCTGTAGCTGAAGACGCACTCGATAGCGGGAAGGGGATGCGCGCACTCGACGCGCTTCGCCGCGAGGAGCAGCGCGGCGGGCAATGATGCGCCACGGGCCCGCCTGCCAGGGCGGGCCCGTGCTGGAGCCGCGATGCCGCCACAGGGACCGCGCGCCGTTCAGTACTGCCGCATCACGCCCACCACCACGCCCTGAATGGTGACGTCGTTCTCGTGAACGTATATGGGCGTCATGGTCTCGTTGGCGGGCTGCAGCCGGATGCGTCCGTCGCGCTCCCGATAGAACTTCTTGACGGTCGCCGAAGTGTTGTCGATCAGGGCGATTACAGTTTCACCGTTGTCCACCGAGCGGCGCTCGTTGATCACGACGAAGTCGCCGTCGCGGATCTGTTCGTCGATCATGGAGTTCCCGCGCACACGCAGCACGTAGTGGCCACCCGGACGGCGAACGAGATTCTCGGGGACGTGGACGGTTTCATCCACCTCGATCGCCTCGATCGGAAGGCCGGCCGCGACGCTCCCCAGAAGCGGAAGCTCCACCGCGCGCGGCATCGCTTCGGAGGGAAGGATCTCGATCGCGCGGCTCTCGTTGAACGCGCGCTTGATGTAGCCCTTGCGCTCCAGGTTGCTCAGATGTTCGTGGACAGTGGCGAGCGAGTTATAGTTGAACTGCCGCGCGATCTCCTCGAAGCTGGGCGCGTAGCCATTCTCCTCGGCGTACGAGCCCAGGTAGTTGAGGATCTCCCTCTGTCGTTTGGTCAGAGCCATACTTCAGTACCCCGCGCATTGGACCAGTGGCCGGCGCGGGAGTCGCGCCGGCGCCCCGAAGGGACTCCGAATCCACTATAGCCGAATATTACCCGAAGTGCAAGTATACCGCGGACTTGAACCATGAGCTGGTCCCCTCCCACCGGCGTGCTCGGAAGGATCGTGGCGGAGTCGATGGCGCGCGTGGCCGAGCTGCGCTCCGACCCTGCCAGCACCCGCGCTCTGGAACGTCGACTCCCGACCGCGCCCCCGGCGCCGAGCTTCCGAGCGGCTCTCGGGCGTGACTCCGTGGCCGTGATCGCGGAGGTGAAGCGCCGCTCTCCTTCGAAGGGGGAGATCAATCGCTCCCTCGCCGCTCCCGATCAGGCACGAGCGTACGTCGCTGGCGGCGCAGCGGCGATCTCGGTGCTCACCGAGCCCGCGCACTTCGATGGATCGCTCGACGATCTCCGTGAGGTGAGCGCCGCCGTACCGGCCCCCGTGCTCAGAAAGGATTTCCTGGTCGACGAGCTCCAGCTCATCGAGGCACGAGCCGCTGGCGCGTCGGCGGTGCTGCTCATCGCGCGCGCGCTGTCGCCGGCAATCATGGCGCGACTCTTCGGCTTCTCCAGGGAACTCGGCCTGGACTCGCTGGTCGAGGTGCGTTCGCAACCAGAGCTCGACCGCGCGCTCGACCTCGACGCACCGGTCATAGGCGTCAACGAGCGCGACCTCGAGACGCTCGAGATGGAGCCGCACGTACGCGAAACGCTGCTGCCGCGGATCCCCGCACACGTCGTAGCGGTCGCGGAGAGCGGTATTCGCGAAGCGGCAGACGTGGAACGAGTCGCGCGCCTCGGCGCCGATGCCGTGCTGGTCGGGTCGTCGCTCTCGTCATCCGCCACGCCGGAAGCCGCAGTGCGCGCGCTCGCGGCGGTGAGGCGGCTGGGAAGGGGGAGAGGGCCGGGTGGCGGTTGAGATAAAGATCTGCGGCCTGACTCGTCCAGGCGACGCACTCGCGGCCGCCGAGCTCGGGGCGTCCTACGTTGGAGCGATCTTCGCCGGTGGGCCGCGTATGATCACGCCGGAGCAGGCGGCCGAGCTGTTCGCGGGGCTGCCCGACGAAGTCCGCCGCGTGGGCGTGTTCGGCGCGGACGCGCCACGAGAGGTCGCGAGGATGGCACTTGTGGCCGGGCTCGACGTGGTCCAGCTACATGCGGATCCCGACACCGCGCATGCTTCGCGTGTTCGCGAGGAGACGGGCCTCGAGGTGTGGGGCGTGGTGCGCGTCACCCCCGACTCGATCGCGGAGCGAATCACAGAGCTGGACGCGGCGGTCGACGCGATCGTGCTCGATGCGTTGGTGCCCGGGAAGCTGGGCGGGACCGGCATCCGCTTCGACTGGCAGGCGACTGCCGACCTGGCCCGCCCCGGTCACGCGCGGCTCGTCGTGTCGGGCGGACTCGACGCGGGGAACGTCGGCGAGGCGATGCGCCGGCTCGCACCAGACGTAGTTGACGTTTCGTCCGGCGTCGAGGCGACGCCGGGGATCAAGGATCACGAGAGGATGCGCGCGTTCGTCGAGGCAGCGCATCGGGGCGACCACAGGAGATGAGTACGGCCGTGAAGATCGATCGATTCGGAAAGTATGGCGGGAGGTATGTTCCCGAGACGCTCATCCCCGCGCTCGACGAGTTGGAGGAAGCATTCGAGGTCGCCATGGCCGACGTCAGCTTCCGCTCCGAGCTCGACGAATTGCTCGGGAGCTATGTCGGTCGTCCATCATCGTTGAGTAGCGCGCCGCGGTTCTCCGACCTCGTCGGCGCGCCGGTGTTCCTCAAGCGCGAGGACCTGAACCACACCGGCGCCCACAAGATCAACAACACCGTGGGCCAGGCTCTGCTGGCGATGCGGATGGGGAAGCGGCGGATAATCGCCGAGACGGGGGCCGGCCAGCACGGCGTTGCCACCGCCACAGTGTGCGCGCGATTCGGGTTGGATTGTGTGGTATACATGGGCGAGGAGGACATGCGCCGACAGGCGCTGAATGTCTTCCGGATGCGGCTCCTCGGCGCCGAGGTGCGATCGGTGTCATCGGGAACGCGGACGCTCAAGGATGCCACGAGCGAGGCGATACGCGATTGGGTGACAAGCGTGAACGACAGTCATTACATAATCGGCTCCGTGGTGGGGCCGGCGCCTTATCCGAGGATGGTCCGCGAATTCCAGTCGGTGATTGGAACGGAGGCGCGCGAACAGATGCTGGCCACCGTCGGGCGACTTCCCGCATCGGTCGTGGCGTGCGTCGGCGGCGGCTCGAACGCCATGGGCATCTTTCACGCGTTCGTCGGCGACGCCGACGTTGAGCTCGTGGGTGTGGAGGCGGCGGGAGAGGGGCTCGACACGGGCCGCCACTCGGCCTCGCTCTCTGCCGGGCGTCCCGGAGTACTACATGGTGCACTCAGCTATCTCCTCCAGGACGAAGCGGGGCAGGTTCACCCCGCACACTCCATCTCCGCTGGCCTGGACTATCCCGGCGTCGGCCCCGAGCACTCGTACCTGCGCGACAGCGAACGCGCGAAGTACGTCTCCGTGACGGATGAGGAGGCGCTCGAGGGATTCCAGCTCCTCAGCCGTCTCGAGGGAATCATCCCCGCGCTCGAGACGGCACACGCCGTGGCCTGGGTCGCGAAACAGAAGGGACGCTGGAAGGGCGATGAGCCCGTGCTCCTGTGCGTCAGCGGTCGCGGCGACAAGGACGTGATGCAGGTCAGCGAACTCCTCTCGGAGCGCATCGACGCGTGACGGC